>ERZ779894.3502-NODE-3502-length-12108-cov-3.763047_pt1 | contig 12108 bp, 9 predicted proteins | sample MGYA00511587_ERZ779894 | MGnify/ENA primary metagenome ERZ779894 (study PRJEB29588, sample SAMEA2160490) | human gut metagenome | biome: human gut; feature: human-associated habitat; material: faeces | place: Denmark | collected 2008/2010 ... | reverse complement strand
CTGCCGCAGGGCAAGCAGGGCAGCGTCTATGTCCAGCAGGATGGCAAATGGATCAAAGTGCCTACCGATACCTTTGGCAGCTACATCACCTTTACGGCTGCCGGGACCGAGATCGTCATGGCCTTTGTGCCCAAGGGCATCCCGCTCTGGGAGCTCTGCGGCGGCACGGTAGCCGCGCTGCTGGTGGCAGCATTCCTCGCACGGAAGCTGATCCACAAGCGTAAGGCCCGTAAGGCCAAAAAGAACGCTGCCCCCGTGGAGGAACTGGATACGCCGATTGAATCGGACGACCAGAGCACCGAGCAGCACACCAAATAAAAACCAGCCCTTGGGCTGAAACGGAAAAGGCTCCGGGCTTGCCTCCCTGTGAAAGGGGAGTGCAGGCCCGGAGCCTTTTTTGCGTATACGGAAAACGTGTCAGACGCTCTTTTTGTAGACGATAAGGGAAACGATGGCGGAGAGCACTTCCGTGGCCCAGAACGCGTTCCAGACGCCCACAGGGCCAAACTGTCGGCAGAGCACCCAGGCCAGCAGCATGATGAAGACGATGTAGCGGCACAGGGAGATCACCAACGACTGCGTGCCCTTGCCCAGACCCTCCAGCGCGCCGGAAGAGGTGGTGGAGATGGCGGAGACCACAAAGCCCAGGCAGATGATCCGCAGAGCAACTTTTCCGGCTTCCACCGTCTCCGGGGTAGAGGTAAAGAGCCGCATGAGAGGCTCCGAGGCCACCAGACAGCCAAGGGTGCCCGCTGCCATGATGGCGGCGCTCAGGATGAGGGTGATCTGGTAGAGCCGGCGTACCCGTTTGTGCTCCCCGGCACCGTAGTTGTAGCTGATGAGGGGACGCATTCCCTGCACGATGCCGTTGGCGGGCAGGTAGAGGAATGTCTGTAGTTTGTAGTAGATGCCCAGCACCACCACATAGCTGCCTGAGAACGCGGCCAGCAGGCTGTTGAGGAACGTGACCAGCAGAGAGGGAAGCGCCAGGTTGAGGATGGCCGGGATGCCGATGGAGTAGAGCCGGGTGTCCAGCTCTTTGTCCAGCTTCAGACAGGCGCGGCGCAGCCGGACGGGCAGCTCCGTGGAAGCATACACCACGAGGTAGATACCAGTGCTCAGTGCCTGGCCGATACCGGGGGCCAGCGCCGCGCCTGCAATGCCCATGGCAGGGAACGGCCCGATGCCAAAGATGAGCAGCGGGTCCAGGATAATGTTGCCCACACAGCCCACGATGAGGGCTACCATGGTCACTTTCATCCGGCCCACGGACTGGAAGATCTTCTCAAAAGCCAGGGAGGCCATGTTGACCGTGGCAAAGCCAAACACGATGTAGGAATATGACATCATCAAGCAGAATGTGGACGGTGTTCTATTCCCGAATCACAGGCAAGAGAGGAACAAGACCCTGTGAGTATCACTTGACAATGACACATTGCTTTTGATTAAAATAATGTGTCATTGTCAATTTACTGTTGACGAACACACATTATTTCTCTATAATATAATGTGTGAATGTCGAGTGAGGTGATAGCATGAACAACATGGGCAAAGTAGAAAAAATAGTGCAGTCTGCCCCCAATGGTATCATTACGGCCGCACAGCTGACGAAAGCCGGTCTGCATCGGGGCTATCTGCATAATTTTGTCGAGAGCGGGGAACTGTATCGTTTCGGGCGTGGCCTGTATGTGCAGAGCAGCGCATGGGAAGATGATTTTTACCTATTGCAGCAGAAGTATAGCCGCGGCATCTATTCGCATGATACCGCCCTTTATCTGCTGGGCTATTCTGACCGCACCCCAGCAAGATACACTATGACCTTTCCTAAGGGCTACAATGCACTGTCCTTAAAGCAGGAGGACTTGATTGTCAAGCGCGCTATTCCAGAAAATTATGACTTCGGTATTATTGAAATCCAATCGCCATCCGGCAATCCCATTCGTGTTTACGATTTGGAACGGACGCTGTGTGACATCCTGCGCGGCAGCGGGATCGATATACAAATTGTGGGTGCAGCCATGAAGCGTTACGCCGCATCCAAAGACAAAGACATTCACAAATTGATGCAGTATGCAGAACGGCTTCGCGTGAAGCCAAAGGTTCTGCGCTACATGGAGATTTTATTATGATTACAAAAAATCCGATGCAGTTAAAAGCCTATATTAAAAAGAAAGCAGCCGAGAAGCATATTTCCGCACAGCTTGTGATGCAGAACTATATGCTGGAAAGACTGCTGGAACGCATCTCACTTTCACCATATAAGCATAATTTCATCATCAAAGGTGGCTTTCTGGTGTCTGCTATCGTTGGTCTGGACACACGGGCCACTATGGATTTGGACACGACCATCAAAGGATTTACGCTGACCCATGAAGCCGTTCTTTCCATTTTCAAAGACGTATGCGCAGTCCAGATTGACGATGATGTGCAGTTTGAAGTGATGGGCGTTGCGGATATTCGGGAAACAGACGATTACCCCGGAATCCGGGTATCGCTGAAAGCCAACTACCCGCCGATCAGCGTCCCACTGACGGTGGATATCACCACCGGCGATATGATAACGCCCCGCGAAATCGAGTACACCTTTTCCATGCTGTTCGATGACCGCACAATCAGCGTTCTGGCCTACAATCTCGAAACAGTTCTGGCCGAAAAGCTGGAAGCCGTACTGTCTCGCAATATTGCAAACACCCGTCCGAGAGATTACTATGACATCTACATTCTGTACGCCCTGCGCGGGGCCGAGTGCGATAAGGCAACGCTGCGGCGGGCACTGGAACGGACAACGGAAAAGCGTGGCAGTGCTAAAATTTTAACGCAGTATCCGGAGATTATGCAGGAAATCCGGGGGAGCGATATACTCCGTAAGCAATGGAACAAATATAGCAGAGAATACGACTATGCAAAGGATATTTCTTTTGATGATACCTGCAATGCGATTCAAAGAATCATGAATGAAAGCATACTATAAACTCTAATAAAGGTTGTTTTTCAAGCCGGGAGAATTTGATTTTGGGTAGAAAGAGGTTATATCATGATTATTGATACTATCCTTGAAAATTGCGATGAAAGGCATAATTGTAAATCTAATAATCGGTGTGATGACTGCTCGTATGGACAATTTTGTCCTGGTGATTGTGCAAAATGTTTGGAGTACATTCATTATCCAAGTCATGCAGAAACTAATGCGCCAAAAAGGAAATATGACTGTACACACATGGCGGATTTCTATATGTGTAAGTATTCATATCGATATACATCCGAAATTATATATGCACTCGAATGGATGCCCTCTTTATCGAGTGAAAAGAATCTGAAGGTCCTGTCGTTTGGCTGTGGCCCTTGTACTGATTTATTTGCGATTGACTATCTTCGCGTTTCAGGGAAACTGTGCTATCAAATACTAGATTACCGCGGTGTTGATTACAGTAGAGATGTATGGAACTTTATTCACAACGATATAAAATCGTTTGATAATAATCAAATCCGAATTAGTTTTCATTACCGTGATATGTGTGAAGTTATAGACAACATCTCACAGGGGAGATGGCGGCCAAATCTTATCGTGTTTCAATATGTTTTTTCTGACATGAATAAACATACTGATCATTGCCGTATCGAAGAATTCATTGATAAATTTTCCAGTTATTATAATGAAAAATGTGAAGCGGGAACGTACATTATCATTAACGACATCAATTTGAATAATTCAAGAGGTGGAGGTCGAGATTACTTTGAAAAATTACACCAAAAATTAGTCGGAGTGCATTGTGTAAGAGGGCATTTTTTTAAAGAAAGTGCATATCCTTATGGAATAGAATTCAAAGAAAATAAGAATCTATTTGACTTGTCACCTCTGAAAGACTATAACCCTTTTAATACTTGTGCAAGTGCACAGATGCTTATAAGGAAGGATTAAAAGTCATGGTAATAAGTGCTAGTCGGCGGACTGATATTCCCACTTACTATTCAGAATGGTTTTTTAATCGGCTTCGAGATGAATATGTTTTGGTTCGTAATCCTATGAATATTCATCAAATTGGGAGAATCAATTTATCTCCAAATGTAGTTGATGGAATAGTTCTATGGACAAAAAATCCGATGCCAATGTTCAAACGACTTTCAGAGCTTGAAAAATATAATTATTATTTTCAGTTTACTTTGAATGCCTATAACAAAGATGTTGAACCTAACATTCCCTCGAAAAATGATATTATAATACCTGCATTTCAAAGACTTTCAAGAGAAATTGGAAAAGAGCGTGTAGTATGGAGATATGACCCTATTTTTTTCAATGAGCACTATACAATGGAATACCATTGTAAGTATTTCAACCTTTTGGCATCAAGACTGGAAGATTACACTGAAAAATGTACAGTGAGTTTCTTGGATTTGTACCGGAATACAGCCCGAAATACTCAACCATTAAACCTTCAAAAGGAAACCATACAACAGCAAATTGAACTCATCCAGCGCTTTTCAGAAATAGCAGGTGAACACGGACTTTATATAGATACTTGTGCAGAAGCAACTGATTTCAAACGTTTTGGGGTTGAGCATGCACATTGCATTGATAAAAACCGCCTTGAAAGGTTGGGACACTACAATTTATGTGTTGAAAAAGACCCGAATCAACGACTTGAATGTGGTTGCATTGCCAGTATAGACATTGGCACATATAATACTTGTAAAAATGGCTGTTTATATTGCTATGCTAATTATAGTTTGAAAACAGTTGATAAGAATTCTCATCAGCACAATCCTAATTCTCCACTTCTTTTTGGCGAAATAGGGCCAGACGATATAATAAAAGAGCGAAAGGTTAAATCGTGTAAACAATGCCAGATTTCCCTTTTCGATTTTTAATGCCAATAAAAACGCCGGACACAGCAGCCACAAGGCTACCGTGTCCGGCTATTTCTGTGTTGCCAATGGCACATTACTTTCTCTAAAAATAATGTGTCATTGTCGAGCTGGCGGTATCACTCACCCGCAAAATCGAACCTCTGTCCATCGAAGTCGGCGTCCGTCATGCGCTCTAACTTTGCAATAGTTCCATTCGCCAACCGCCGCATTTCCGTGTCCATGTCCGGCAGTGCGGCCATCATCCGCGCCATCGTCCGGCGGCGGTCAGAAGTGTGGTACATACAGATCAAGTTTTCTTCTTCCACGCTAAAATTCATAGTCAGACCTCCATTTCGTACTGTTTTCCGCGGGCCGATGCCTTTATCGGGCTGGCAGTCTGTTTCGTTTCGGAAAGCTGCTTGCGGACGGAAGCACGGGGCTTACGGATGCCCTTATCCCGATTCTCGTTTTTGTCAATCAGCGCGTAGATGCCAAAACGGTCTTTTACGCTGGACAGATGTAAAGATTTATACGGTAGCATGGCAAGCAACTGGTCCGTATCCAGACTGGATGCCAGTTTGGTGAAGTAGGGCGATACCTCCACCATAAAATGATTTTTGTCCGGGCTGTTGGGAGCAGCCAGCCGCTTCATATCTGCCGCGATACGCTGCGTCTCGGCCTCGATCAGCCCGGTGTGCAATGCCGCAAGGTGTTCTTTGAAATCACCGGGCTGTGCAGATTCCCGGCTGCGCTGCTCCTGACGGATGGCCGCTTGCAGAAGTTCCGGGTCACGGGGCTGCATTTCATACCGCACGAACTCCCCGAAATATTTGTCCGGGCGACTGTCGAAATGCTCTTTCGGGCCAATCTCCCGCATCCCGCTTTCGTAAATCAGGCGATTGGTGCCCACGGGCAGGGCTGCATCCCGGATATGCTGGAAGTGCTGCTGATAGTCCAATTCATACAGATTGCCTTGCACAGTTCCGTTGGCCGCGCTGGTCAGCTCCACAGCATAGGCAAGAATCCTGTCATGGGTCTGTTCGCCGCAGAATTTCCATGTGTTGTAGGCTTGCGTGTCTTTGAGCAGCACGTCCCGTTCCCGGAAGCAGAATGTTCCAGAAGGCCGGGACAGCCACAACAGCAGCTTATCTTCCGGCTGGTCGCTGCGGGCGGCCTCCCGCAGCATCTTGATGTCATAGGCAAAATCGCTCTGATAGTATGCGGTGTTCTGGTGCATAATGGCTTCCAGCGCAGCGATCACATCCATATTTTCAAATTTTTGCACGGCTTATACCTCCAATTCCTTTGTCTTTTCCCGTGGCGGCGTTTGCCTGCTCTGCTCCTTTTTTGCGGCATCCAGCTGTGCCCTGATGGATGGCTTTTTCGGCTTGGCCGTGTGGGACTTCTTGGCTTTTGGTGCCTTTTCTTCGGCCTTGACTGCGGCGGCAAGGTCCGTCAGAGAGATTTGTTCTCCGGCTTTTGCTTTGGCCTCCAACTCGCCCAGAGAGGGCGCATTGTTCAGCACACCGTCAATCATGTTTTCGTTTTGTTCGGTGGAAAGTTCTGCGGTGCGCAGCGGGTTTTCCTGCAAGAACTCTGGCACCTGCTGGAAGCCCACACTATCGCAGTAGTGAGCGGTATTTTGTCCGTTCTGGTGCAGCACCACCACATCCGAAACGGACAGCGAGTGTCCCTTAAAGTCTGCCGGATGATCCACATTGAATGTGCGGTAGATGTCCTCCAACGTGGTGCCAGCAGTCAGCGGTGCGGCGTATACTTCCGTATAGTTGGCCTTATCCACGGTCAAACCGACAGCCTGCAGGCGGTCGTAGGGCTCAAAACGGTAATCGCGGGTGGAATCTTCATTGCGCAGCTGGTAGATGGAAAAGCTGTCCTGCTGCGGTGCTTCAAAGCCTGCCGCTGCGTATTCCTCTACGGTCATTCCAGCAGCGGCCGCTTCCTGCTCGATCTCGGCCTGTACCTGTGCCTTATAGTCCTGCAAGGTCTGGTCAAAGTCGGCCATCTTGGGCGGTTCCGGCAAGTCATACTGGCCTTGGTTGAGCAGCGGGCGGCAGTCCTGCACATAGGCCACAACAGCGTTGTAATAGGCCGCCTGTTCCGGCGAAATGTTCTGCCCCTCCTGCAAAGCGGTGGCGGCGGTCTGCTCCATAGCCGAAAGATTGCAATGTTGTTTGAGGTACGGGATAAACTCGGTCAGCACCATTTCCCGCTCTGCCTTGTCTTGTTCCCACGCTTCCGGGCCTTTGTTATGCAGAACAAAATTTTTCCAGTTCTCGTCTTTGGCGTAGTATTCGTGGTAGCTCTGGATGTGCTGAATCAGGGAACCCTCTCCGTCACCAAAATCCTGCCGTCCCTCGTAGTTATCCGGCTGGCCGTTCATAGTAAAGTCAATGCGGAAGGCTGTTTTGTCGTACCAGCCGCCCGTGTAGCCGTCCTTTTCCCGGTCCGTGTGCTGGGCGGTGTCCAGTTCTTCAAAAACACGATTCGCTACGGACAGCGGCATGGTTTCGCTGTCCTGCAGCTTGTCGCTTTCGCTCCACAGAATTGTGACCGTAGGCTCTGCGGATAAATCTGGCACAGCGGCCTTTTCTGCTACCGGGGCAGAAAGTTCATTGGCTTTTTCGGTTGCCTCTTGAAACGCTGCCAGTTTATCACCCAACAGGACTTCCGACACTGCGGCTGTCTGCCCCAGCAGGTTAAGCGCTTCCTGCCCGGCATCCGGCAGGGTCAAACCGGGTGCGTCCAACTGCCCGCCGTCCAGAGCTTTATTGTCCGGGCCGTACAGGGTGTAGTCATAGCCGGAATCACAGGTCTGGATGAACAGGGTACTGCCGTTATCCAATGCAAATGCGGCCTCCTGTGCAGCGGAAAGGTCTGCTTCCCGCTGCTGATGCAGTTCTGCCAGATGTTCGTCCAGCGCAGAGATCAACTCATGGGCCGCGCTGCGGATAATTTCCAGAGAGGCTTTCAGTTCGGCCAGTTCCCGGCCCGAACTCCACCCAGCTACATAGCCAAAGGAATACTCGGACGTGTCCAGCCCGTAATGCTGGCAGACGGCATAGGCCACGCTTTCGGCCTGCACCTCGCGGGTGCGGCTGTCCGGGCGGTTGGTCTGTTCCGGGTCGGTGGGGTCGATGGCGTGAAGTTTGGCGTGGGCAATTTCATGGATAGCCGTCTTGATGGTCTGTAACTGGCTCATGCCCTCTTGGATGGCAATGCGGTTGTCGAGCAGATGAAAGTACCCGTGCGCCCCGCCCTCGATGTCCTCAAACCCGATGGGCACCGGGGATGACTGCTCCAATGCCTTGAAAAAATCTTGGTAGTCCTGCACGCTGCCGGACAGTTCATTCACCGCGATAGAGGGCAGCGGTTCGCCCTCGGTCTGGCTGACATCGAACACAGACACCACCTTGAACGCCGGAATCTGCACCGTTTTTTCCTCAGTCAGCGGCTTGCCGTCCTTGTCCAGAACCGGCTTGCCCTGTTCGTCCAGCTTTTCCATCTTCTGCTTGACCTTGTACGGCGCAGGGGCCAGAATTTTGATGCCTTTTTCGCCTTTCTTTACGGTGCGGTGGAACGTGTCTTTCCACTTGTTGAAACCCGCCACCAGCTGTCCGCCCTGCATGGCGATCAGCAAGGTGTTGTTGAAGCTGTAATTGTGGAATTTCGCCATCGTGGTGAGGTAGGCTTTGTAGCGGTCGCTGTCGAACAACTGCTGAATGCCTGTTTCCAGCCGGTCCGTGATTTCTTTCATTCGCTCTGCGCTGTCCTTGCCGTTCAGGATGATGGGAAGAACTTTCTGCGGTTTTGTTTCGGCTTGAACAGGCGGCGGGATGTTGGCCGAATCTCGCAAAACTTCCGGCGCAGGAAAGGACAGTACCCGGTATTCCTCTGGCACGGGCTGTCCCTCATGGACTTTCTGCCACACATCCCCGCTTTTGACAAGGTAGCCGTACTCGGTGAACGCGCCCTGCTCCTGCTGAGCCACATATCGTCCAAACTGTGCCGTGTCAATGCCGCCTTTCCATTCCTCCGGCATATCCACCATGCCGGAGCGGTTCAGATAGTAGTCGCCCAGCTGGGCAGGCCCGTGCACATCCGGCAGATGCACATAGTAGTCCACGTTTTCGGGAAAGTCGGTGATTCTCCCGATGCTGGAAAGCTCACTCTGCGGGGCTTGCAGGGCGGCGTTCAACTCTGCGCGTTCCCCGGTAGAGAGTGTTTCCAGTCGTGATGCCAGAAAGTTCAGTTCGTCCACATTGGATGCCAGCACCATGTTGTAGGGGATGGCAAAACGCTTTTCTTCCTCGGCAAAATAGCCGGAAATGAAAAGGCCCTGCGGATTATCGGACGAAATGCCGATTTGCCGCAGGGCCGCTTGTACCTGTTCGGTTGTAGTGGGCAGGTCCAGCCAGACGCCATCCCTGCCTTGCTGCTGCCGATTTTGCAGCTGGATGGAAAATAATTCGCTCATTTGGTCACACTCCTTTTTTGCTATCCTACGGATAGAGAGAGCCGGTTATGGCAAAATGAATGCTTCACCTTACCATAACCGGCCCTCGTATTTTTGCCTTACTCTTTGCGCTCTACCCGGTAATTGACGTACTTGCCTCCCGTATCTGCCAGAAGCACCGTTGCATCATAGGTTTTGCCTGTCTTTTCGGAATAGAGGTCCTTTACCTTTGCCTTACCGTTTTTGAGCAGAGCAGCGGCTATCTTCGGGGTGAACGCCTTTTTTCGCTGCTCAAAGAAGCGGTCATTCTTCCACATTACGAACTGACAGCCACGATTTCCGCAGTAGAAGTTTTTCTTGCCCTCGTAGACGTTTTCACCACACCGGGGACACTTGCCGATGATAACCCGTTCCGACTGGAACAGGTTTTGTTTGTCCGCGCTGATGCAGGAATAGGTCTTGATCAGCTGACGCACCTGCGCTTCAATTTCGGCCATGAACTCGTCCGGGTCTGCATTGCCCTTGGCAATCTCGGTCAGACGGCTTTCCCATTCAGCAGTCAGAGCGGGAGAGGTCAGGCTTTCCGGCAAAGAAGTTTTTGCGGCGGCAACAATCAACTATAAGGAAGAAGTGCTGTTCACGATAAATTACCGCACGGACATAACGACCGCCCATGTTGTGCGCTATAAAGGTGTTCTGTACGATATAACCCGTGTGGACGCATTCGAGGGCTACAAAGAGGACTTGACCCTGTATTGCAGCCGACGGGTAAGGCAATAATAATTTTGATTTTTTCTGAAAAGCACTATCTTTTTGCAGATTGATGTGCTATACTAATAAAGAGTCTGTGTAAGCACAAGAAAGGGAGGTGCCGCGAATGAACCCAGTATTAAAATATAGAGGCGGAAAATCGCGGGAAATTCCCCGCTTTCTGCAATACATTCCTGACGACTTTGATAGATATATCGAGCCTTTTTTTGGCGGCGGTGCTTTATATTTTTATCTTGAACCCGAAGTCGCAATAATAAATGATGTCAATGAACGGCTAATGTTGTTCTATCGACAACTTCGCGATAATTACCCGGAAATGCGGGTGCAGCTTGATGAACTTCAACGCGTGTATGAAGCCAATCAAGCAACATATAAAAAGCTGAAAGCACAAACGCCTGATGAACGTGTACCAAATGCCAATGAAGAATTATACTATAAAATGCGGGAGCTTTTTAATCACCCTGACGGCAGTTTTTTAGACGGCGTTGTATATTTTTTCATTAACAAAACGGCGTATTCTGGTATGATTAGGTATAACAGCAACGGCGAATACAATGTGCCTTTTGGGCGCTATCCTAATCTTAACACACAATTAGTCACAGCGCAACACAGCCAATTATTGCGTACTGCAGACCTGTATAGTCTTGATTATAGACGCATATTTGATATGGCAGGGGGAGGATTTTATATTCCTTGACCCGCCTTATGATTGCGTTTTCAATGACTATGGAAATATTGATATGATGAACGGTTTTGATGAAACCGAACATAGACGTTTAGCTGCTGATTTTAGAAATCTTCCCTGCCGTGCGCTTATGGTTATCGGCAAGACCCCATTGACCATGGAATTATATGGAGATTATGTTTTCGACGAGTATTATAAGAACTACGCCGTAAATATCAAAAATCGTTTTAACAACGATAAAATGCACATTGTCGTAAAGAATTATTAAGCCGGGAGGGGAACACATGGCATACCTAAAAAACAAAGCCTTATTCTTCACAACGTCGCCCCGCACCCCGTCTAAAATGATACCGGAGATACAGTTGCTTAGTGAGCATTTTTCCGGGCAAAAATGGAACAAACAAACGCAGATTGCGTTTATTGACCTGTTAGCGCAATCGGGGTTCTTTGAGGGTAGCGGTTCATCAAAAAATAAAGATTTTAGCGCAAGGGACAGAATAAACAGAGCACCAAAGGCTTTAGGTTTTGTTGACCTATCCCCGCACATCGAATTGACGGATGCGGGGAAAGCATTAGTGTACGGGAATAGACCGCAAGAAATTTTCTTGCGGCAACTGCTGAAATTTCAATTCCCGTCGCCGTATCACATTGAAACCAACAACATTGAGGGGACTTTCTTCATCAAGCCGTATTTAGAAATTATGCGGCTTATTCGTGATTTAGAAAGTCTTTCTTTTGATGAATTGAAAATCTTTGCCCTTATGCTGATCGACTACAGGCAGTATGATACAGTAAAGAACGCAATTCTTAACTTCAGAGCTGAAAAAGAAAAACATAAGGGGCAATATAAGAAATTTGTTGATGAAAAGTGGACAGACTCTCTTTTGCAGGCTTATTCCGATGACATAGACGCAGGAAAGACAAAGACACGGGAAACGACAGACAAGAGCTTGAAAAAGTTCCTGACTACAAAGAAAAGCAACACACGGGACTATACAGACGCTTGTTTCCGTTACTTGCGTTATACGGGGCTTGTATCCATTTCACACAAGAACCGCTCTATTTCTTTCTATCCCGATAAATTGAAAGAAGTTGACTTCATACTTGCCAACGTGGACAGAAAGCCTGTTTTTGTCGATGATACAGACAGATACAAGGAATATCTGTTCAATGCTGCTATCCCCGTTCTTTATGTCGATAATATTGATAATGTTATTGACCATCTTATGCGTATAAGCGATTATACGCAACGGCAGCTTGCGGGCAAGAACATTGAAGAACTGAAAGATATACGGGACGCTATTGTAGCAGAGCGCAAAGAAGCCGTTATAAA
>ERZ779894.3498-NODE-3498-length-12116-cov-3.625819_pt1 | contig 12116 bp, 11 predicted proteins | sample MGYA00511587_ERZ779894 | MGnify/ENA primary metagenome ERZ779894 (study PRJEB29588, sample SAMEA2160490) | human gut metagenome | biome: human gut; feature: human-associated habitat; material: faeces | place: Denmark | collected 2008/2010 ... | reverse complement strand
CAGCTGCCGATGAACATACCAAGCTGATTTTCCTTTGTTCACCGAATAATCCGACAGGAAACGATTTGATTCGGTCTGAAATAGAAACACTCCTTCGCGAGTTTGAAGGATTGGTAATACTGGATGAGGCATATAGTGATTTCTCCGATGCACCTTCTTTTTTGGAAGAATTGGATAAGTACCCGAATCTTGTTGTATTCCAGACATTCTCCAAAGCATGGGGATGTGCTGCCATTCGTTTGGGAATGGCATTTGCGTCAGTCGAAATAATCGGTATCCTGAGCAAAATCAAATATCCCTATAATGTCAATCAACTGACCCAGCAACAAGCTATTTCTATGTTGCATAAACATTATGAAATAGAACGTTGGGTTAAAACGTTGAAGGAAGAACGTGATTATCTGGAAGAAGAATTTGAGAAATTACCTTGTACCATCAAACTGTTCCCGTCTGATGCGAACTTTTTTCTGGTTAAAGTGACAGATGCGGTGAAAATATACAATTATCTTGTAGGTGAAGGTATCATCGTGCGCAATCGCCATTCGGTTTCACTTTGCTGTAACTGTTTGCGTGTAACAGTGGGCACTCGGATAGAGAACAATACGTTATTGGCTGCTCTTAGAAAATATGAAGGATAATGGACACGAAGAAGAAAGTATTATTTATAGATAGAGATGGTACATTGGTCATTGAACCGCCTGTTGATTATCAGCTCGATTCGTTGGAAAAACTAGAATTTTACCCGAAAGTATTCCGTAATCTGGGCTTTGTCCGCAGTAAACTCGATTTCGAGTTTGTAATGGTTACTAATCAGGATGGACTGGGCACTTCATCTTTCCCGGAAGAAACATTTTGGCCTGCTCATAATTTGATGTTGAAAACATTGGCAGGAGAGGGGATTGCGTTTGATGATATTTTGATTGACCGTAGTTTTCCCGAGGATAATGCACCGACCCGTAAACCGCGTACCGGAATGCTGACAAAGTATATTGATAATCCTGACTACGATCTTGCCGGAAGTTTTGTGATTGGTGACCGTCCCACTGACGTGGAACTTGCTAAGAATTTGGGATGTCGTGCCATTTATTTGCAGGACTCAACAGAAAGCTTGAAAGAAAAAGGACTGGAGAATGTTTGTGCACTTGCAACAACAGACTGGGATCAGATAGCCGAGTTCCTTTTTGCCGGTGAACGAAAAGCAGAGGTTCGTCGTACAACGAAAGAAACGGATATTTATGTTGCCTTGAACCTTGATGGAAGCGGCATTTGCGATATTTCCACCGGGCTTGGCTTTTTCGATCACATGCTCGAACAGATTGGAAAACACCGGCGCAAACCTTCCGTAAAACGCATTATTGTAAGACCGGTAGTCATAAACTTCATGCTTTCTCGCAAATCTCAGACTATAGGAAAAAAACACCGTGTTGTACAAAATCGCAAGCACCGGCATGATCAGGCACCATGCACCGTATCTCACAAAATAGCTGTAAATCTGCGCTCCGGAGGCAAATCCTCCGCCAAAGTGCGTGGTAAACCAAACGAAAGATACACCCAGTATCGCAGCCCCCGCCTTAGTTTTTTTCATGGTTTTCTTTTTTCACCCTTTCCTTTAAACGCTCCATTGCATCTTCCAGCATTTTTTTGGTGACTCGATAGGGATAATGAGCAATGTCCGACATGTTCGGAATCCGTTCCATGCATTCCTGCCACTGGCTCTCTGTAATTTCGATTTCTTCTAAGGAAACCGGAAGTCCTATCGATCGATTTAACTGGTAGATCTTTTCAAATTCTTCATATTGATGGTCTACCAGAAGCGCCAGAAGCACTCCAAACGCCACAACCTCTCCATGCAGATGTTTTTCCTCAATGACAGGGTAGGCTGTCATGGCATAAAACACCGCATGCGCCAGTCCACTATTGTAATCCGGAGTAAAATCCTTGGTCAAAAAAATAGAGGCAATCCCTGTTGTTACCACAATAGCCAGAACCACCTGCTCCACATTGTAGGTGCAAAGTCCTTTTTTATGATCCTCGAAGGCCAGTTTGCCGTAATCAATCAATGGATCACGGCACATCACGCTGACTGCCACACCGAGAGATGTAAAATGCTCCAATCGTTCTCCCCTGGAGGAAATCATGGCTTCATAATATTTGGCGTAGGTATCGCCGATTCCAGCCCACAGATACTGACTGGGAGCTTTTGCGATGATCTCCGTATCGATAAACGAATGCATAACCGGCCGGATGAAAAAATGTGGTTTCAAAAAGGTGCCGTCTTCATTGTACATAATGGAAACAGATGTACAGGCTGAACAGTTGGATGCAATGGTCGGAAATGCAAAAACAGGTTTGTCATCCGTGATGCACAGGCACTTCACTGTATCCAGCGCTTTTCCTCCTCCCACGCCGAACACCATGTCCGCTTCCTGATATAACGGCATTTGCCGCAGTCTCTCCACTGTGGCGTAAGTACAATTTTCTCCGTAAATTTCTTTTCCGATGATTTTTAGATTTGTCTGTTTGACATATCTCTCGATCTTATCGTAAGCAGCCGCCAGTGCTTTTTCCCCACCGATTACAAGAACCTTTTTCCCATAAGATTCACATACCGATCCGATTTTATCGTAAATATGATCACCAATGGAATAATTGGGAAGATGTACTTCATAATTTTCCAGTTTCATCTGCTCTCTCTCCTTTTCCCAAATTAAAAATTGCCCCTGCAATTGGTCATCTTTGCAGGGACAAGAGCTTTGATATCATCATACTCCTGCGGTACCACCCGGCTTGATACAGTCAGCTGTATCCTCTCACGCATAGAAATATATGCCTTCTTTGGTAACGAAGTTTCCTCTCCGGCTCGCCTACTTCATTTTTCGACTCGCCCTCAAAAGTCCATTCGCCTCAGTTCAGTCATGCCGCGTTCTCAGCTACCGCAGCTCTCTGGGATGCATCATTGAAGTTACTTACACTTTCTCAACGGTTTATTATTACTTTATCACGCAAAAGCACAATTGTCAATTTTTATTGTCTTTTTCGCGGGCTGATTTTTACCGTCTATGACCATCACTGCTTGCGTCTTTCCCCATCCTGTTTATTTTTATTTTTGTAATCTTCTCATGTCAGTATGATACATGGCAAGGCTGACTCTCGAAAAACATGGATAAATGGTTTGGAAGAAAAGATTTCCATAGAACGTTATGTGGGAGCAATGGTGGACCAGCGTCCGGTTCCGAATCCTCTCAGTCCGTTACATAAGAAATTTTGCAAAGGGTTTTTCCTGCATCCGTACGAAAGATTTTTTCCAACGCTGACCGGACCGCTTCCGGGCCAAGGCCATCCTCGTAAAAATTCACCAAAAAGTCTGCTTCCACAAGAATTTGATAGTCGATCCCGTCAATATCGGTATACGTGTGGTGATGGGCAACCAGATAACAGACCCGTGCGATGTCCGCCGCATCTATGGATAATTCCTCCAGCATTTTGCGGGCATGTGCCGGTCCCTCTTGCTCTTGCAGTTTTCCCGTGCAGTGACCGTATTTTTCCTCTGCCGGCCGGATACCGATATCGTGAACCAGTGCCGCACATTCGGTAATAAACTGCGTATGGGCGTCAAGCTTCTCCATTCGTCCGATCAGCTGTGCAAACCGGTGTACTTTTATAAAATGCTGAATGCGCTTCGGATCATTTCGATTGAAGTATATCATCTTTTCCGTGAGAAGATCCAGTGTCTCTGTGTGGTTCATAGAAGCCTCCTGTTCTGCTGCTTTTCTTATCCGAATCTTGCCAAGATCTGGCGCAAGTGCAAATGATCCGTTTGGGCATTGTGCTTATCTGAAAAACATTATACAACATTTCATGGGCATCGCGCAAGATACTTGCGGTATGCCGTGCCTTTCCGCTATGCGTTCCCGACATGGGTAATGTTCCAAAGAACGCTGTATAGGCGTTTTCAAAAGGATATTCTCACGCTTAGCAAAGAAAATTCATTTGTATCACAATGCGGATCATTGCCAAATAGAATCTGGTCACAGTTGTATTCAAACTCTTTGTGTATGTTTTTCGTAATATTATCACATCTTTGCGATTTGCAAAAAAGACAAACTTGCCGGCCGACAGGTTTGTCTCTTTTTATATTATGATATTATATAGCGTGTTGATAATCGTAATCAACGCACAGGGAATTCCGTATTTCCAGACTGTTTTGCGGATATTCCCCGTTAGTAACTGCTGTTCTTCCGCATTGATATTTTCTCCCATTTTTTAAGCCTCACTTTCATGCGCAAGAGAATCACAAATGATATATAAAAACGATTTCAGTTGTTCTAAATTTTCTTCTGATAGGGCACAGGCAGCTTGTTGATCGGCACGTTCAAAAATGGCGCTCATATCTTCCGCCGCCTTTTTCCCTTTTTCGGTAAGACATACAAACAAGGAACGTCGGTTTCCCTCTTTCTGTTTTCTTTCTACCAAACCTGCGTTCTCCATTCTGGTTAAGATGCTGCCTACGGTGGCTTGCTCAATCTCACAGTATGCTGCTATGGTCTTTTGATCGTTTTCTCCGTATTTCAACAAATAATCCAGCACTTTGGGCTGCCCGGAAGAAAGACCGATTTTTGCTGCCTGAGTTATGATGTTTCGTTGCAGCATCGCGTGTGTTTTCATCAGAAGATAATGTAATGTTTCCATGTTATTTTCCTTTAGTATAAACGAACAATTGTTTCAACACAGTTATCAATGCCAATCACACCGCTATCCAGCGCCACATGATAGTTTCGAATGTCTCCCCACTTCATATCTGTATAAATCTGATAATAAGCTGCACGCCGTTTATCTTTGTCTCTCAGTCGTTTTTCCGGAGAATCCGTTCTTTCCCCATAGAGTCGGACAATGCGATCGGCGCGTTTGCTCATATCGGCATGAATAAAAACCTTAAGCAGTTCTGCATGGTCTCTCAAAATATAATCCGCACAACGACCGACTATCACACATGGACCATTTTCTGCCAGCTGTTTGATCAGATTGCTTTGAAAAATGTATAATTGGTCCTGCACAGAATATCCGTTTTGATCTCTGCCAGAAAAAATCTTCCCGAAAATTCCGCCGTTTGGCACATATTCACCGTATTCTTCCGCATATTCTTTTGCGAAACCTTTCTCTTCTACCAATTTTCGAATGATCTCCTGATCATAACATGGAATTTCCAATCGCTTGGCAACCATTTTTCCGATGGTTCTCCCGCCGCTGCCAAATTGACGGCTAATCGTAACAATTTTATTTGAATGAAATTTTCTTGTTTGCTCTGATACCGTTTACATTGCAAACCTTACAATTTTGTAAGGTTCACCATTTTTCCCTGATCTTGTGTTATTTTTTTAATAGATCATCCACCCCCAAAAGAGATCTGCAATTTTATATGCGATTTTCACAAATCTCACAATCAAACACTTCGGAAGGAGAAATTCTTATGAAAAAACGGGGAATATCCATACTGCTCTGTATTCTGATGATTCTGTCACTGTTACCGGTATCGGTTCTGGCAGCAACAGATGAGCAAAATGTAACTCTAACAATTGAGGAAACTTCCACGCCAAATAACGGGGAGTTTTATGGAGAAGGAGAAACCCTTACACTGGAAATCATTTTAACCAATCATAGTACAAACCAATTATCTAAATACTCTATCTATCAGGGAAACAATACAAGTATATATGATACCACCCCATTGGAACCACAACAAAGTCAAGAGACATCCCGAATCACTACTATATCAAGTGAGGATGCAAACGCAGGGGAAATCATCATTGACGCCTCTGCAACTTACTACCTTAACAACCAAGAATACACCATTCATGAGACACTGACAATCAAAACAGGTATCACGCCCATTACATTGGAAAATGTCTCTGCCTATCGTAATAACAGCAATTTACGTGTATCCTTTGACAGCAATCGATTTGGTACATATGCTTATGCCGTTACCGAAGCAGGAGCATCTGCACCGGAAAATTGGGATACATACACAAAATACGACATGGAACAAGGAGAAAATTCATTTACGATTCCGGACTTTGCGGATGATGCGGCAACACTCTATCTGATGGCATGGAGTTCAGATGGCGAGCCTCTTGCAGTACCCATTCAAATGGAAATTTCTCCATCTGTTAACAGTGGATTTGCAGCATTGAGCCAATCCACCGTTCTGCCAATCAAGGAAGAAGTGGAACTGGGTGGGGAAGGTACTGCCCTGTATGATTTCAATCATTCCATCACATATGCCAAACTTATGAAAGTGGAACTATCTGAACCGCAGATGATATTGATGAACTTTTACGGGACAGAGCTTTCCATTGACACCCGTATCGGGGTGTACCGGGAAGAAAATGGCAGCATTGAACAAGTTGATCATTTTGACGAAGACAATCAAAACAACCGGGGTGAAAGCGCACGTTACATCGCGATAGAACCGGGAACTTATTACCTCAGTTTTGAAGGATATGACGAGGAAGAAACCGGACTATGCGCACTGGAAGTAAGTCTTGAAGAAATTCCGGATAATTTGATATTATTGAAAGATGGATTCAAAGCACTTGACCAAGCAGCGATTCTTCCGGTCAGTGAAAAAGTAGAATTGGGCGGTGAAGATAGTGGTTATTATTATATTAATAACTATTTCACCTATGCCAAGCTCATGAAAGTCGAACTGTCTGAAGGTCAGATGTTGCATATGGACTTTTATGGGACTGAAAGTTATGTGGACACGTATATAGAAATTTTCTGGGAAGAAAACGGAATCTTTGACCTCGTTGAAGAGGTTGACCATGATAACTTGAATGGTCCCGGTGAAAGCAGCAACTTCACGGCACCGGCAACCGGAACTTATTATATTGCCTTTGAAGGATGTGACGAGGATGATATCGGTCTTTGTACGTTGAAAGCTACACTGATTGACACAGAAGCCCTTGTTACAGGCTTAGACTTTACGACGGATCCCGTCCCGGAAGCACAGGAACAAGATTTATGGTCTTGGGATGCCACTTCCAAAACCCTCACCTTAAAAGACGGATTTTTACTGCTAAACGAAGATACTACGCAAAATGCAGCAATTAAACTTCCTGATGGTGCAACGGTCATCATTGCCGGCAGCGCAACCATCAATTGTTCAACAGAGTACGGTATTTTCAGCGAAGGCAGTCTTACGGTACGGGGCACTGACACAAAAACCAGTCAATTGGATATTTCCAATCATAATGGAGATGGTGTATCGGCCATCGGTGATTTGACGGTGGAAAATTGTTTCCTCTCCGTCTATTCAAACAATGAAGCAATTTCATCCGATAGCGACCTCATCATGACCGGTATTGACGCTACCCTTTGCGGATATTTTGGAATTTTAACAGAAGGTGATGTTTCCGTTACAGACAGCACGCTCTCTTTCCAAAATTCTTATCAAGCAATCGGATCGTACAGTAATGTTTCCCTCTTCGAAAGTGATACATCCGTCTTCTCTACCATATATGGTTTTGCTGCTGATCATACAATCACCATCACCGGAGGCAAAAGTGTAATATCTATCGAAGAAGGGGCTTTGAATGCATCTGAATTAATTGTTTCTGATCAAACCGTCATTGATTGGAAAATATTGGATCCCAATACACAACTATTGATGTTGCAAGACACTGCGAACCTTTCTCTGCCGGGTACCGTTTACCTGTATGATACGCAAGGAAATATATTGTATGAGGGAGCCTGGGATTCTTCTTTGATAGATGAATACGGAGCACTTGTCATCGACGGTACAAATATCGTGCGAATCGAAAATGGACATCATCACATCTATGATCAACAAATCGTGTCCGAAACATATTTGGCAAGCCCTGCTACCTGTACGGAAAGTGCAAAATACTACTACTCTTGTACGTGCGGTGAAGCCGGAGAAGAGATATTTGCAGATGGGGAACCTTTGGGACACGACTATCAGGAAAAACGGATTGAACCTGGATATTCTCACGAAGGTGCGATTCAGCAGGTTTGCACACGCTGCGGCGATGTGGAATCTTCCGAACCGATCCCTGCGTTGAAGATTGAAGACCGTTTGGCAGATGTCGCAAACGGTCAGTGGTTTACACCGTTCATTGCATATTGTCTGGACGAGGGATTGATGAGCGGACAGGACGAATATGACGGGAACGGACGGGAATATTTCCGACCGGACAGCACGATGACCCGTGCAGAACTGGTTACAGTATTGTACAACATGGAAGGAAAGCCGGCAGTGGAAGTCGAGCCGATTTTCAACGATGTCGCGGCGGGGCAATGGTTTGCGGAAGAAGTGACATGGGCATCTCAAAACAAGATTGTCTATGGAACATCACCGACGGAATTTAGTCCAAATACGCCTATCTCCCGTCAGGATTTGGCGACGATTCTGCACCGGTATGCAGTCGATTACAAAGGCTTGGAATTGACGGTAGAGGATCCGGAGGAACAGTTATCAGCATATGTCGATGTGAATCAAATTGCGACACACGGCTGGATGCCGTTGGCGGCACTGAACAAAGCAGGCGTGATCACCGGTGACGGCGATCGCTTGAAACCGCAGGACAGCGCTTCCCGCGGAGAAGTGGCATCCATGTTCAACCGTTTTATTTCCAATGTTTTGGAAGCGACGGAAGCGTAAGTTTTCGATTTGCAGAAAACAAAATAAAACCGTTACAAAGGCGGCCCCCATCGGTGCCGCCTTTGTTTTGTGTGAAATTTTCGTTTCCGTGATTATTTTTTTGTCAAATAGGCAATTGTCATACTGACGGTGGTGAGCGCTGTTTTTAGCTGCTGGTATTATCACATCGTTCGGAAATGCGTGGTGATACATATGTTGATCAGCCGACTTGATACAAAACAGCATCTCTGCCGAAAACATTTCACGAAAAAGGAGCAAGTTTAAAATGGCTAAATTTTTCATGCGTGTTTGTGTGTCGGTATTGCTATGTACCATGATTCTTTCCGTTTTGCCTGTACACGGAGAAGAGGGAATTTACGAGCAGGTGGTGCGGTTGCACGTGCTGGCAAATTCTAATTCGGACGAAGACCAGGCACTCAAATATCAGGTACGGGATGCGTTGCTGAAACAGGCGGGGGAGCTGTTCGCAAATTGCACGGATGCCAAACAGGCAGAAAAAGTCGCAAAAGCCAATCTTTCATATTTGGAGCAGATTGCACAAACAACACTAAAGGAAGCCGGTTCGGATCAATCGTGCGTGGTGACCATCAGCCGAGAGGAATATCCCACACGGGATTACGGAACGTTTTCTTTTCCTGCCGGTACGTATGTATCTTTGCGTGTGTTGATTGGACAAGCAGCCGGGCAAAACTGGTGGTGCGTATTATTTCCGCCGCTTTGTCTGGATGCAGCGAGTGAGACGTATGTCGGAAATGATGCGGAGTATGATGAAGAGAGCGGAGAGGTGATGTATCGCGCCGGATTTTCCCCCTCTCAGGTGGATTTGGTTACCGGTAACGGGAAGAAAAAGACCATTGTGAAATTTCGTCTCTTGGAATTTTTCTCTTCTCTTTTTTCGTAATTTGTCATTCGGAAACGATGTGTCGGAGCATCAAAAAGCGGTTTTGTTTTTTTCGATTGCTTGTTTTATCCATTGTTTTTCCATTGTGATGAAACGATCAAAACAAAGAAAACATCGGCACATCAAACGTTTTTATTTCGAGCGGTCGGTTTGCCGGCCGCCCTTTTGACGTTTATGGATCAGAGTAACTGATTTTTTGGAGATCAATATCAGCAGCGATCGGGATTTGCTCTTTACTTTTTGCAAAAAATCAAGTAAAATAAAGGAAAACAACGAAAGGCAGCAGGCAGCATATGCAGCAGGATCTTTTTTTACAATATCAATTGTTGGCAAATTATTATGACCGATTTATGCAGGATGTGGACTATGCTGCACTTGCTGATTTTTATGAGCAATTATTTGCGCAATATTTGAACAACAAGCCGCATGTTGTGTTGGATTTGGGATGTGGCAGTGGTGTTTTGACGCTGGAATTGGCGTGCAGAGGATATGAAATGATCGGCGTGGATTGCAGTGCAGAAATGCTTGCAATGGCACAGGCACACGCCGCTGCGAAGAAAACAGAGATTCTTTGGGTACAGCAGGATATGAGTGAATTGTCGCTGTACGGCAGTGTGGGGGCTGTGATATGTTCTTTGGATTGTGTCAATTACCTGTTGCTGCAAGATCAGTTGGTGCGTACCTTTGACGGCGTGTTTCGCTTTTTGGATCCGGGTGGTTTGTTTTTGTTTGATGTCAACACGGTATATAAGTTTGAACATGCCTTTGCGGGGCAGACATATGTTTATGAGCAGGAGAATGTTTACTGTGTTTGGGAAAATGTATATCATCCGCGTACCCGCCGCTGTGATTTTGTCCTTGATTTTTTTGAAAAAGAAAAAAATGGGATGTATTCACGAAAAACCGAGGTACAAACCCAACGTGCCTGGAGTGATCGTACGCTGCAAAACACGCTGCATCAAAGTGGCTTTGTGATACGCCGTGTCTGTTCCGATTTGCAACTGACGCCGGTTGGAAAAACGGATCTGCGACATTATTATGTTTGTCAAAAGCCGATGGGCGATCATGAGTGATGCACAGAATTTGTTGCAATGGATCACAAATATTTATTTCATTAGGAACAACAGGTTTCTCATATTCTGTGGTATGTCCACCTGATACAGATGTATCGTGTACAACGAGGAGAAAAACGATGTCGGATCATCAAAAAAATGCAAATGTTTCACAAGATTCTTTGAATCAATCGTCTGCAAAAAAAACAAACCACGCCAATCACGGAGAACAAGAAATATTCGTGCCGAATAACGTTTCGGTATCTTCGGGGGCCGGGCAGATGTTGCGTGCCATGACACAAGACGGGGCGGCACGTATATTTGTACTCAACGCAACGCCGATTGTTCAAAAAGCCATACAAATCCATCACACTGCACCCACAGCCAGCGCAGCTTTGGGCCGTGTGCTGACGGCTGCTTCCATGATGGGTACGATGCTCAAAGAACGCGGTAACACTGTAACATTGCGTTTTGCCGGTGACGGACCGCTGGGCACGGTGCTTGCCGTGGCGGATGATCTTGGGAATGTGAAGGGCAGTGTAACGCATCCGGAAGTGAACTTGCCTCCGCGTTCCGATGGAAAATTGGATGTTGGACGCGCGGTCGGACACGGCACATTATCTGTGATCAAAGATTTGGGATTGAAAGAACCATGGACGGGTTCTATCGAAATACAGTCCGGAGAAATAGCGCAGGATATCACGCATTATTTTGTGTACAGTGAGCAGACGCCTACGCTCTGTGCACTGGGCGTGCTGGTGGGGCCGAACGGTGATTGCTTGGGAGCGGGAGGCGTCATTGCGCAGTTGCTGCCATATGCGCCGGAAGAAACGGCAATGGCATTGGAAAACAATGCACCGCTTTTGAACGATCTTTCTCATTTGTTTGCATCGGGCAAGAGCAACGAGGAGATACTTGCGCTGATTTGCAACGGGATTCCATATGATCCGTTCGATGTTTTGGATGTGGATTATCGCTGTGATTGTTCCAAACAACGGGTAGAAAATGTATTACGCGGATTGGGAAAAGAGGAGATCAACAGTATTTTAGCCGAGCGTGGCGCCGTGGAGGTACAATGTCGTTTCTGTGGCAAAACGTATACGTTTGATCGTTTGGAATGCCAAAAACTATTTGACATATCGTAAAGCTTTTTGGGGATGTCACTTTGGCAAATATTCATTTGTGAATGGTGTTTTGTATATATGAAAAGACCGGCATGATAACGGTGTACAACGACATCTTTTCATCAAAAGAGTGATCACATCGAATCGCAGTACGATAACCAAATGGTTCTATGTAAGCAAATTTTTTGATCCTGCACGGTGTATGACAGAAGAAGCTGAGGTAAGATCAGGATTGAAAAACAAAGATCGTCAAAACAGGACGCCCGATTTCGGGCGTCCTGTTTTGGTAAGAAAAGGGAAAGGCAAAAAGGTAATGGATTTGGTCGCGTGTATTTTGGCTGAAAATAAAAACCTGAAGC
>ERZ779894.3476-NODE-3476-length-12162-cov-4.022053_pt1 | contig 12162 bp, 10 predicted proteins | sample MGYA00511587_ERZ779894 | MGnify/ENA primary metagenome ERZ779894 (study PRJEB29588, sample SAMEA2160490) | human gut metagenome | biome: human gut; feature: human-associated habitat; material: faeces | place: Denmark | collected 2008/2010 ... | reverse complement strand
TTTCACCCGAATTCGGTTGCCGTAGCCCGCTACGGCGCCCTCATCCGAGCGAAATTTCCCACAAATTGTGACGCACATCTTGCAGAAAGCCTTTTTCAAATACGCTCTAGATTACCATTATTTAAGAAAATATCAAAGCGTAATTTTGGAAATCTGAAATTTAAATTACTTTCCGTCCCTGTACATATTTCCCAACCAAATTGCGGTCGTCGGACAGATAAACAAGCCTTTCCAGTCTGTCACGGGTGGAGATTTCCTGGGGATGACGGATATTGCTGTCGTCCAGAATCATGGCGTCGAATTCATAGCCTTTTTCGAAGCTGCCGACTTTTCCGAAGAAGGAGCCACCACCGATCGTGGCCATGTAAAAAGCTTCTTCCAGAGTAACCGGGGCCTGGGTCTGGTCCATCAGGCGCCAGCGGAGCTTGGAAACCTGGATGGCATCGGCAATTGCGCGGAACATGGAAAGGGAAAATCCACCGGCAACATCAGTTCCAAGACCTACGTGAAGTCCCATGTCAAGATAACGGCGGATGGGAGCGATTCCGGAAGCAATGTCGGTGTTGGATTCCGGGCAATGGGCGATGTAAACACCCTGGTCTTTGATCATCTGGATTTCCTCATCTGTGGAATGAACACAGTGGGCCATGATAGTAGGGCATGTATTGCTGCTTGCAGAAGCAGGATTGGAGACTTCTTCGTTTGCTGCAGGTTTCGTTCCAAACAATCCAAACATATCATACGCATCCCCATAAAATCTGCTTGTGGGACAAAGCTCCTTTACCCATGCAATTTCCCCGAAATTTTCAGACAGATGAGACTGAATTGGAATGTGGTATTCCCGCTGGATTTTTCCCAGCTCGGTCATCAGCTCATCCGTACAGGATGGGGTAAAACGTGGGGTAAGGATCGGGTAGGTGTGGTCGTAACGTCCCTTGATCTCTTCCAGCCACTGGCGTGTATCCTGTGCAGAAGCCTGTGCGCTTTTCTCCTGAAGCTCCGGTGCTCCATTGCGATCCATATTTACTTTTCCAACCATAGTTGTCAGGCCGCTTTCCTCCAGCATGTCCATGAGAAGCTCCGTTGCCGGACGGTGCAAGGTGGCGAAAATGCAGGCTCTGGTGGTGAAGCTGTGCTTTAAGTCATCCACGAAAATGGAGTAAGCCTTTTTCGCATAGGACAGGTCAGCGTACTTGGCTTCCTGTGGGAAAGTGATGGTGTTCAGCCAGTCCAGCAGCTCCAGATCCATGCCGGTTCCGCGGTAAGCGTACTGGGGAGCGTGCAGATGAAGGTCAGTGAATCCTGGGATGATCAGTCGATCACCCATGTCTTCTACCGGAATGTCCTTATATTCTGTCGGAAGCTGGGAAAAAATACCAGCACAGAGACTGTTTTCACAGACTACATAAGAGTTTTCATGAAAAACAAGTTCTTTCTGATTCTTGCTGTAACAAATTGTACCTTTCAAAGCAAACAAATCTTTTTTCATATCAGACCATCCTTTCTGCCAGAGGCGAGGCAAAGTAAAACTCCGGGATAGTTTGCGGCTGAGAACGTACTGCCGGAAACATGCAAAATGTGATTTCGGGCTGATTCAGCAATAAAAAAACCACCCGGAAAATGCCATACCTGCACACCTCTTCGCATGCAGCTTATAGACAACTATTAGGGTAGTTGGTAGAAACGTCCAACCAGATTATGGACATATATAAGCGTTTGCTGTTTTTATTTTTATATCTTTATTGTACATGGTAAAGAGTGCAGAATCAAGGGGATTTTCACAAAAAAAATCTACATTTTCATATCTTTATTGCTGGATTTGTTATATAATGAAGTAAAATTTGCGGACAAGAAATTAGAGCGTGTTTGAAAAAGGCTTTCTGCAAAATCTCCCACAAAGTGGGGCGTGCAGATTGCGGGAATGATTTTTCAAACAGGCTCTAGAATGGAGATTGACATAACATGAGTTACAGTTTTAAAGGCCGTGTCAGATACAGTGAAATAGGCGAAGATGGTTGCCTGACTCTTCCTGGAATTCAGAATTATTATCAGGATTGCTGCACCTTTCAATCTGAGAATATAGGGCAGGGAATGAAGGCGCTGGAGGAACGCCAGAGAGCCTGGGTGTTGTCATCCTGGCAGATTGTGGTGAACCGATATCCGGGATTGGGAGAGACGATTGTGGCATCAACGGCGCCATATGGCTTCAAAGGCTTTCTTGGAATGCGTAACTTCACTCTGAAAACAGAAGATGGAGAGCTTTTATCCTATGCAAACAGTATCTGGACCAATATTGATACAGAGACCGGTCTGCCGGCCAGACTTACAGACGAAGACACCAGAGGATACGAACTGGATGAAAAGCTGGAGATGGATTATGCGCCACGTAAGATTGCCCTTCCGGAAGGGATGGAAGCTCAGGAGTCTTTTGCAATACAGAAACATCATCTGGACACCCATCACCATGTTAATAATTGTCAGTATATCCGCATGGGGGCAGACTATCTGCCAGAAGGCTTTGAAATCCGCCAGATGAGGGCAGAATATAAGAAGCAGGCATTGCTTGGAGACGTTTTTTATCCGGCAGTGAAGCTGGAAATGGGAAAGGTTACGGTTGCGCTTTCCGCGGAGAATGGCGAACCTTATGCGATTGTAGAGTTTATGTCTGCATGAGGTGAGACTATATGAATATCATGTGAGTGAAATAACTGTATCGCTTTAGAGATATCTCCATACAGGGAGGTCAGTTGAGAATGGCGAAACAGGAAATTTTATTAGAAAGGCGGTTTACATAAATGAAAATTGGAATACTTGGAGCTGGAGGAATTGCAGTTCAGATGGCGAAAACAGTAGCTGGAATGAAGGATGTGGAGAATTACGCAGTGGCAGCCAGAAGCTTTGAACGGGCGCAGGCTTTTGCCGAGAAATACGGTTTTTCCAAGGCTTATGGCTCTTATGAGGAAATGCTTGCAGACCCGCAGGTGGATCTGGTTTATATTGCAACCCCTCATTCCCATCATTATCTTCATGCAAAGATGTGCCTGGAGGCAGGAAAAAATGTGCTTTGTGAAAAGGCGTTTACTGTAAATGCAGACCAGGCAAGAAAGCTTTTTGCCCTGGCGAAAGAGAAAAACCTGCTGATCACAGAGGCAATCTGGACCAGATATATGCCATCCAGAAAGATGATCGATGATATTATTTCAAGCGGTGTGATCGGTGAGGTGACAGCTGTTACAGCCAATCTGAACTATGCCATCAGTGAGGTGGAACGTATCCGTAAGCCGGAGCTGGCAGGCGGTGCGCTTCTGGATGTTGGTGTTTATACCATTAATTTCGCAAGCATGGTTCTTGGGGATAAGTTGAAGGATGTACAGGCAACTGCTATTTTCCGTGAAGGTGTGGATATGCTGGATACGATTGCTATGGTATTTGAAGGCGACCGCATGGCTACCTTGCAGTGTGGTGCCCGTGAAATTTCTGACAGAATGGGAAGTATTTTTGGAACCAAAGGTTATATTCAGGTGCAGAATATTAATAATCCGGAGAAAATCACAGTGTTTGACAAGGAGCATAAGGAGGTTGCAGCTTATTTGCCTCCGGCACAGATCACAGGCTATGAGTATGAGGTTGAGGCCTGCGCCAGAGCAATCGCACAGGGCGAAAAGGAATGCCCGGAAATGCCTCATGATGAGACTGTGCGTGTGATGGAGATCATGGATGGAATCAGGAAATCCTGGGGCTATGAGATTCCGCTTTATGAGTGATGAAATTTTATGAAAACTATAAGATACAAGTTTTTATGAAAAATATAAGACATTTGCGTGTGTAAAAAGGAGGATACAGCTATGCTTGAAAAATTAAAAGAAGAAGTTTACAAAGCAAATATGGACCTGCCGAAATACGGCCTGGTTACTTTTACCTGGGGAAATGTAAGTGGAATTGATCGTGAAAAAGGTCTTTTCGTAATCAAGCCAAGTGGTGTGGAATATGAGAAACTGACACCGGAAGATATGGTAGTTGTAGACCTGGAAGGTAATAAAGTAGAAGGTAAATATAACCCATCATCTGATACTCCGACCCATGTAGTTCTGTACAATGCTTTCCCGAAGATCGGTGGAATCGTACATACGCATTCCTCCTGGGCTACCAGCTGGGCACAGGCCGGCCGCGCAATTCCATGCTATGGAACCACTCATGCTGATTATATTTACGGTGAGGTTCCATGCGTCCGTAATCTGGATAAGAGTGAGATTGCGGAAGCTTATGAGAAGAATACTGGTATTCTCATTGCCGACTATTTCAAGAAGAGAGATTATGAGGCTGTTCCGGCTGTTCTTTGCAAGAATCATGGTCCTTTCACATGGGGCAAGGATGCGCACGAGGCAGTGCATAATGCAGTAGTTCTGGAAGAGGTTGCCAAGATGGCTTCCCGCTGCGAGCTGATCAATCCGAATGTGAAACCTGCTCCGCAGGAGCTTCAGGATAAGCATTACTATAGAAAACATGGTGCAAATGCTTATTATGGACAGGAAAATATTGAGTGAAAACTGAGATGAATTGCGTGACCGCTGTTTGTACCTTGAGATAGGTATGAATGGCGGTTACTTAATATTCGATGCTTTTAAAGGAGGAAAAATATAAGACGAACAACTAAGATAGTAGTTCGCCTTATAAAGATTATTTGCTATATTCAATTTCCACTGGTTTCACACCTGCAAGTTCCATACTTCTCTTGTCCGGCTGTGTACAGCCAACGTAAATATGGAAGTGGCTGCCGTCCTCTGTTCTTGCTCCAGTTTCATCTACTACGGTGAAGGCCTTTGGAGCAATGGAAAGTGTGACGGTTTTTGTTTCGCCTGCTTTCAGGAAAACAGGAGTGAAAGCAGCAAGCTCCGGGTTTGGAACGGCCAGAGAAGAATCTGCATTCTTTATGTAAACCTGAACCACATCCCGGGTATCAATTGCGCCCTGGTTGGTGACAGTGGCCTGGATTGTAACTGGTGCTGCTGTGGTATTAGTGCCGCTTTCGAAACCTGCCTTGCCGGAAACACTTGTACCATTTGTGTCGGCTGCGCTGTTTTCCCTGACAACTGCATCTGTTACTACTACCTTCCCATAAGTCAATCCATATCCAAATGGGAACTGCGCCTTATTTTCCATATAGCGGTAAGTACGTCCCTTCATGGCATAATCTGTAAAATCCGGAAGCTCTTCCAGGGTATTGTAGAAGGTCACTGGTAGTTTGCCGGACGGGGAGACGTCTCCGAACAGTATTCTTGCGGCGGCTTTTCCACCTTCGGCACCTGGGTACCACAGAACCATCACTGCATCAAAATGTTCTTCTGTATAAGAAAGATCAATATCGCTTCCTGCCATTAAGCACAGGACAACCGGTTTGCCGGATTCAGCCATGGCTTCCATCAGATCCAGCTGAACCTGTGGAAGCTGCAAGGTCTCTTTGTCACCGGAAGCATAGCTGTTTCCGGTATCTCCTTCTTCACCCTCCAGTGTTTCATCAAGCCCCACGCAGAGAATTACGATATCGCTGTTTTCTGCAACGATTTTCGCTTCCGCAAGTCTGTCCTGAGTAAAAGCAAGATGCTCGGTGCGGTCGCGGAAAAGGTCACATCCTACAGAGGCAAGCACACGTACATCATCTCCAAGGTAATCCTGAATACCTTCCTGGATCGTGCAGTAGCGGGAAGCTGTACCGTGATAATTGCCTACCAGAGCCTTACGGCTGTCTGCATTTGGTCCAACGATTCCAACTGTTTTGATCTTCTCTTTGTTCAAAGGCAGGATCCCATTGTTTTTCAGAAGTACAAAGCTTTCTTCAGCAGCTTTTTGGGAAAGTGCCAGATGGGCAGGTGACTCCACCTCAGAATAAGGAATTTTGTCGTATTCCGTCTCTTCAAATAATCCCAGCAGATATCTGGTAGTGAAAAGGCGGATGGCGGATTCCGTGATGGTATCCTCGGAGATCAGTCCTTTTTCATAAGCTTTCAAAATGTGAAGATAAGTGTTTCCGCAGTTCAGATCGCAGCCATTGTTCAGTGCTAATGCAGCCGATTCTGCCGGGGTGCTGGTTACCATATGATGCTCGTGGAAATCCTTGATGGCCCAGCAGTCGGAAACGAAATATCCCTGGAAGCCCCAGTCGCCGCGAAGTATTTTCTGAAGGGAAGGACTTCCGCAGCAGGGCTCTCCGTTGGTGCGATTGTAGGCGCCCATGAAGCCTTCCACGTCCGCTTCTCTGGTTAAAGCTTCAAATGCTGGGAGGTAAGTTTCTTCCATATCCTTCGGAGTTGCGATTGCGTCAAATTCATGGCGGATGGCCTCCGGACCGGAATGGACTGCAAAGTGCTTGGCGCAGGCAGCGGCTTTCATAACTTTGCCATCGCCCTGGAGCCCTTTTACAAAAGAGACTCCCAACTCTTTCGTAAGGTAAGGATCTTCACCGTAAGTTTCATGTCCCCGTCCCCATCTTGGATCACGGAAAATATTTACGTTTGGCGACCAGAAGGTAAGACCTTTGTAAATGTCACGGTCTTCTTCCTGGGAATATGCATTGTATTTGGCACGACCTTCGGTAGCAATGGTATCTGCAATCTGTCCCAGAAGTTCGGTGTCAAAAGTGGCGCCAAGTCCAATTGCCTGCGGGAAAATTGTGGCCTGTCCGGCGCGGGCAACTCCGTGGAGCGCTTCATTCCACCAGTTGTAGGCGGGGATGCCAAGCCGCTTGATTGCAGGTGCGTCATAGCGTAGCTGACTTGCTTTTTCCTCTAAGGTCATCTGGCTGACCAGTTCGGTCGCTTTTTTTCTAGCCTTTTTTCTATCCATAATGTTTCTCCTTGTTGCGAATTCATGGTGACTGTAAAACATTGAGCCATATAAGGTTTGTGACCCACAAATAGCAGGTTACGTTGTAAAGCGAGTGTGAGTTTTCAGGCTGCATATCATCCTTTTACTGCACCTGTGGTAAGACCTTCTACGATCTGGTTACTGAACAGGGAGTAAACAACGACTGTAGGTGCGATTGCGATAATGATCGCAGCAAACATCTGCACATAGTTGGTTGCGTAAGGCCCAACGAAATAGGTTAGTGTAACCGGCAGTGTCTTTTTCATAGGATCGGAAATAAATACCATGGCGAGAAGCAGCTCGTTCCAGTTGTTGATGAAGGTCATCAGTCCGGATACGAAGAAACCGGTTCTGCAAAGTGGCAGTGCGATCCGGAAAAAGCAGCCATAGATTCCGCAGCCGTCAATGGCAGCCGCCTCAAACATTTCCCCGGGCATGGAGCGGAAAAATCCGGTAAGCAGGAAAATGGTCATTGGCAGGGAAAAAGTGATGTAAGGAATCATCAGTCCGCCCTGTGAGTTGGTAAGGCCAAGCTTGGCAAATCTTACAAAAAGAGGAATCAGAACACAATGTACTGGAACCATCATTCCGATGAGGAAGAAGGTGTGCATAAATTCTGATAATTTCCAGCGCATTCTGGCGATGGCGAAAGCGGCCATAGCGCCGAAGAACAGGCTGATGATCAGCGTGACACCGCAGACCAGAACAGAGTTTACCAGCGCAGTACCAAGTTTTCCCATCTGCCAGGCCTGCTGATAGTTTTCGAAATGGAACACATCCGGCAGGGAAAATGGTGCTGACATAACGCCAGCGTTATCTTTCAAAGATACGGATAACATCCACAGAAGTGGTGCCAGATAAACAACTGCCAGGATCACCAGCAGGATATAAACCACTACGATTACCGGTTTTACCGGCTTTTTTGTAGCTTTTACTTTTACGTTGCTCATTTTCCCACCTCCTTATGACTCGTAAGTTTCGACTTTGATGACTTTCTTTACCAGAAGAGTTACCAGCAGGCAGAGCACCAGGAGCACCACGGAAATGGCGCTGGCGTAGCCATATTTGAAATAGTTGAAACCTTCTGCGTAAAGCTCAGTTGCAAGGACTTCTGTTCTGTGGTTCGGACCACCCTGGGTCATGTTGTAAACCAGGTCGAAGAATTTCAGGGAACCGATACAGTTCAGGGAAAGGGAAGTAATCATCATTGGTTTGATCAGCGGAAGGGTAATGTAGCGGAATGCTTTTACCTTTGACGCACCGTCTATATAGGAAGCTTCATAAATGTCACGGGAAATTCCGGTGATCTGTGCCATATAAAGCATCATGTTCTGACCAAGGTACTGCCACAGGGCAACAAATGCGATAACCCACATGGGAAGTACAATAAATCCGGTAGAGTCCATCAGCCACAGAGGTCCTTCAATGCCGAATTTGGCAAGAAGATTGTTGATACCGATTCTCGGATTGAAAAGGAAAGACCAGAGAAGTCCAAGTGCTGCTGAGGAAAGTACGCATGGAAGATAATAAATGTTCTTGAAAATGTTGCGGCCTTTCGGGATGTTGGTGAGCATAACAGCAAGTAAAAGACCGAAGATCTGCTGTGTGACTGCTGAAAAGATCATGAAAAAGATGGAGTTTTTCAGGGCAATACGGAATGTGGCGTCACCGAAAAACAGTTTCTTATAGTTTTTTAATCCCACAAATTCAGGGGGTGTAAGTGCTGCGTAATCGCAGAGTGAGTAGTAAACCATTTGTATCGTCGGGATGATCAGGACCAGAAGGAACATGATCAGCGCCGGGGCGATAAATACGAAAATGGCTTTTTTGTCGCGCAGAATTTTATCCATAATATCTCCTTCCGTCAAATGTGTGCGGTTTTACTACTAAAGAAAACCGAATGATAGCAAAGAATAAGCCGTTGTCTGCATGAGTATCGTATTGATTTTGGTGGGCTCGCTGACTGGCGATAACCTTTTTAGTAAAAAGACTGCCGCGGAACATGCCTTAGTCCGTTCCGCGGCAGCCATGTGCCTGGGTTTATAACTTATTTTTATAAGGGAGGATTTATTCCCAAACGTTCTCCTCATAGAATGTCTGTACGGTCTGGAATGCTTCTTCAGGTGTCTGGTTGCCAAGGAAGATATCAACCATTGCGTTATCGAAGCAGTCACCAGCTTCTACAGATGCAAGGGACTCATTGTAGAATCCGAATGTACCAGTTGCCTTTGCCATGATATCCTGAACGTATTTCAGCTGTGCAGGAGCTTTGTCATAGTCGATATCAAGGTCTTTGATGATTGGGAACTTGCCGCCGACTTCTGCTGTGTATTTCTGAGCTGTTTCGTCTGTGAACATCTTCATAAGAGCGATAGCTGCGTCCTGATGCTCTGTTGTGGAGCTCATCAGAAGGTTATCAGTTTTAACAATCATACGGTTCGGGTCGTTAGCACCGTCGATTCCAGGGAACTGGAAGACACCACATTTGGACTCGAAGTCTGGATTGTTGCCGTTGATCTGTGCGATTGCCCAGGAACCCTGAACCAGCATAGCTGCTTCGCCGTTATAGAAAGCTGCTGTAGCCTGGTCATTGGAATCTCCGGCTGCTGTAGCCTGGAAATACTGGGAAAGGTCTTTTAACTTGGTGCCTGCTTCAATGCAGTTCTCATCGGTCCAGTTAGCGGTATGGTCTGCGATAGCTGCAAGGTCAACGCCCTGACGGTCACACAGATAACCGGCGATCATGGATAAGCACCATGCGGTACCAGCGGAGCAGGAGATTGGTGTGTAGCCGGCATCCTGAAGCTTCTGGCATGCAGCGATCAGTTCGTCGTATGTGGTAGGAACTTCTACGCCAGCATCTGCGAACATCTCGGTGTTATAGTAAACGCAGGCTGCTGCGAAGTTGGTAGGAACTGCCATGATCTTTCCGTCATAAGTCATTCTTTCGAAAATACCATCTGTAAAGGATGCGTACCAGTCAGCTTCCTGATTCTCAAGGATATCGGTAAGGTCAGCTGCTGCACCTGCATTTACATATACGTCCATGTTTGGACCAGGGTTGCAGATGTAAACATCCGGTGTCTGTCCGGCTGCGATCAGTGCGTTCAGCTTGCCATCGTACTCTTCCAGGTTGGTGGTGATCGGAGTTACGTGATATTTGCCATCGTACTCTTCGTTGAAACGATCAATGACTTCTTTGTAACCTTTGGAAATAAGATCTTCCGTAGCTTCCAGGTCATCCCAGAACATCCATGTGATTTCTTCTGGCTCAGAATCTGCCAGTGCGATTACCCCCGTCCCCATAATCATGCCCATAGCCATTGTTGTAGAAAGTAACAGTGATATCCATTTTTTCTTCATTTTCCTTCGTAGCTTTTGTTTTAAAATGCTCAAAAAAGATACTGATACAAAAAGCAATACGCCTCACTGTATCAGTATCTTTTTCTTTTTTATTTTTATTAACTGCTATAATTCCGATCATTGCGATTAATAAAATAACTACTATAGCAATAATATATTTCAAATTTCTTTTCACTATAAACACCTCCATTTTTACATATATAATAATACCATCTTTTCCCCTATTTTTCAAGCATTTAGAATAATATAATTGTTCTTAATTTTCTAAAACATTTTTTATTTCATCTATATTTTTTATTACTGCATCATATCCGTATTTAAAACAACCGTCCAATTTTCCAACATCTAATAATCCAACTTTATCTGTACTTACATTTAAAACATAATCACTTTTACTTAAATTTTCTTCTGCAATTTTACTTCCCATTATATCTATCGTTTTCATAGCAATATCCATAATATTGCTTGTTTCATCTACTTTATCAGCATTAAATTTAACTGCAATAACTTTATCTGCTCCTTGTTTTTTTACTTCGTTTACAGGAACATTATTTAATGCTCCTCCATCTATAAAAGCATGCATATTAACACTACATGTATTAAATACTGCAGGAAAACTGCTGCTTGCTCTTACAGCTTTTCCTACACTTATATCTGTAATATACTGCTTTGTATTCTCGGCTCCCTTTGGTATAGAATTTGTAAATATATATTCTTTAGATTCTATAATATCAACTGTTGGTATTACTATTGGCATTTTTATTTGGTTCATTTCTTTTATTCCCTTTTCTTCTGCCATAATTTCATACACTTCTTCAATATTTTTACCATTTCTAAAACCATTTAATTCTCCACCTTTTTTATTGATAAAATTTCGTATTCCTGTAATAAAAGGTATTGAATTTGCTCCTATAATTTTTTTTGCATTCTTTTTAAAGAGTTCGTATATCTCATCTGGAGTGTATCCAATTGCATATAGACTTGCTACCATTCCTCCTGCACTTGTACCTCCTATAACATCTATGTTTATTCCATTATCCTCTAATGCTTTTAATACTCCTGCATGAGCAATCCCTCTAATTCCTCCCCCTGACAAAGCAATGCCAATTTTCATTTTACTCACTCCTCACAAATAATATATGTATATTATTTGCAATTTGTTTTTGGTTTAAACAAAACTTCGTAGAAACTTAAAGAGAATTTATACATATTTTTAGTATAAATTCTCTTTATTTTATAATACAGTTCTTCTTACATACTCATAAATCATAATGCTTGTTGCAACAGCTGCATTTAAGCTTTCTGTTTTTCCGGAGCATAGGAATTTTTACTTTTTTATCTGCTAATTCTTGTATTTCTTTTGATATTCCTTTTGCTTCATTTCCAATTACCACTACTTTTTTATGGTAGGAGATGTCATAAATGCTTTTTTCTGTTTCTAAGGATGTCGCAACAATCTCAAATTTATGTCTTTTTATTTCTTGTAGAGTTTTTAATAGGTTTGGTGTAGTTACAATATTCATTCTAAAAATAGCCCCCATAGTAGAACGTACTACTTTTGGATTGTATGGGTCTGCACAGTCCCCAGATAGAATAATTTGTTTTAAATCTGCACTGTCTGCTGTTCTCAAAATGGTTCCTAAATTACCTGGGTCTTGTATTCCATCTAAAGCTAATATAAAATCTTCTGTAAAATCTATTTTGTCAATGCTGTCTTCTTTTTCGCTGACATCCAGATGTGTTGCGGAGATCCCGACCAGGAATCTTCCAAATGGGGTGTCGTAATAAGATTCGCTTTTTTTGTCTTTTTCGAACACCATATGCACGTTTGTCATCCCGCGTCTGGTCAGTTCCAGACTGCCGTTTTCGATTTTCAGAAGATTGCGGATCACTTCATTGGAATCTTCCTGTACTTCATCGTACTTGATATAATGGCGG
>ERZ779894.3473-NODE-3473-length-12165-cov-4.150950_pt1 | contig 12165 bp, 10 predicted proteins | sample MGYA00511587_ERZ779894 | MGnify/ENA primary metagenome ERZ779894 (study PRJEB29588, sample SAMEA2160490) | human gut metagenome | biome: human gut; feature: human-associated habitat; material: faeces | place: Denmark | collected 2008/2010 ... | reverse complement strand
ATGCGCAGGTATTGGTCGATGATGCTTCAGGAAGGTGCAATCAAGGAAGATATTCCTACTCTTTTCATGGGTATAAAGGAGGCGGAAGCTGTTAAACTGTTTGCTAATACTTATCTTGCATTGCGTGTCAGTTATTTTAATGAGCTTGATACTTATGCCGAGATGAGAGGGTTAGATTCTCAGTCAATCATACAGGGCGTGGGTCTTGATCCTCGTATTGGTACACACTATAATAATCCGTCATTTGGTTATGGTGGTTATTGTTTGCCGAAAGATACTAAGCAGTTGCTTGCCAACTATCAGGATGTTCCACAGAACATGATGTCTGCAATCGTAGAATCGAATAAAACCCGCAAGGATTATATAGCCGATGCTGTGCTTCACAAGGCTGGTTACTATACTGAAAATGGACAATGGGCTGCATCCAAAGAACATACCTGTGTCATCGGCGTATACCGTTTGACCATGAAGTCGAATTCAGACAATTTCCGTCAGTCTGCCATTCAAGGTATTATGAAGCGTGTTAAGGCTAAAGGGGCAGAGGTGATTATCTATGAACCTACCCTTGAAGACGGAACAACATTCTTCGGTAGTAAGGTCGTTAATAATATTGATGAATTTAAATCACAGAGCAAGGCTATCATAGCCAATCGTTTTGATACCTGCTTGAAAGATGTTGAGGATAAGGTTTATACACGTGACATTTTTAGAAGAGACTAATCATGCTACAATATAATGTTGATTTGGAGGGCAAGACGGTTCTCGTAACAGGTGCAGCTGGTTTTATTGGCAGTAACTTGGTTAAACGTCTTTTTCACGATGTAAAAAATATCAAGATAATAGGTATTGATAGCATAACTGATTATTACGATGTTAACATCAAGTACGAGCGTCTTAAAGAAATCGAATCATTAAATAGAGATTGGATATTTGTCCATGCTTCTATTGCAGATAAAGATACTGTGGAGGAAATATTTACAGAGAATAATGTTGCAATTGTTGTAAATCTTGCTGCACAAGCTGGAGTCCGCTACAGTATTACTAATCCTGATTCATATATTCAGAGTAATCTCGTTGGCTTTTATAATATTCTTGAAGCCTGCCGTCATCACGAAGTGGAACATTTGGTTTATGCCTCTTCTTCATCCGTATATGGAAGTAACAAGAAAGTGCCCTATTCAACAGATGATAAAGTCGACAATCCTGTCAGCCTTTATGCTGCTACCAAAAAGAGTAATGAGTTGATGGCTCATGCTTATTCAAAGCTCTACAACATCCCATCAACAGGTCTCCGCTTCTTCACAGTTTATGGCCCTGCTGGTCGTCCTGATATGGCATACTTTGGATTTACCAACAAACTACGTGAAGGTAAAACCATTCAGATATTCAACTACGGAAATTGCAAGCGCGACTTCACCTATATCGACGATATTGTTGAGGGCGTAGTTCGTGTCATGCAGCATGCACCCGAGAAAGAGAACGGTGAAGATGGGCTTCTTATCCCTCCATATAAGGTTTATAATATTGGTAATAACAATCCAGAAAATCTACTCGATTTCGTCACCATCCTTCAGGATTAATTCGAGCCAAAGTTCTCCCTCTGGATTATGATTTCGAGGTTCACAAGGAGCTAGTACCTATGCAACCAGGAGATGTTCCAGTGACCTTTGCTGATACGGAACTTCTAGAACAAGACTTTGGGTTTAAGCCTAACACAACCCTTCGTGAAGGTTTACGTTCTTTTGCAGAATGGTATGCAAAATATTACGGTACTAATTATTAATATTTAATGCGAATCAGCAGTTGAGAATCATCTCCCTTTTCGTTTGTTAAAATGTTATTATTCAGTTAATTATCTCATAAAATGCTTTTTAAAATCTCCTTGAAAATCAGTGTGTTAGAAGAATAAAACCACTCATTGTTCTAGTAATGATTCCCAAGGATAAAGAATTAAAACTTATAAAAATATATATGTATATCTGCGATGTTTACGAGTCTTCACTCAAATTCTACTACCAGAAGTTCAGTAATAACAATCATCCTTTTGCCAAGGAATACCTGCTTTCATGGTTCCTCGACTTGTCTTCTTCTTACCAAGCATTCAATTATAGATTGATTTTGATGCCAGAAGCAATTAGGGAACTTGTCTGGCTGTTAATTCATTCAAACCTCAAGATTGTGGCAGTATGAAATCATTAGTCGACCCAATGCCTATCATTACTTGCTCGGGAAAGAACAAAGCAGGAAAGATGTCCACTGAGATTACTTCCAGAGGATATTATTCGACAAAAAACGTATATTACTTCGGACTAAAACTCCATGTAGTGGCTTTCCGTAGAAAAGGAATTATACCTTTTTTCTTGAACTGCTTATACTTTCCGCTGCGGATGAAAATGACTCAACTGTATTGTACTCAAAAGAGTAAGGTGTGGGAAATCAGAACAATAGAGAAATATATGCCGATAAAATATATTCAGATATACTATTCTATAAAGAGACGCAAGAATGCAAAAAAACTCTCGCTATTTACTCCTGTAAAAGCTATCAAAGGAGAATCACCTGAAATAACCAAAAGGGAGAAAGTGGCAAGAGACTTGTTTTCAACGGCAGTTTCTAAAGTCAGACAACTCATTGAATCATTGTTCAACTGGTTGAATGAAAAAACAAATATTCAAAGAGCGATGAAGGTCAGATTTACATCTGGGCTTCTAGTACACACGATGGGAAAAATAGCCATCACATTGATTACCCTAATTTTTAACTAATGAATCAAATATAGATTCGCATTATTTATACTTTCGGTATAATATATGGCTACATTGTGACTGTCATAATATAGGCGAAGTTCTTGCCGAGTAGTATCAAAACTTATTCCTATTTGATGTCAATCTCCCTCGTTTAGGGTGTTTTTTCTACAGTTGGTCGGTAATCATGTTGTACTCCATTTCTATTGCTTACAGATAGCATGTAGGAACCATTTTTTGAGTGGTTAATAGTTATCCTTTATTTTTATTGGAATTAAATTTTTTATTACTTAATAACGCTTTTGCTCCTAAATGGTATTTCGAACTACTTTTCGTTCAGAGATGAGAAAAAAAGAAACGCTTGCCTGATTATTCAATTGATTCAGTTCAATTCTATGTCTATAGGTGGCATTAATTTCCAATAGACAAAGCTTTGTCTGAAGTTCCGGTGATATATCGGTAGGGATCATTATATTCATCAGGGATTCCAAATTCGATGTTGGTCTGTTGTGTGGAATGAATTTGGTTGTTTCTTGTGGGACCATAAATAATTCCTTGTTTTTTCCAACGTGTCAGGAAATACTCTAATGATTTTCGGAAACGGACGTAATCTTTTTGTATTGGGAGCGTCCAAAAAACTTCTGCATATGCACCTATGCGAGGGTAAATATGATAGTTCATACTTTCTACAGTGGGGATCCATTCTCCCCACATCTGACAACTGGCTCCGAGAATTTGAGGAACTAAATGTACTGGGAAGTTTTCCGGTACAGGCTTGAATTCATAGGCACGTTGCAATGAAATAGGTTTGAATTCGTATGTCGCTTGTAAAGAATCATATTCATAACTATAATTTAAGTAGGTAAAATTGTTGTAAGAGTTGACTATATGCTGTCCTTGTTCGGCAGCACGTTGCAGCATGTCGGAATCTCCTTTCCAAAATTGTACGATAGTACCTGGTGCTAAACGTTCGGTTCCTTCTTTATCTCCGCTTTGAAAGTGGTGTAGTTTTTCGCCTGTAATGTCATTCCACCCCATCATACGCCACCCCTTTTGAGCAATTACTTTCGACATTTGGTTTGTGAACCATACTTGTATGTCGGAAGCGGAAGAAAATCCTTTTTCTTGAATAAATTTTTGGACAGAAGATGATGCATTCCATTGGTCATACCGAACTTCATCTCCACCAATATGTAATATTCCCGAGGAAAATAACGCGGTCACTTCATCTATGACATCATTAAGAAAATTCAAAACTTTCGGATCTGTAACATTGAACACGTCGTATTGAACTCCGAAATTGCAGGGTACTTTTATTTCTTTTCCTGTTGCACTTAACCAAGGATAAGCTGCAATAGCAGCAGCACTGTGACCGGGCATTTCAATTTCAGGAATAATAGTTATATGTCGTTCGGAAGCATATTTTATAATATTACGGATTTGTGTCTGGGTATAGAATCCGCCATGTGGCTTGCCGTCGTAATGGTGACTTTCGTACCATTCCATTTGGGTAGAGTCGCGAAATGCTCCGATTTCCGTGAGACGAGGGTATTTTTTTATTTCAATGCGCCAACCTTGATCATCGGTCAGGTGCCATTGAAACACATTCATCTTTAGCAAAGCCATTTCATCCAGAATTTGCTTTACTACCTTTTCTCCTTTAAAATAACGTCCTTCGTCCAACATAAATGAACGCCACGAAAGTGCAGGATAGTCAGTTATGGTCAATTTTGGGATTATCCATTTTCCTGCTTCCGATTTGATAAGTTGGCGCAACGACTGAATGCCGTAAAATATGCCCGTTGCCATTTGGGCGCGGATAGTTATTTTCATGTCAGTTACTTCCAACTGATAGGCTTCTTTTTCTTCCTGCATGAAGGAAGCATCGTAGCAAAGAGAAATATCAGCTTTGGAAGGTTTTACTATTTGGGATTTTAATCCGAAGTCTTCTGTGAGTACCTCTTGCAGTTTCTTCAGTTCTTGTGTAAAAAGCGGATCTGCTCCTATTTTTACGTTGTCTGTTAGATTATAGTTACCTTGTTTTATTGATACTTGTTGTGGATATGGAATAAGAAGAAGGTTCCTCTCGGTAGCCTTTCCTGAGATACATATTAATAACATTGTAACGCATATAAATAATACTTTTTTCATGGCTAAATAGATTTAAATAAGAAAAATTGAGGACGTGCGTAAATGCGGAAGTCACGAACTATTCCCGTTAAAAATGCGCCTTCACGTGAAGGTAGGCGGATAGATTTTACTTTATATATTTCATTCATGTCAATGATTATACAGTGTGGATGATGTCCCGGTTTATTTGGACTCGTATGCCAAAAAGAAGAAATGTCGCTATCTATTAGATTTTCAGCTATGCCAATATTTTTATCTGTTTGTTCATTATCAGCGTATACAATTCTGCAATAAAATAGGGACCACCTTTTTGGTATCGATCTACAATCTTAAAATATCATCTCCTAAGACTCCATTGATAGCAGGAAATACTCCCTCAAGATGACCGGCTTCTATTTGCCCTCCTCTGTCACATGTGAGAAGTGGAATGTCGAATCCTGCTTTTTGAATCATATTTTTTAAAGCACTCAGATATATCTTATCATCGCCATAAGAACCATATTCATTCTCCAATTGTACCATGAGGATGTTGTCCCTTCGGTTAATAGTTTGTGAAGATAGTTCTTCTCCCAATCGCATAATATACCTTTCACATGCTTTTAAAAAGTGTTCATTTCTACTTCGGAAAACCATACCTTCTTCATTTAAGAGCCTATAAGGATATCCTCCAAAGTCCCATTCCGCAAATACATAGGGGCCTGGACGTAATAATACATAAAGACTTTCTTCTTGTGTCAATTTTATAAAATGAGATAAATCAGCTTGACCTTTGAAGTCAAAAATACCTAGTTGTCTTTTATGAAAATTCCCCAAAACGTAAGTAGATATGGTATTTAATCCCATTGCTTTTGTTCTTTTCAAACGGTCTCTCCAATATTCGTGAGGAATACACGAATAATGCATTTCACCACAAATCAGTTGTGTCCTTTTTCCAACAATGAGGAAAGAACCATTTTCTATTTTAAAACGTTGCTGGGCTGATGTTAATTCGCAACATAGTATAAACACTATTAGAAAGAATACTTTTATCAATTTCATATTTTAAATAAAAAGCTTAATCACTTTTGAAGTATTATGGAATGATTGCTGGATTGTAAAATATACTTTTGCAATATTTTTTAATACTTATTTCTTTTAAGTTGTTGTTGTATAATGTAATTTTGCGATACAAAGTTAGAAATACACTATGGTTATATGTGTTATTTTTTGATATATCTTTTTATAAATTTGATACAATATGAAAAACTCTGAAAAATACCTTTTACACTACCTGACTGCTAATTATTCAAATACTGCTAAATGGGGGATTTTATGTACTACAGTGGGATATCAGATTGTGGCCCCACGTTGTCATTATCCATTGTCTATACATCCAGACAATTATAACTTTAAGAGATATGGTAGGATACTTCATGAATATCAATTTGTCTATATTGTAGCAGGGAGTGGGTATTTCACTTCTGATTCTTGTGCAACTACCAAAGTATCTGCAGGTACGATAATTATGTTGTTTCCAGGCGAGCGACATACCTACCGACCGGATGCAAATACAGGTTGGACTGAATATTGGGTGGGGTTTAAAGGGGATGGAGCAGATGAATGGATACGTAATGGTTATTTTTCCCCTTCAACTCCCTTGTTGAATATCGGTATTAGTCAATCTATTCTTGAGCTCTATACAAATATTCTTGAAGTTGTTGAGGAAGAACGTACCGGATATGCAGTTTTTATTGCGAGTATTATATGCCATATGTTAGGAGAAGTGTATTATAAAAGTCAATGCCGGATTAATACTTCTGTTTTGGATAAAATAAATCTGGCAAGAATTATGATGCGGAAAAACTTACATACGAATAAGACAGCGGAAGCAATAGCAACAGATTTAGGAGTTAGTTATTCATGGTTTAGGAAAGCTTTCAAAGAGAACATCGGAATTTCACCTGCTCAATATCAATTGCAACTTAAATTGAGTAAGGCCAAGGAGCTTCTTACAAATACGGATGATTCCATATCGGAGATTGCTTATCAATTAGGATTCGATAGTGTTAGCCATTTTTCTTTGTTTTTTAAGACAAAAGAGGGGGTTACGGCAAGTGAGTTCAAAAAATATGCAAGACCTAAATATTGATTAGGGATATTCCAAAAATAACTGAAATAAGGGGATCAGATAGAACTTTAACATTTTTGAAGTCAGGCTTATTTAATATGTTTTACAAAGTAGTTTTACTTATTAATGAGATATGCAGAATTTGCAAGACTTCGTATGTCGAACGTTCTAGTTACATATCATATTGGATAATGGCTACGAGACAGTAAGTGATGATAGTCACGCTAATCTGTATTCGGACAGCGTTCTCATCGGTTCCCTGAAAAATCTTTATCTTGAGGTGTTGCTTCAGCCATTTGAAGCACAGTTCGACTAATCACCTTTTATAAAGATTGGCAACATTGAGTGTGGATAAGTGTTTGGTGTCTATCGGGAAAGTGAATCATGTTCATCTTCTTCATCACAGAAGCGGACGAACTTGAATGTTTCAGACCGGAGTTTTGGATAAGAAATATACTTAAGAATTAGTTAGAATACTTTATTATATGTATCATTATAGTATAAAAATCAAATAAAGGTTCTTCTTCAAATTTGGTGATAATCTTTTTTTATTTCTTAGCCTCACCTCTTTTTCCTCACGGTCAAGGAATTGTTCCCCAGTGAGAAACTGTAATTTTCCCGGTATATAAAAAGAAAATCCCCGAAAACAATAGCTCCCGGGGATTTTCATTACCTTTATTATAAAATCGATATTATTCCTTGATATCTTTTAGCTCCCAAGCCAAAGCACTGGCACCCAATACAGCAGCATCAGAATCTTTCAGTTCAGAAACGAGCAATTTTGTCTTACCTTTATAAATATTCAGTACATTATCATCGATTGACTTCATAATCGGTTTCATGATATAATCGCCTGATTTAGCCAAACCTCCGAACAATACGATTGCTTCAGGACTGGAGAATGCAATAGCATCTGCCAAAGCTTCACCCAGAATATTTCCTGTAAACTCGAATATTTCCTGTGCCAGTTTATCTCCTTGTACGGCAGCGTCATATACATCTTTTGAAGTGATACTTTCTGCCGGAATGTTACGAAGCAAGCTGGCATCAGTACGAGCAGCTAGAAATTCACGGGCTGTACGGGCTACACCAGTAGCCGAGCAGTAAGTTTCCAAACAACCTTTACGGCCACAACCACAGATACGACCGTCACGACGGGCAATCACGTGCCCCAATTCACCGGCAAAACCGTCATGGCCATACACCATTTGACCGTTGATAACAATACCGCTACCTACACCGGTACCCAGGGTAATCATGATAAAGTCTTTCATACCACGGGCAGCACCATAAGTCATTTCACCGATAGCAGCTGCATTAGCGTCATTGGTCAAAGCCGTAGGAATACCCAATCTTTCTTCAAACATAGCAGCTAACGGAAGGATCCCTCTCCAAGGCAAGTTTGGAGCGAATTCAATAGTTCCCGTATAGTAGTTACCATTCGGAGCACCCACACCGATACCTCTGATCTTATCGACACCGCCATTAGCGATAATCAACGGAAGCAGATTCTTGCAAACTTCGTCAGCATATTCTTCGGCAGTAGGATAACCGGCAGTTTTGATTGAGCTGCTGGCAATAATAGTTCCGCGTGCGTCAACAATTCCAAAGACGGTGTTCGTTCCGCCTATGTCAATACCTACTACGTAGGGCTTTTCCATGTTTGAATTCATGATACTTTTATTTAAAAGGGTTAGTTAATCATTAAGTTTACTGCACACAAATTACGTAAAGAAGATTGAGTCTACAAAATGTTTTTAGAAAAAAGTTCGGCCACCTTGCAACTTTTCGTATCTTGAAGCCGTCTAATAGTAGAAATTTATTAGAAAACAGGAACTAAATAAAGAAAATTGTGATACAACTAACGGACATCAACAAGACCTACAACAACGGAGCACCCCTCCATGTACTTAAAGGCATTAATCTCACTATCGGACGAGGTGAATTTGTTTCTATCATGGGAGCATCCGGGTCCGGGAAATCAACCTTACTTAATATATTAGGAATACTTGATAACTACGATACCGGAGATTATTATCTGAACAACGTACTTATCAAAGACTTGAGCGAAACCAAAGCCGCCGAATACCGGAACCGTATGATCGGCTTTATTTTCCAGTCATTCAACTTAATTTCCTTCAAAGACGCCGTAGAAAACGTTGCACTTCCTTTATTCTATCAAGGGATCAGCCGAAAGAAACGAAATGCACTTGCACTGGAATATCTCGACCGATTGGGACTGAAAGACTGGGCACACCATATGCCCAACGAAATGAGCGGCGGTCAGAAACAACGTGTAGCTATCGCCCGAGCACTCATCACCCAACCGCAAATTATCCTGGCTGACGAACCGACGGGAGCATTGGACAGCAAAACTTCAGTAGAAGTGATGCAAATCCTGAAAGACCTGCATAAAATGGGAATGACGATTGTAGTGGTCACCCATGAAAGCGGAGTGGCCAACCAGACCGATAAAATCATCCACATCAAAGACGGTATCATTGAACGAATTGAAGACAACATCGATCACGACGCTTCTCCTTTCGGCAAAAACGGTATCATGAAATAAATCAAAATATACTACTATACAAACGATATCATGATTGACATCTGGCAAGAAATTTATAGTACTATCAAACGCAATAAGCTGAGGACCTTCCTTACAGGATTTGCCGTAGCATGGGGAATATTCATGCTTATCGTCCTATTGGGTGCAGGCAACGGACTGATTCATGCATTCGAGCAATCGGCTTCGGAACGGGCGATGAACTCTATCAAGATTTTCCCGGGTTGGACAAGTAAATCCTACGATGGATTGAAAGAAGGAAGACGGGTGCAACTGGACAATAAAGACGTAGACGCTACCAACCGGTATTTCCCGGATCATGTCATCAATACCGGTGGAACGGTATGGCAAGGAGGCGTAAATCTTAGTTTCGGGCAAGAGTATGTAAGCCTGAGTCTTTCCGGTGTATATCCCAATCATACGGAAGTAGAAGTTGTAAAACTCTTCAAAGGACGTTTCATCAACGAGATTGATATCAGGGAACGACGCAAAGTGATCGTGCTCCATAAGAAGACTGCTGAAATCTTATTCGACAAGACCCATACCGATCCTATCGGACAGTTTGTCAATGCCGGCAATGTGGTTTATCAAGTGGTTGGACTTTATAACGACAAGGGAGACAGCGGAGACAGCGACGCCTACATTCCTTTCAGTACTCTGCAAACCATTTATAATAAGGGTGACAAACTGAATAACCTCATCATGACTACCAAAAATTTGGAAACAATAGAAGCCAATGAGAAGTTTGAAACCTACTACCGCAAAGTTTTGGGAGCCAATCATCGTTTTGACCCGACCGACCATAGTGCAATTTGGATATGGAACCGATTTACCAATTATCTACAACAACAGCAGGGGTCGGCCATGCTCCGTATAGCGATTTGGGTTATCGGTATTTTTACATTACTAAGCGGAATTGTCGGAGTTTCCAATATCATGTTGATTACGGTAAAAGAACGTACCCGCGAATTTGGTATCCGCAAAGCACTCGGCGCCAAACCGCTTTCTATTCTTTGGCTGATTATCGTTGAGAGTGTCACTATTACCACAATATTCGGATATATAGGCATGGTGGCCGGTATCGGAGCAACCGAATGGATGAACAACGCTTTCGGCAATCAGACAATGGATACCGGAATGTGGACAGAAACGGTTTTTCTGAATCCTACTGTCGACATCAGAATCGCCATACAAGCTACACTCACATTAATAATAGCTGGAACATTAGCCGGATTGTTCCCTGCCCGGAAAGCAGTCAGTATCCGGCCGATCGAAGCACTTAGAGCAGATTAAGATTATGAGAATAGACATAGATACTTGTGAGGAAATCCTCATCACTATCACAAGAAATAAGACAAGAAGTCTGCTGACTGCATTCGGTGTGTTCTGGGGAATTTTTATGCTTGTAGCCCTTATTGGCGGCGGACAGGGACTGGAATATATGCTAAAAAAGAACTTTGAAGGATTTGCGACTAACTCCGGTTTCCTAGCTTCACAAAGGACAGGAGAAGCGTATAAAGGTTTTCGCAAAGGAAGGTGGTGGAATCTGGAATCTACAGATATCGAACGCCTTCGTTCGCAGGTCAAAGAAGTGGAAGTCATTACCCCCTCCGTTGCACGTTGGGGATCTAAAGCTGTATACGAAGATAAGAAATATGATTGCAGTGTAAAAGGACTATACCCCGATTATCTCCACATCGAATCACAGGAAATGGCGTATGGACGGTTTATCAATGAAGTTGATATACGCGAAGCGCGAAAAGTTTGTGTGATCGGCAAACGAATTTATGAAAGCCTTTTCAAACCGGGAGAGAACCCGTGCGGCAAATACGTGAGAGTAGACGGGATTTATTATCAGGTGATCGGGATGTCTTCTTCCGAAGGAGATATGAATATACAAGGAAGAGCTTCGGAAGCCGTCACTCTACCTTTCACCACCATGCAACAGGCTTATAATCTGGGAGGACAGATTGATGTAGTATGCTTCACAGCCAAACAAGGTGTCAAGGTGTCTGAACTGCAACCGAAAATGGAACAGATTATCAAAGCTGCCCATTATATCGCCCCTAACGACAAACAAGCAGTTATGTATCTGAATGCCGAAGCGATGTTTTCTATGGTAGACAACTTATTCAACGGCATTAATATATTGGTCTGGATGGTAGGATTAGGAACGTTACTGGCAGGTGCTATCGGTGTATCCAATATCATGATGGTGACCGTAAAGGAACGCACGACCGAAATTGGTATCCGCCGGGCTATCGGAGCACGTCCGAAAGATATCCTGCAACAGATTCTATCGGAAAGTATGGTGCTCACCACGATTGCCGGAATGTTCGGGATTTCTTTTGCCGTAATGATATTGCAAGTAGCAGATATGCTAGCCAGTTCAAACGGAGGAGACAGCCATTTTCAAGTCAGCTTCGGATTAGCGGTCGGCACTTGCGCACTTCTGGCTGCATTGGGGATGTTAGCCGGCCTGGCACCTGCTTATCGGGCAATGGCTATCAAGCCGATTGAAGCAATCAGAGATGAGTAGAAGTTGAGTATTGAGAAGGAAGAGTTGAAAGTTGAATAAAGAATTAAAAATTAAACATATATAATCAAGATGAAAAAGT
>ERZ779894.3468-NODE-3468-length-12185-cov-6.804534_pt1 | contig 12185 bp, 9 predicted proteins | sample MGYA00511587_ERZ779894 | MGnify/ENA primary metagenome ERZ779894 (study PRJEB29588, sample SAMEA2160490) | human gut metagenome | biome: human gut; feature: human-associated habitat; material: faeces | place: Denmark | collected 2008/2010 ... | reverse complement strand
CGCCGGGGGTATCGTAGGTTCCCTTGAAAAATACAAGGTCGCCCGGTTTGACCTGTGCGGCCGAAACAGGAGTACAGAAGTTGTAAAGGCCCTGTGCGGTCTGACGGCCCACGTTCCAGCCGGAGTGATTCAGCACCCACGAAATGTAGCCGCTGCAATCAAAGCTGGTGCTGGGTGAACTGCCGCCCCACACATACGGGTAGCCGATGTACTTTGTCGCTTCCTCCATCATGGCGGCGAACCTATCATCTTTGAGGGCTTCCGGGGGAATATCGTAATAGGTAGGCTGCTTGATGGTGGACGCATTGGGGTACTGGGCTTGCCCGAACAAATCCGGCCGATTGCCCAGCGTGCGCATATAGAGCGAATAGGCACTGAGCTGTTCTTCGGTCAGCACTTCCACGGGCAGATGGGACAAATCCTTGTTCTTCAGCTTGACCGTGCAGATGTAGTATTCATACGGCTCTTGGTAGGTGATGAGCTGCGGCACGCCACCCGGCCCGATGATGAGCATGGTCTTGGTGCGGTAGCGTATCTGCATGGTTACGGTCTCGGTCAGGATGTATTGCTTTTCAAACAGCATTTCAAGTTCGCCCTGCACCTCGGCCAATGTAAAAACGCCATCATGCAGCGCGGACAGAATCGAGATCAGCACATAGGGGTCATGCTCGATTTCGTCCAGATAAAAGTGGTATTCGTCATAGTTGTGGGTGGCCTCGTAGGTGTCGAGATACTGTTGCAGCTTTTGTTCCAGCTTGGCATAAGCCTTCTCTGCACCCAGCATATCCTTGTCCTTGGAAAAATAAGAAGATGCCGTCACGCCGGTCCCAGCGGTGCCCGCCATCACCGTGCAGGACTGCAAGCCCGTTATCAAGAGCAGAGCCAGCAGACCGAACACCGCCACGATCAGAATGGTTTTCCAGTTCTGGGCAGCAAATTCGGCCACCCGTTCGCCGCCTTCGGCTGCCAGCTTTGTTACCCGGAAACCGTTCTCTGCGGTGGCGGCTGCACCCTGCGCGGCGGCTTGTCCGGTCTGCCGCGCGGCCTTGGCGTACTGCTGCTTGATACGCCGTTTCTGCCACATCCGGGAAATGGGGTTGCTGGCAGACTGCGCAAGCTGTGGGTTATCCCGCAACGACTTCTGATAGAAATACTCGGCGTTGGCCGAACGCAGTTCCCGTTCTGCCTTTTCCACGGCCTTGTAGGGCTTCATCTTGTGGTGCCGGATGCTGCTGCGGATGACCTTGGCGGTCTGATGCTCCACCAGTTCTTCACCCTTGTGGCCACCCTCCACACCCACATTTTCGTGTTCGACTTCATGGATTTTTCCGTGAGCGAACAGCAACGCTTCCGACAGCGGCCGACTGGCCGGGTTTGGTTTCAGGCTGGGTGGGCCTTTGTCCTGCTTCTCAAAACGCAAGGTGGATTTTGCCTTGCCGCTGGCTGCATCATAGACTTTTTCTTTGACCGGGACACGCTTTTTCGGCAAAGCGGCGCGGGCCGCATCCAGTTTGTCGGCCTTCTTCTCGGCGTTTTGGATGAACGGCTGCAATTCCGGGTCTGCCCGTTCTTCTTCGGTCAGTTCCAGACGTGCCGCCGAACCGTGCAGGCTTTCTTCACTCTCGGCGGTGGCCGCAGCTTGTTTGGTTTTTTTCTTTGCCTTGTGCTTGTCCTTTACGTCCTCGGTGCGTTCCAGTATTTTTTCGGTCTTGCCCTCGGAATCCGTAGAATAATCCTGTTCCGCCTCCCGGCTGGAAATGTTCTCCACAGTACCGTCCGCCTGATTTTCCACCACCAGACCGTCACGGGTCATGGTCTGGGTGACTTTGGCTTTTGCCTGCAATTCTTTCAAAGTTTTTCACCTCCCATCGGACAGCGGCCCGTTTCAATGTCCGCAATGTATTTGAGAATCGGGAACACCTGCGGCGGCGAAACTGCATTGCCCAGCGTTTTCATCCGCTTGCTGCGGTTCGGCACATCTTCGGTCAGGCGCGAGATGTCGGCGGGTTCTTCGGCCCAAAGGGAATGTCCGTCCATTTGCGTGGGAAACCCATCAGCCACTCTACCCAGTCCGGGTTGAGGTAGGGCCTTTCCAGCGTGGTGGGGGTCATGCGGTAGACCACATGGGAAAGCCGCGCCGTCCATGCCTTGCCATCCTTGTTCATCTTGCGGTAGCTGCCGTTCGCAGAGATTTGGATGTCCAGTCCCTTGCCCACATCCCCGGTGTCGCTGGCAAGAGGTGTTGGCAGAAGAACCGATGATGAATACCCGTTTCCGTTCGTGCCACGCGCCAACGGCAGCAGCAGGTAATACGAAAACCCGAACATCGTAACCTGCCTGCTCCAAGTCAATGAGCGTTTTGTCGACCCCCATACGGAGGAAGCCAGCAACATTTTCTCCAAGCACCCAACGGGGCTGCAATTCCCGGATAACGCGCAGCATTTCGGGCCAGAGGTAGCGTTCATCGTGGAAGCCGCGCTGCCGCCCTGCGGTGGAGAACGGCTGGCACGGGAAACCACCTGAAATGAGGGTGACGGTACGAAGTCCTGTTTTTTCAAAGAAAGCCTCCTTTGTTACGGTGATGATGTCCTGAAAGCGGGGCACCTCCGGCCAGTGGCTTGCCAGCACAGCGGCGGGAAACGCCGCCCACTCGCATTGGCAGACCGAAGTAAAACCCGCTGCTTCTGCGGCAAGGTCGATGCCGCCGATGCCGGAAAACAAGCTGAAATGCGTTAGGCTCATAGCTCCACCACCTCGCTGAGCCGGGTGGTCATAATTTTGTAAAGCTGGGTGTTTTTCGGAATGGGGTTTGAGAATGGCAGCACCACATTTTCAAAAATCAGCAGTCCTTCGCCCGGTTCCGAATTGTCGATGTACTTCTGCTGGTCTGCGGAGAGGTTCAGCCGTTCCGAAAGGATTTTGCGGTCGCCGGATGCCTGATTCAGCAGCGTGATGAAGTCGCTGTTTTCCAGAATGTTCTCGATCTCCGGGGAAGAAAGAAGGTCCTTCACATTCTGGGTGGCACCCGTGGGCACACCGCCCCATTTGCGGAAGCGTTTCCAAATCTCGGCACTGTACGCGGCGGTCTGTTCTTCTTTCAGCAAAAGGTGGAACTCGTCTGCAAAATACCATGTAGCCCGGCCTTGGCTACGGTTCTGGGTGACGCGGCCCCATATCTGGTCTTGGATAATGAGCATCCCCAATTTTTTCAGTTGTTTGCCCAACTCTTTGATGTCAAAGGCCACGAGCCGGTTGTGGATGTCCACATTCGTTTTGTGGTTAAACACATTCAGCGAGCCGGACACATACAAGTCCAATGCCTGCGCTACCCGGTCCGCTTCCGGCAAGTGCTGGTCGAGCAGGGCTTGGTGGAGGTCAGACAAAATCGGCATATTCTCCGGGCAGGGGTTTGCCAGATAAGGGCGATAGATAGCTTTCACGGCACGGTCTATCACGGTACGTTCAATCGCTTCCAGACCTGTTTTGCCGCCCATGACCAACTCACAGAACGACAGCACAAAATCCGACTTCAAGGCCAGCGGGCTGTCATCTTCGGAGTAGTTCAGGTTGATGTCCAAAGGATTCACATAGTCCTTGCTGGTAGGCGAAAGTTTGATGACCTGCCCATGCAACCGCTTGACCAGCGGGTAATACTCGGCCTCTGGGTCTGAAATAAAAATATCATCAGCAGTCGTTAAAAACACACTGACGATTTCAGACTTGCAGCTCATGGATTTGCCGCTGCCGGGCGTGCCCAGCTTCAAGCCGTTGGGACACCGGGCCTGCTTGCGGTCCAGCATGATCATGTTGTGGGATTTTGCGTTGATTCCGTAGTACATGGCCGCACCGCTCTGGAAAAGCTCCTGCGTCACAAAGGGCACGAACACCGCCACGTTGGAGGTGGTGAGGCTGCGCTGAATCTTTATCTGGTTGATGCCCAGCGGCAGGCTGGACACAAGGCCCTGCTCCTGCTGGTAGTCCAGCCGGACAAGAGAGCAGTTGTACTTCTGGGCCACACCTGCGGCTTGGAACACATCGTTGCCCAGCTTTTGCTTGGTGTCGGCCACATTCAGCACTAAAAAAGTCAGCATGAAAAGCCGTTCGTTCCGGGTCTGCAATTTGTTCAACAGCTTTTTGGCATCCTCGCCGTAGGTGGCAAGGTCGCTGGGCAGTATATCCATGTCGTACCCGGAACGGACAGCCTTTTTCTGTTCCTGAATCTTCATAGCATCAAGGTCTGTGATTTTCCGTTTGATGGTTTTGATGGCCTCGGTCTGGTCGATGGCCTGCACATGGAGATTGACGAGAATCCCGCTTTCCGTTTTGAGGAAGTCGGCCAGCATTTCGTCCGAAAGTTCCGGCGCAAGGATTTGTAAAAAGCTCACTGCTCCATACTTGCCGCCCAAACCAAAGGTCTTGGCCGTGCCGAAGCAGAGGGAGGACGGGGCCACAAAATCTTTGGTGGATAGGCCGGAGGGTGCCAGCCAGTCCCAGTCAAAACGGAACGGTTCGCCGTCCGGGTGGAAGATGCCGTGCAGAACCTCCAAACGCTCCTGCCCGTCCATGACGTGTGCCACGCAGCCCATGGTCTTAAAGTAGCCCAGCAGATCAAGGCCAATGCGGGTCAGCCGTGCCCGCGCCGTTTTCAGACTGTCGGCCTCGATGGTGAAGGTCAGATATTTTGTTTTGACAATGCCGTTGTTTCCGCTGGTAAGCTGCTTTTGCAGGATGGCGGTGTACTCGGCGCGGATGTCGTCGAAATCATCCCCCTGCGGTGCGATCTCAAAACTTTTTGCGTACTGCACCGGGTCAACTTTGCGATTCAAAAACGAAAGCTGCACATGGATGGAGGCATCCACATAGTTGTAGAGGTCGCACAGGTGTTCAAAGATGGCGGTCCGGGTCTCCGGCTGGGCCAGCTGATAACTGATGTCCTCAAAGGCAATGCACGTGGAGAATGTGCGTCGGTCAATGCGGCACACACCGTCCGGGTAGATGGCCTCATACGGGATGGTGGCCTGTGCCGTGCGGGGCTTGCCGTCACCCTTGTACTTGCGGATAACGGCATCAATTTCTTTTTTCTGGGCGCGGGTGAGCTTTTTGGGCTTTTCGGTTTCGCGGGGTATCGTTTTTCTGGACAATGGCCTTTACCTCCTGTTCCATTTGGTATTGCCGCACAAGGGCGGCGTAAGCATTGTTGGTCTGATAGGGCCTTTCCTTGGGGCGCAGAAAACAGCACTGAATCATTTGCTGAATCACCACTTCAAGGGGCTGGCCATGCCGCTCAAACAGAGCGAACAGCAGCCCCGGCAGCATGGCAAAAATCATCAGCAGGGCCGCTGCACTGTTGGAAAGATAGTTCCGGGCCAAAAAATAAAGCGGTCCGCCCGTTAAAAGCGCACCGCCGAAGCAGACCAGCTGCCGCTTGGTCAGCCCGAATAAGACTTTGGATTTTACATGGGTCAAATCTTTGGGAACGGTCACATACGCCATTCAAACGCTCCTTTCTCAATGGGCACCGAATACGGACTTGCTGATGCTGCCGGTCTTGAACAGACAGAAACAGAGTAGCACGGTGTAGCCCATGCAGCCCCAGATGGCCCCGGCAATGTCCGCCGCGCCCGAAATGTTGCGTATCAGCACCGCGTAAATGCCCACGACAATCATAATCAGGAACGCTTGGAAACCCAGCGCCAGCAAAGACTTCAAATAATTCTGCCCGGTGCTGCGCCACTCGCTGCTGCCCATGGTGGCAAGCGGGATAGGCCCCAGCGCGGTCACAACGTAAATCTCGATCATGCGGCCATAGGTCACAAGGAAGATGCAGATGGACAGGATGTTCATGGTCAGGCCCACCACAAGGGTCTGGAACCACAGGCTGAGCAGACTGCCAATGGTCATGCTTTCCAGCTGAAATTCCAGTCCGGGTATCAGGCGGTCAAAGTGGATGGATGTTTCGCCGATGATTACGCCGGAGCTTTGGTTGACAACACTCTGGGTGGCATCGAACACGCCCATGACGATATTCCATGTGTTGCTGACAATGAGGATGGCAAAGGCAGACTTGAAAATCCAGCGGAAGAACATGGAGGTGTCAAAGTCGTGCATATTGTTCTTTTCGGTAATCATCTGGATAAGCTCATGGCACATCACAAGGGCAAGGATGGCCGCTGCAATGGGCAGCACCACCGTTTCGGAAAGACTGCGCAGCATATTGAAAATGCCGCTGTTCCACGCTTGCGGGGTAGAGCCGACATCCGAAGCGATTTCGCCCACCTTGGCGTTCACGTTATCGAACAGGCCGGAGAGGTTGCCCGTGATGCCATCTATCAAAATGCCTTTTATCCATTTCTCGATGATCTCACTAATCAAGCAAAGATACCTCCTTTCCCGCGCCCTCCCATGTGAGCGGGAGAGCGCGGTGGGGTCTCAAAGGTGGATGTACGGATAAGTTGAGGTTAGCCCAGCAGCCCGGACAGCAGCGGGACAAGGGTCACGCCGATCAGGGCAACGCCGCCGCCCGCGACCAGCTGCTTCACGCCCTGGCTCTTGCTGCCGGGGTTATCCTGTCCATAGCCCTCCAACAGGTTGATGCCGCCCCAGACACACAGGGCACCGCCCAGACCGACCACAATCGTCTGCAAAGTATCGACTGCGCTGTTGAAAAATTCCATAAGGTCCTCACTTTCTGCCGCTTGTTCTGCGGCACTCAAAAATAAAATTATTCGGCTGCATTTCCATCTGACAGGTCGATTTCGTACAGGTCAAAACTTTCGTCCTGTGCGACTACCTGCTGCCGTTTCCGGCGCAGGGTGGATAAGAACCTGTCCACATCAAAGGTGTTTTTCTTGTCCGCGTCCGCAAGGTACTTGTAGTGCGGGTGCTTTGTAATGTCGAACTTCTCCGAGAAGAACGGCCTCACACCCCGCAGCTGCAAAATACATCTGCCGCCGTCCATGATTGCGATTTCGTCCTCTGACATCAACGCCTTTCCTAATTTTTGATAGTTCAGTCCGTGGGAGGTTTGAGCCCCCCGGTTCTCGCTGGTGTTGAAACTGTCGATGGTCTCTTTCCCCAGCGCATCGGAGATCTCTTTGGCATTCTTACCCCGCCCACTCAAAAAGAGAACAGAATCGCAGTTGTCCGAAATGATTTCGGCCGCATCCTTGTAGATGGCTTTTAGCTGCGACTGGCTCTGCAAAATGATGGATGCCGAGATTTCCCGGCTGCGGATGGTGGCGATCAGCTTGTCGAAGTTGGGTATCTGCCCGATGTTGGCGAACTCGTCCAGGAGGCACCGCACATGGACGGGCAGCCTGCCGCCGTACACGTCGTCCGCCTTGTCGCACAGGAGGTTGAATAGCTGGGTATAGACCATGCTGGCAAGGAAGTTGAAGGTGTCGTCTGTGTCGGATATGATGATAAACAGCGCCGTTTTCCGGTCGCCCAGCGTGTCCAGCTCCAGCTCGTCATACGCCGTGATCTCCCGAAGCTCCTGGATGTCGAAGGGGGCAAGGCGCGCGCCGCAGCTAATTAGAATACTTTTTGCTGTCTTGCCCGCTGCTAAGCGATATTTGGCATATTGGCGCACGGCAAAGTGATGCGGCTCCCGTTTTGCCAGCTCCTCAAACATCAGATCGACGGGATTTTTGAAGTCCTCGTCGTCCTCCCGCACCTCCATGGTGTTGATCATTTCGATGAGGGTGGCGAAGTTCTGCTCCTCAACCGGCGCTTCGTAGTAGATATACCCGATGAGCGCCGTGTAAAGCAGCGTTTCCGCCTTGCGCCAGAAGTCATCGCCGCTCTTCCCGTCGCCCTGCGTGTTGGCAATGAGGGTCGTGACCAGCTTCAGAATGTCCTTTTCGCTGTGGAGATACGCGAAGGGGTTATAATGGTGGGACTTCTTGAAGTTGATCGTGTTCAGTATCTTGATCTTATACTGGTTCCGCTGGAGTAATTTTCCACATTCGACCACGATGCTGCCTTTCGGATCGGTGACAACGTAGGAACTGTGAAGCTGCATGAGGTTGGGCTTGATGAAAAACCGCGTCTTGCCGCTGCCGGAGCCGCCTACCACCAGTACGTTTTTGTTCCGCGCCGTTTTCGGGTCCTTGGGTCGGCTGTTCATGGTCAGCCGCTCCGTCTGGGTGAGAATGACGTTGTTGGCAAAGGTGGGGTCAGTGTAGGGCTTGATGTCCTCCGCGTTTCCCCATCTTGCGCTGCCGTACTCGATATTCTTCCGAAACTTCCGCGCGTTCTTCCCCTTGACGTAGACGGCAAGCCGGATGAACAGGGCGGCGGCAATGCCCACGCACAGGTCGATGGGGTGAAAGCTGGGCAGCGCGGACTGAAATGCGGCGGCGAAGCCCTCCATGATGTGCAGCGCCTTTTGAGAGAAGTCCGTGCCGGGAGCCAGACGCGCCGCCTGCCCCAGCTTGGTGGCAAAGAACGCGATAAAGACATAGGGGATATTGGGAAGCAGGAGCTTCTTTACGTTGATCTGCTTCATAGCTCCAGCCCCTTGTCCTTGCTCCGGGACTTGTCCGGCGTAAGGGACAGCACCTTCGCCTTGAGCGCACGGAGCTGCTCCAGCACCGAGGGTTTGTCCTGCGAGGCCCGCTTGACCTCTTTTGCAGTGTATTCCCGGAACGCCGCCGTCAAAGCGTCGGCGTCACGGGCTTTGAAAAAAACAAGGTATTTGGGAATATCCCCGGACTTATCCTTTTTCAGAGCGAAATCCACACCGTATTTCCGTGCCACGCGCTCAAAAGACTTGATATTGCTGTCGGTGATCTCGATGTTGGATACGCCCTGATTCTGCCCGATGAGCTGCTTTACCGTCTGCTTGCCGGTGGGCTTTTCCGGCGCGGCGCGGGCTTTTTGCAGCCGCTTTTCCTTTCGGCTTGCCAGATATTTCAGAATGGCGGCTTTCAGCAGCCGCCCGGTGAGCTTTGTCGCGCTGATGACCAGCGTGACCGCTCTGTTTTCCACTTCCTCCTGCAAGGGTCATCCCTCCTTTGTTCGTGATTGGATAAATGCCGGTGGAAGCCTGCGCTCATCTGCCGCGCAGCCCGTCGCCGTACATATCGTGGTTGACGAGGGCGGAATAGTAGCTGCCGATGGTACTGGGCGCGTTGAACAGCGATGCCAGCAGGTATTTCTTGATGTTGCGGACGTAGGTGGTATTCTGCTTCAGGCAGTCAAAGACGTACTCGATGTGGGAGGCTGTGATGCGCAGCAGCTTCTCCTTCACCATCTCAGCCGGGTACTCGTCTCCGGCCACCACGATGGTCTGTCTGCGGGAGCAGAGGGTCTCCGCAATGAGGTCCACCACCTCGTCAAGCTGCTCCTTGTCCTGCCGCGGGTCCTGCACCAGAATGTCGTACTCGATATTTTCTCTGACGATCTCTCGCGCTTCCTCGTATCCCATCCCGTCATATCCCGCGCCCTGCAAGGGGGCTGGGGGATAGATTGGATCAGGATTTGATGTATCCGTAATAGATTCATCAGGAATTTCTTTTTCTTTATTTCTTCTATCTTTATTTAATTGCGCGGGCTTTTCCGTATATGGCTCGTCCGTATCCGGGGTATCCAGATACGGGTTTTCCGTATCTGGTGAAGCCGTATCCGGCAAGGGCGGATGCGGGGATTCGTAGATGGTGTACTCGGTGTCGGTGATACGCCCGCGGCTGTCCCTGAGCTGGCGACGTACAAGGTAGCCGTGCGATTCCAGCTCCTTGAGCGCTGCGCCGATGGCGTCCACGCCCTCCTTGCAGATGGCGGCAAGCCCGCGGGTGGTGTAGTCCCACTCATCTGTCAGGGAGAGCATTTTGGACAGCAAACCGATGGATTTCAGCGTCAGACCGGTGTCCCGCAGGTGGTAATTGGACATGACCGTGTAATTGTGGTTCTTCTCCACGCGAAATACTGCCACGGTGTTCACCTCCCCTCAGAGGGAAAAAGCAGCCCCGCAGACGGAGCGTTTGCCCCTGCTTCGCGGCGGATGAGGCGGCGGAGGGGATATTCCCGCTGTCCGCGCTTTGCGGTAATTTTCAGGGCGTCCAGCCCGAAACGGGCGATGAGCAGGGCGTTGATGAGCAGCCGGAACGCCTCGTCGGGGATGATCTGCGGCTCCGCAAGGTCGCCCTGCGTGACCTCCGCCGTATGGCAGTAAAGGCTTTTCGCCGCCATGAGCAGCGTGTAGTCATGGGATGAGATGCCGCGCCTGCGGGCGTAGCGGAAGTCGATGCCGCCGCGGAAGAAGCAGTTAAAGGTCCTGTCCGCAAGCTCCTTGTTGGAGGTCAGCAGATACAGCGCGGCGAAGAACTCCGGCGTATCGCGCTCCCTGCGGCAGCCCAGCAGCAGCCGCAGGGTCTCCATGCGCTTTCTGTGGGCGTCGTCCTGCCACATGGTGCCGGGAAAGCTCTCCGCCAGCCGCATGATTCTTGCGGTCAGGCGCGGACGGTACGGGAACAGCTCCGCGACAGCCTCCGCGTAGCCCACCGTACCGGCTTCCATGCGCTCGGCAAGGCAGGGGCAGGACAGGGCGGTACAGCCCAGCTTTTTGACATATTCCGTACAGAGGACGCAGGAAACGTCCTCCGGCTTATACTTGAACGTGTTGATATACATGGCTTTGCTCCTCTCTGGATATGACAAAACCGGGCAAAGAAAGCTCTCTGCCCGGTCGGTGTCGTGGTTGTCTGCGGTCGTATTCGGTTATCTGGACTGGTCACGCTGGCGCTTGCGCAGCCATGCGTCCAGCAGCTTCAGGATGGTTTCCTCCATCTTCTGCGGCGTATAGGAGCGCGGGAAGTATTTGCGCAGCTTGTCCGCCGAGAGGACGACGTTATACCCCTCCGGCTTTTTCTGCTCCATCATGATGTCCAGCATGGTGTCGTCGTTGAGCTTTCCCTCGCGGGAGAGCTTTTTCATGCGCTGCGCCTGCGAAAGCGAGGGCGTGGCCTGCTCGCTGTCGATGGCGGTGAGTAGCATTTGCTGTTCCTCCGGCTTGAGGTAGGAGATTTCCACGGCAGGGGTCATGCCGATCTTCTTCTCGTCCACCATCTGCTGAAGCTCCGGGGTGAGTTCTGTCAGGCGGATATAGCGCTGTACCTGAGATTTGCTTTCACCGGCTTCGTCCGCAATGATCTCGACGCTGCGCTTCCCATCAAAATTGTGCCCAACTTGGTCACAATTTTCTTCGGGTAGATTTTCAGCCCCTTTCGCCGGTCTGCCAGCCTTGCGGCGGATAGCCTCCAGCTTCATTTTGTACGCCTGCGCCCGTTCAGAGGGTAGGATATTTTCACGCTGGATGTTGCTATCCACCATGAGGATGGTGGCGGTGTCGTCGTCCATCCGCCGCACGATGCAGGGCATGGCGGAAAGCCCCGCCAGCTCACTGCCGTGCCTGCGCCGGTGTCCGGCGATGATCTCATAGCCGCCATCCTCACGGGGACGGACGATGGCGGGAACGAGAACGCCGTACTGCCGGATGCTCTCCGCCGTTTCCTGCATGGCCTCGTCGTCCCGCACCTTGAAGGGGTGGTTGGGGAAGTCATGCAGCTCCGACAGCGGGAGTAGCGTGATTTTATCCTCCTGCACGGGAACAGAGGTTTTTGTTCTGCGCTTTGCTGTGCTTTTTGGTTCTTCCATGTTCGTGTTCCTCCTCATTGAAAGCGGCAGGAACGAAAAAAGGGAGAATGACCGCTGTTACCGCCATTCTCCCATGAAAACAACTATGCGATTGTGATTTCAGCCCCTTGACTGTCTGAAAGAGAGGTATCTGATCGGGAGCCATCCCGCCGCAAACCCGCATGAATACTGGATTTTTGCTGTTTGCGCTTCACCTTCCCGAACGACGTATGTTCAACGAAATGTATGCCCGCGATACCTCTAAGAAGATTCGCGCTACATGGCAGAGCAAAGGCAAGTCCGGCGAGCATTTGACGACCATTCCGCCCTATGGGTATATGAAAAGCCCGGAGGACAAAAAGAAATGGATCGTCGATGAAAAAGCCGCAGCCGTCGTACAGAAGATATTCTCCCTGTGCGCGTCCGGCAAAGGACCCACGCAGATTGCTAAATGGCTCAAACAGCAGCAAATCTTGAATCCAACCGCCTATTGCCGTGCGAAAGGTCTGCCGACCAGCAACAAGCCGACAGCAGACCCGTACAAATGGACA
>ERZ779894.3466-NODE-3466-length-12187-cov-11.459941_pt1 | contig 12187 bp, 9 predicted proteins | sample MGYA00511587_ERZ779894 | MGnify/ENA primary metagenome ERZ779894 (study PRJEB29588, sample SAMEA2160490) | human gut metagenome | biome: human gut; feature: human-associated habitat; material: faeces | place: Denmark | collected 2008/2010 ... | reverse complement strand
TGGCCCGGAAGTGGTTGGCGTCCACCACCTCCGTGTCCACATCCTCCCCGAAGTGATCTATGATGTTTCGCATGGTGCGGTTCTCACACAGCAGCGTCACCCGCTGGGGCATGTCGTGATACATGCCAAAGATTTCCCGGATGTAGGACGCTGGGTCAAAGGACGGATCCGCTATGTAAGGGGCATCTGAATCCTGGATGGCCGTCATGCGGTCCACCCGGAACTGGGCCAGTTTGCCGTGCTTTTCCGACCAGCCCACGGCGTAATAGAAATCCCGGCTCCAGATGAGGACATAGGGGCTGAATCCATAGCGGTAGCCCTTGTGTTTCAGGACCTTTTCCTTTTTCGGCGTGTACTCGAAATACTGGAAGGAGATGGCCCGTTGTTTGTGAATCGCCGTCTGGATCGCGTCGATGGCGTAGTACACGGCCTCGTTGTCCGGCTTGGCCGTGCCGTCCATGTAGACGGGGCGGTTCAGGAGCGCGGCGTTGTGTCTGCTGGTAAGATGGCCTAACTTCTCAATGAGGGCGGTGCTTTTCTTCTCTGTGATGAGGTGGGAGGACTCCACAGCGTCCACCAGCAGTTTCAGTTCCGGCAGCTCAAGCAGCCGGGAACCGACGAAGTAGCGGTTTTGCGTGCTTTTGATGCAGATGACGTCCAGGCCGAAGTCCATGAGCAGTTGGATATCGCTGTACACATTTTTCCGGGTGGTCTGGATGCCATGAGTCTCCCAAAAACGGAGAATATCCGCGCCAGTTGCGTAGTGGTGCTCATCTGTCTGCTTCAGGAGAAGTTGTAGCAATAGGAGAATTCGGGAGCGCGGATCGTTTTGCATATTGGTCATCCTCAATTTCGAAGACACTCTTGGTGTAATGAGTTCGATCTCCACAGGTTACATGAGTTGTTTCTTTAATTTTTGGAAACTCTCGTCGCTGATGACGTGCTCAATCCGGCAGGCATCTGCCTCTGCGGTTTTCGGATCCACGCCGGCGGCAATCAGACGCTCGGTAAAGAAACGGTGCTTTTCGTAAATCTGTTCCGCCACTTCCCGGCCAATGTCGGTCAGGTGCAGGAAATAGTCGCTGTCCATCGTCAGAAAACCTCCATCCCGCAGGGTCGCCACCGCATGGCTCACGCTGGGCTTTGACACCTCCATATGCCGGGCGACATCAACAGAGCGCACTGTTCCTTTCTGCATTTGGAGCACTAAAATTGCCTCTAAATAATCTTCACCCGATGTGGTGGCTTGCTGTTTTCTTTTCATATTTCCCTCTTAGGACGTTCATGTCGGTAAGGAAGACATTTGCTGTTTCTGCTGGAGTGCAACCAAATGCGCATACAACCCGCCTTTTTTAGCCAACTCGCTGGGAGTCCCCACTTCAGTCACTTTTCCTTTGTCCAAAACAACTATCTTGTCTGCATTTGCTATGGTCCTCATTCGATGCGCAATAACTATCACTGTCCTACCTTTTAATAACGCTGACAAGGCAGTTTGTACCATTGTTTCACTTTCTGCATCCATAGATGCAGTTGCTTCATCGAGAAGAATAACAGGAGCATTTTTTAGCAAGGCACGGGCAATAGAAATGCGCTGGCGCTCGCCACCGGATAATTTACTTCCGTTTTCCCCGATATTCGTGTCATAGCCTTGCGGTAAACGATCAATAAACTCATCACATTGGGCGGCCTTTGCTGCGGCTCTAACATCTTCGTCAGAAGCTCCGCTACGGCCAAGCCGTATATTTTCCATTACCGATTCGTCAAAAAGGGTGACATTCTGGAATACGATTGCATAGTTTTTTAACAATACTTCTGGTTCAACAGTTTTGACATCTATGCCTCCAAGTGTTATGAGTCCGGAATCGGCGTCCCAAAAACGCGCTGCTAATTTTGAAACTGTTGATTTTCCACTGCCAGATGGCCCGACTAAAGCAGTTATTTCGCCTTGCTTTGCTACAAAAGATACTCCTGTCAGAACTGGTTCCTCGTTATAAGAAAAGTAAACATCCTTGAACTCAATATCGCAGCCAATGTTATTGCAACAGTCTGAGCCGGTTTGTTCCTGTGTATTGTCTATCTGTTTCATCCGGCCAATGCTTACAAGTGCGGCAAAAACCTCCGCTAATAGCATGAAACAGTTGGTGAATGGATCATAGATTCGACCAGCGAAAAGAAGGAACAGTATGAGCATGGGAATAGAAAGCATACCTTCAATCACCAAGTTTCCCCCTATAAGCAAAACAGCAACTAAACCAAAGCGCAGGATGAACTGAGCAGCTGTTGTAGATGCTCCGGGGGCTAACTCATTTCGGAAGGAACAACGAATAACATTCTCTAACTTTTTATCAAGTTCATCCAAGTATACATCCGTTTTTGAGTATGCTTTTAATTCTTTTATAGTATCAATATATTCTTGTACTGCGTCATAGGCGCACCTTTTTGCCTCCAGATTTTCAAGTTCCGCCTTACTCTGTGCCTTACGAGCAAGAACAACAACAATTGAGGCAACTGGTACCGGGACAATAATACAAAGAGCCATCCTCCAGTCTAAAACTGCCAGCCCCACGGACATAATAACAAACATAAGAATTGTGCCTAACAACTGTGGAATCGCATTAGAAAATGTCCTTTCTAATGCTGTACAATCCCCCATAATAGTAGTTGTCAGATCGGCTAAATTTTTCTTTTCAAAGAATGACAGTGGAAGTTTTCTGAGTTTTTCAGCCAGCACAATTCTTCGGTTTGCACTTTCCTTATATGCAGCAGTGTATGTCAAATTGTATTGTACTAATTGGGCAATCGCGATCATGCCAAAAAGCACCAGGGTAATTCCGACAAAGAACGGAATATTCCGACCTACATTAACTTGAGTCCCCGCCGCTTTTTCTAAAAGCATCATTACTACCATCAACAACAAACTTGCTGGAATGATCTGTATCAAATTGGCGCAGGCAGTTGCTATAATTCCTTTCGCTAAATCTTTTGCGCCTTGATCGCTTAATGCAAACGCACGTTTTAGCATAGACAGCACCTCAACTTTCTATATGCCACTGCACCGTTTTGTTATAATTGTCCCACATTTTAGCATACTCGCCCTGATGCTTTATCAAATCAGAATGTGTTCCGCTTTCCGCTATCGCACCGTTTTTCATCACCAATATTTGGTCTGCATCCTGGACAGTCGAAAGCCGATGTGCAACCATAATAACCGTTTTATTCTTTATAAGTCCATCAAAGGCCTTCTGGATTTGATGCTCATTTTCGGGGTCAGCATATGCTGTCGCCTCATCTAAAACTACAATAGGAGCATCTTTTAAAATAGCGCGGGCAATAGAAATGCGCTGTGTTTCGCCCCCGGACAGGTATATACCTTGACTTCCAATAATTGTATCTATTCCGTTTGGAAGCTTTTTCAGTATGTCGTCGCACTGCGCCAGATGAGCTGCCTTTAGAACTTCCTCACGGGTTGCCGATGGTCTTCCGGCTCTTATGTTTTCTAATAGGCTATCCTTAAACAACTTGGGGTCTTGGAACACAAATGCCACCATTTTCATTAAATCACCCTGTGGGATTTCCCTGATGTCAACGCCGCCAATTTTTACTGCGCCATCCTGCACGTCATAGAACCGAGGGATCAGACTGGCCGCTGTGCTTTTACCTGACCCGGAGTGTCCCACAAGGGCCGTTATTGCTCCTGCTTTTGCCATAAAAGTGAGATGTGAAACTGCGGGGTGATCGGTATTATCATATGCAAATGTCACATCTTCAAAAGCGACCTCATATGTATCAGGATATTGGGGGATCGCTGGTTCTGGTTGCTGTTTAGAAGTTAAAATCATATCGATTCTACGCATAGACTCCTCTGCCTGCATTTTATAACTAGTCATATACATAATTTTATTAAGCATCACTGCGCATGCCGGAGAGAAAATCACGTAAAACAGAAAACTTTGAATAAAATCTCTGAGTGTCGGGGTCGTAAATCCAACTAGAAAGCCAATCGGAACCAGCACTAAAAAGGATGAGTTTACGATAGCATTAAATGCAACCATGCCTTTCTTGCAAGACATAGTATAAGCAAGTGCGTACTTTTTATAGGTCTCTATCGCATTATGAAATTTGGCGAACGACTTTACAGTTTGTCCGAACACCTTGACAACGGCGATTCCTCTAATATATTCAACAGCCTCATGGTTCATTGTTTCTTGAGCGTCTTGATAAATTCTCATAAACTCAGCACTATTCTTTCCCATGAGAGAGCTTTGCAGATAAAAGGCCATTCCATATAAGATAATAAGTGGAACTCCAATACGCCAGTCAAAAATGATCATAAAGCAAACACCAGCAATCAGGGTTACTTGGGCGCCTGTTAAATCTGGCAACTGATGTGCAATAAAGGTCTCCGTTTGAAAACTGTTTTCATCAATTATTTTACGCAATTTTCCGCTTGGATTGGCATTAAAATAGCCAATTGGCATATGAGCAAGGTGCCTTAATGCTGCCATCTGCAGGTTTTTTTGAATATGGAACGCAACGATATGAGAAGATAGCAAAGCCAAAAAGTAGAGTACTACTCCCACGAGTTCTAATCCTAATGCAAAAAGGCCCCAATTCAATAATGCTTGGCCATTCAATTGATCGCCTAAAAATACAGCGATAAGTTCTCTTGCCGCAAAATATACACAGATAAAAGGGCCTATAATAAACAACGCACTGATGCCGGAAAGGCAACGGGCAAAAGTCAAGAGGCCCCTGTATCTGCCGGCAAAACTGAGAATCCGCTTAATTCCTTTTGATTGATTGCTCACCAATATCTGGACTCCTTTCAACCGGCAGAGCAAATATATGGTTTAACATAACTTCTCTGTAATCTATTTGCAATATGTCGTTTCTCTTTCTACAAACGGCGTGCTATGTTTTGCATAGCACGCCGTTTGCAGAATGGGAAAATGCTCACTTTAATGTGATATTTTGTACAGCAGTAAAGTTTGCATCAGGCGGAAAATCGTAGTTTGCAATCTTATCACTATATACTGCAAGTTGGTGAGGATACACCAGAGGTGTAGTAAGGCACTGATCCGCCATCGTAGTCAAAATAATTCCATAAATCTCTTGGATTCGTTCCTCGTCAGTAGTAGATTCCAATTCTGTAATCAGATCGGCACCGCCCGGCAAGTATGCAGCGACCTGGGAGATAATTGGGTCCATGGCCATGCTGGGATCGATATTACCGATCGTATTGCCCGGATCATAGAAACCGCCTTGTGTTTTAAATAAGGTAAGGCCGTACTCTCCAGTTGTAATCATTGCATACCAGTCCATCATTTGTGCAGACTGCGGTGTAAGTTCGATTCCGATTTTCCCTAACTGGTCGCAGATATAAACAACCAAGTTATCATCAGAAGCGGAGCCTGCTTGGTACTGGAACGGAGAGGATAGTTTCTCACCGTCCTTTTCACGGATGCCATCGCCATCCGTATCAATGTATCCTGCTTCATCAAGCAATTGGTTTGCCCTGTCTATATCATAAGAGTATACGGTTTGCTCTACATCACAATAGGGTAGGGTCTTCGGGAAGAATGTATCTGCTTTTTCATACAGGCCGCCATAAATGCTCTCAGAAATTGCATCTTTGTCTAAGGCCAATGTAATGGCTTGGCGAACAACTTCATCACCGAACATAGAGCTACTTAAATTGTAACCAATATATCCGGTGCGGAAAGATTTGTCGTCAACCTTGGCGCCAAATCCCTCAGTGTTTTGCATTTCCACAAAACTTTCGTTGGAGACGTTCGTGATTCCTGCGACAAAATCAATCTCCCCGTTTTTCAATGCGAGAATTTTAGCATCATTGTCAGGAATGCTCTTGATAGAAAAACTCTCAACATCAGGTCTTTCACCCCAATAGTAGGGATTGCTCTCGAAATTCCAGGTCTGCCCGTCATTATCTCCAGCATACATATAGGGACCTGTACCATAGGTTGCAGTTTCAAAAGTATCCTTTTTCGTTAAATCATCATTAAGTTGTTCACTCGATACGATTCCGAATGGATTCGCCAAACACAGCTCCCGCAGCGCATTATAATAAGGTTGCGTCAGATGCATTTCAACAGTATAGTCATCAACGACCACTGCATCTTCAATAATTGTAGACAGGCGGCCATAGGTTCCATTGTATTGCCCCAAATTGATGGGAACGGCCAAAAGCGATTTGGCAACATCTTCCGCAGTCAGATCGCTACCATCAGAAAATTTCACATCATGCCGTAGATTGAATGTGTAGACCGTTCCATCTTCGCTAATTGTCCAATCCTCGGCCAGACCACCAACGTATTCTCCATCTTGATATTCTACAAGCACATCGTAGAAATTGCTAAGATAATATGTGATACCGAAGTTGCTTGCCGATACATCGGGCGTCATAATTGTATAGAAATTTTCAAATCCCCAACTTTCGGCCAAAGTGATGTGGTTGGTTTCCGTTTCCTCCACAACATCATTGCCCGAAGTAACAGGCGTTTCTGAGTTTTCGCCATTGTCGCCTGTACAGGCAACCAACGAAACCATCATGGCCGCAGCCATAAGAATCGTTGCAAGTCTTTTGAATTTCATCGCAAACTATCCTTTCATTTTATTTCTGCTATGATCAATTCCAACAATGATTATGTATCAGTAATTCCACTCGCATATAAAAGCGTCTTGCTGTATTCGCTTGTAAATACTGATATATCTCCAGAAAATTCAACCTGTTCAATCAAGGTGGAATTTCTCATAACCAAAATTACGTCAGCAATAACGACGGCTAACTCCATATCATGTGTAATAAATATAAGGGTAAATGCGAGTTTCCTCTGCAAGTCAACAATTTCTTCAATGATCTTCTTGCGTAAAGGAAGGTCAAAGCCATTTGTTGCCTCATCAAAAATTAGACACTTAGGTTCTGCTGCCAAGGCCCTTGCAATAGCGACTCGTTTTTGCTCGCCCCCAGATAATTCTGCGGGAAGACGCGAGTAGTATTCAACAGGCAAATTACATAAATCCATCAGATCATGACACCTTTTTTTGCGTTCTCCTTTGTCTAAATGAAAAAAACACAAAAGAGGTTCTTCGATTGATCTACCCACGGACATTTTAGGATCTAATGCAGATGAAGAGTCCTGTTGAATAATTTGGACTTCCTTGAAGTAATTTGTATGAACCTTGTGTTTACCGTAAACAGGCATCCCATCGACATAGATATTCCCCGTCGTAGGACGCTGGAGGCCCGCAATCATTCTGGCGAGTGTTGTCTTACCTGACCCTGACTCACCAACGATGGCATACCGTTCACCATCAATGAATTGGATTGAAACTGGGGAAACCGCCATGAATCCCTCTTTGGAAAACGGATTGCGGGCAAAAGTGCAACTTACATCTTTCGCCTCAATCATAGATAATCACCGCCTTTCCAACGTACAAGCACTAAGCAGATATTTTGTATATTCTTCTTTAGGTTCATTGAATATCTGCTCTGTTGTCCCTGCCTCGACCAACTGGCCATCATTCATTATTAAAATTCGATCCGCCATTGACGCCGCTCTTAAATCATGTGTAACAAATAAGATCGCCATGCCGCCACTGCATAACTGCCTAAGTAATTGCATCAATTCAATTCGGTTACAGGCATCTATTGCTGTAGTCGCTTCATCAGCAACCAATATAGTAGGCTGATTGATTAGTGCTGCTGCAATCATAATCCGCTGCAACATCCCACCTGAAAGGGCATCAGGGTAACTCTTCAGTATCCGTTTCAAATCATCAAGGCCCAACTGTTGTAGTGTGTTGCTCACTAATAGTTGTAATTCCTGCCGCGATATTTGGGGGTTATGTAAGTAACATGTTTTTTCTAATTGCCTTCCAATACGCAGCGATGGATTAAATGCTGTCATGGGGTTTTGCATAATATAGCATATTTCTTTACCGTAGATTGCCTGCAATCGTTTCTTTGAACAGTGCAGCAAGTTTTCCCCCCTATAAAGCACCTCACCTGAAATGGAATAATTAGAACTAAGTAAGCCCATAACGGCCTTGCATACCGTCGTTTTTCCTGCCCCAGAGCTGCCCACAATGGACAACATTTCTCCTCCATCTATTGAAAAAGAAATATCCTTTGCAATTTCTTCACCCGTTTTGAGAGTAATAGTGAGATCTCTGACGTCAAGAAACACTGATCTGGTCCTCCTTGCCAATAAAATCCCGAATACCTTCACCTAATAAATTAAAGCCCGCACAACAGATAATGAGGCATATGCCGGGATAAACAATTAGGGCGGGATTTGTATAAATGCTGTTTCGAGCGTCATTAAGCATGGCTCCCCACTCCGGAGTACCAGCAATAAGGCCCACACCCAAAAATGCAAAACTTGATACCGATAGAATTGCTGATGCTATTCCCGTGGTAAAATAGACAACAAACTGTGGCAATACATTCGGGATAATGTGGTGAAGTACGATCCGCATTGCAGATGCACCAGATACTCTTGCGGATTCTACATACCCCTTTCCACACTCGGTCTTTGCATAAGAACGCGCCATGCGTAAGAACCACGCAGACATAGAAATACCAATTGCAGTGATAATGCTCGCAACAGAATTGTTAATAACTGACACTAATGACATTGCTATTACTAAAAGCGGAAATGCCATAAATATATCGCACAACAATCGGATGACCTCATCTATTAGGCCACCTTTATAAGAAGTGTAGCATCCAATAAACAATGCAATCGCTGCTAGTACTATCAGCACAGGCACCGTAAGGCTTAGTGAATATCGCGCTCCGTAAATTAAGCGCGAAAGTTCACACCGCCCCATTTGATCGCATCCAAGAGGATACTCGGCTGATGGCGGGGCATTTTTTAGTGCAAGGTTTGTTGCATTTGGGTCATTTGGGGCAAGGAGGGGTGCAGTTATCGCAATACAAATAAATAACGCAATAAGCAAAACACCAATGACAATTTGTGGATGTTTCCTCATACACGTTTCCTCCTATACGCAGGGCAAATAATGCCCGAGAAGATGTCTGCTGCAGTATTAAAAAGAACAAATAGGATTGCGCAAATAAGTACCACACCCGATATTCCATATACATCCATACTTTCGCACGCTTCAGTTAAATAGTATCCAAGACCCTGAATGGAAAAGACAGTTTCTATCAGTGCAGAGGTTCCAAAAACTGATGCGCAATATTGTGCGAAAAGTGTTATGGCCGATGGAAATGCGTTCCTCAGGACCTCGCCGTATACAATTTTAGATGTGGAAAACCCCCTCGCTTTAGCGTAAGTAACATAGTCACTTTTTAATTCGTTTATTACAGCAGCGCGCAAAACTCTGATAGAAATACAAGCAATTGGAATGGCAATAGAAATAGATGGCAATATAAGGGATTTAATACTCCCGTCTGAAATCACACTAAATATCGGAATCTCAACTGCAAAAGCAATTAGCAGAATGAGTGCCAGCCAAAAACTCGGAACACATATACCAATTATGCAGATAACTCTTGTTGCATGGTCAAATGCTTTGTCTTTCCATATGACAGAAAACGCTGATATTAAAACGGTTAAAATAGCAACCCAGAGCATAGACATAATAACTAACATACATGTAACAGGAAGGGCATTTCTAATATTATCAATGACAGGCTTTCGATTGGTAATTGAAATACCCAAGTCCCCGGTAAGTAGTCCTTTTATATAATCTGCATATTGCTCAGAGAGTGTACCATCCAGGCCAAGTTCAACTCTCATTGCTTGGATTTGCTCTTCTGTTGCGAACAATGTAGTCTTTCTTACAAGCATTTCTGCCGGATCTGTACCGGTAAATATCTGCAAGCAAAAACTGAGAGTAACGACTCCCAAAGTCACAATTAGCAAGGTTATAATACGTTTTACAATTCGCGCACTGATCCCCATACTGAACAACTGATTTGCCCCCCATTCGCTCGAGGTTAGACATCGCTAACTAACACCCTTAAAAAGAACCGCTGAACGCGGCTCTTTTCACCATTCTCTAATTAACGTCAATTATGATAGCACAAGATCATATATTCGTCTATAACTGTTTAGGTCAAGTCTTAATCCATTTAGGTCACGAGTATTTCAAACGATATGCGATAGGAGTCATTTCGTATACTGATTTGAATGCCCCAGAAAACTTTCCTTGATTTTCATACCCTGCAAGACTGGCAATTTCACCCACACTCAATGTCGGCTCTGACCTAAGTAATTCCGCAGCAGCCTCCATCCGTTTCCTTTTCATAAACGTGCCTAGAGAAGCACCGGAAATTGACTTAAAGCAGCGTTTCATACTTGATTCCGAAACCCCATAAATCTCTGCTATCTCAGAAATATTTTTTTGTGTAAAAGGATTTTCAATAATATACTGATAGACCTGTTGAGTCCGCCGGGATACTTTCTCCGTAAACTGTTGGGGCGGCTCCACATAACTGTTATCCAGTTGGCTTAATAAAAGTAAGATTTCCAGGATTTTCAGCCAGTAATACGGCAATCTTATCTGGTTCTCAACGCTCAAGATCTCTGCAAAAATATGGTCGATTTTTTGTTTGGATTTTATTAAAAGAACACGTCCTTCCGGACATAGAGTTGTGCGGATTTTTTGCAAGTCTATATGCCACTTAGAGAATTCATTGTCGAGAGTCGTCTGGGCTGTTTCTAGCTCCAAGAGAATGGTTATACCTTTATATTTATTGAAAGGGATTCTTGAATTGACAATAACCCGTTTATCATGGTATAGGCCAGATATACTTAAATCCTTTTCACCCAAGAAGGTAATTCCGCCTCCGACCATTTCAACTTCGTGTCCGCCCTCAAGGCAATAATTTATTTCTAAAAAATCTTTTTGGACATTTAGTGGCTGATAGCAAGAACTTAGATTTAGATCATTAAAAGACAGTTGAATACCTGGCGCAATATTATAACAGTGCATTTTCCCAGACCCGCTCTCATCCTCGTATCGCCGGAGGGTATAAAACTGGCGGGGCGTATCATCTGTATAATAAAATGCTCTGAATTCCGGAATATCAACAACATCAGCCATACTTATTTGCCCTTTCTTGGAAATCGTGATTGACTAAAGAAAATGATAACGCAAGTGTATTCTAATTTCAACAAGGATATGTAATTGAAGTATAATTAAAAGCAGGACACATGCCACACGGTGTGTAGCATGTGTCCCAACTTACTGAACCTGGACGGTTTTAAATGATACCCTTATGCGGCCGGGCCCTTTGCTCCGGTGGCTTTTTTTCTGTTCAGCGCCCCGCTCACGATTCCAGCATCTCCCCCACCAGCGCCTGGAAGGCCCGGCCCAGCTCCTTGGAATCCGCTCCTTCCAGTGCCTCCGCCCGGGCCATGATCCGCCGCAGGGTGTCCAGGTCTTGCTGCAGGAACAGCTCGCAGAGATACCGCTTCATCCTGCCGTTGTTGTACCGCTCCAGCGCCACCGTCAGCTTTTCCTCATACTCCGCCAGCCAGGCGGGCAGGCCCTCCGCCGCCACGGCCCGGCAGGTCCGCTCCTTCACGCGGCCCGTATCCAGGTCCCGGAAATCCCCCATCTTCCCCAGCTTCGGGCAGGGGAAGTCCCCGCACTGTCCGCAGTGGTCCAGTCCCTTTTCCCGGACGCAGCGGTGGACCTTGCAGGGCACGGTGTAGTATCCGTCGCAGGAGCAGCCGGGACACCGGCTGCTTCCCTCTGTCCGGCAGCGGGTACAGAGGGCGCAGGGCATCCCGCAGTATCCGTAGGCATAGCGGCTCATAGGTCCTCCTTCCCTTCCGGACCGGGAATCTCCGTCCCGTCCATCTCCCGGTCGATCAGCGCCAAGGCGATCCGGAACGCCCGGATGCGCCGTACCGTCAGCGTATGGGGCGACGTGCCCGGTCGCAGCTTCTCCAGCGCCTTCTCACACTTGCGCAGGGTGGAGTCGATGGATCGCCGGGCCTCCGCCAGCTCTTCCCGTGTGTATCTCATCGCTTGCTCTCCGCAAAGTCCCATGCCTCCCGCAGCCAGCCCATCAGCTCTTCGTCGATCTGGTCCGCCTCCGTCACCAAGACATGGTGGGTCCAGCGGCCGGGATACGGCTCCGAGGCCGCCGCCACCCGGGGTGAGTCCAGCCGGTACGGCAGGCCAA
>ERZ779894.3462-NODE-3462-length-12192-cov-21.567274_pt1 | contig 12192 bp, 8 predicted proteins | sample MGYA00511587_ERZ779894 | MGnify/ENA primary metagenome ERZ779894 (study PRJEB29588, sample SAMEA2160490) | human gut metagenome | biome: human gut; feature: human-associated habitat; material: faeces | place: Denmark | collected 2008/2010 ... | reverse complement strand
TAGCAGCAGACGGCTTCGGCTGTCCGGGCTGGGTGAGAATATCATACTGTGTGGACAGGGAAATGATAAAGCACTCTATGCCTGCGTTTGAAAAGATATACAACAAGTATAGTAAATAATAGTTACAAAAAAATAATCCAAAAAAGCGCCGAAAATTGTCTAAAAAATATGTAATTTTCGGCGCTTTTATTATGCAGTTTTCACAAAGTTGTCTCCGTGTGACCGTTGTGTGACCATTGTTTTGTATAATGGAATGAAGAGTGGGAATATAAATAAAATCGTAACGGAATAGTTACAAAAAATACTATAGAAAAGGAGATATGAGAGTGTTTAATAAAAAACTTAACAGGTTACTAGCAATCATGCTAGCTTCTGTAATGGGTGCGACATCGCTTCCGGCAACACAGGTAAGTGCTGATACACCCTCTTCAGAGTATGATATATCTAACGACGCAGCTTCGGATGATATATCTGACAGTAAAATTCCAGATGAACAGGATTCGGATAATAATGCCACCGAGGAAAAACAGCCACAGCAGCTGACGGTAGAGTATACACCGGCGGATGATATTTATGTGGGGAACAAAGTTGTTCCGGTGGTAAAATCCGACAGGGCGGATGCAGCCGTTGACAATTTAAAATACACTGTTGTAGAAGGCAAAAATCTGATTGAAAAGGATACAGACTTTGCATCAAACGGTATATGGACAGCAAAGGATACCGGAACTGTAAGGATAAAGGTGACAAAAGCAGAAGATGACAAATATAAGTCAGCAGAGGCAGAATATACTGTTACCATCAAAGAATATGATTACAGCAGTATGAATAACAGCCTGACAGGGACAATGCTGCAGGGTACACAGTTTTATGTAGAAGCACCTACATTATCGCTGGCAAGTGACAATCAGGCGGTATATGTGGTTAGAAAAGGTGATGAATGGATTGAAGCTGATAAATATCAGCTTATGCCACAGCAGGGTGATAACAGACAGACTCTTGTAATAGCACGTAAGGACAAGGAAAGCGGAGCTATCACAGATATTGGAAGTCTGCGGCTCGACTACAAATATGATACACAGCCTCCAAAGATAACATTGAATCCAAAGGAGGATGATAAACCTGCTTTCACAAAGGATGCTGTGGATTATTATGGAAATGTCAGAAAAGTAGACATGAATATCCACGATGTCTCTTTGGATGATGGTTCCACACAGCTTTGGGTAAAGGTTGATGACCGGGAAGAATTCGATGTATTTGATGTCGATAATGCCCAGAAGCTGATTGATGCAGGAATAGAGTATAGTGAGTGGATCGTGACAGGGGCTGATTATAGCAGCTGCATCACATTTGGTACAAAAGCGGATGAGGAACACAAATATCAGATAATCGGAATGTATGCGAAGGATCAGGCGGAGCATGAGTGTAATGATACAAGCTCAATAGAGCAGCCGTTTTATGTGGATAGAAAAGCGCCTTCAGGTACTATTGGATATGATGCTGATTTAATAGACGAGCAGAATATGGTCAGTCAGCAGGCATCAAATGTATATGGACAGCTGGAGGATATCAGCGGAATAAAGCAGGCATTCTACTATGTGAATAAATCAGATGAAAGTGGCAGTATTTTAAATGATGAGCAGGTAAAAGCGCTTGATGATTCAGCATGGAAGCCGTTAGAGCTTATTGAGGATACATATGATGCCCGATATAAGTACAAGATTAATACATCTGATCTGAAGGATACTTCATATAACGTATATGTAAAGGCTCAGGACAATTGTAATGGCGAGACAGCATTTTTCTCCACATCGAAGCTGGTTGTTGATACCCTGCCACCGGAGCTTACAGTGTCCCAGGATACCATGACAGCAGCCGATGAAAAAGGCTGGCATAAGGATGATATAAGCTATATCGTTAAGGCTGATGACAGCTTATCAGGAATTAAGAGTGTTGAATACACTGTATTTGATGGGAAAAGGAAAATTGTATCAGGACAGACTGTTGAGCTTGACGAGAGCGGGGAAGGAAGGATAACCATTCCGGCAACAGAGCAGTTTAACGGAATTGATCTGATGCTTTCAGTAAAGGCAACTGATTATGCCGGTCTTAAGACAGAGGTTAAAGGTGACAGCTTCAAGTTCAGCATGGACAGTCAGTCACCTGATGTCAGTATAGAGCCTGAAGCGGGCAAAAACAGAAAATATTTCAATGACGATGTCCGTATAAAAACAAGTGTAGCTGACAGCATTTCAGGTGTTGTATCAGCAAAATACCAGATAGTGACAGATGATCAGTCAGTATCGGATGATGAAGGTGCATGGAATGAGCTTGATGAATCAGGAATCATAAATGTATCGGCTGAGGCTTATCTGGATAAAAAGGTAGATGTATATGTTAAAGCTGTTGATGAGGCAGGAAACGTGACTGTAGCGGATTTGACAGCAAGCGGCAGCCAGCCATTTTATATTCACAAGGCAGCGCCTGCAATAACAGTGACATATGGTACATCTGAGCAGCCGGATCCACAGTGCATCAGCAGTGTAAAAGGCACTGAGTATTACAGGGAAAACAGGATTGCAACCATTTCGGTAAAAGAGAATGAGCTTTTCTTTGACCCCGATGAAACAAAAATCAATGTAAAGGTTGATGGAAATGAACAGACACAGTCAGATGCGTGGTCTGAAAAGTCATACTGGGTAAAGACAGGCGAGGGAGCAGAAGCTGTTTACAGTAAGCAGCTCGTATTCAATGCAGGACACAAGTATGAGCTGAGTGTCAGTGCAAAAGATTTGTGTGGTAATTCAGATAATGGATTTGAGATAGAAGGAGACAAATCAGCAGAGTTTGTAATTGACGTACAGTCGCCGACAGGAAATATCAGGTTTGACGGACTTTCAACAGGCATGGATACCGTGTGGGATTTATTGCTGCCAAAAGACAAATATGAGATTTCAAGATTTGCTGCCAAGAAGGTTAATATTGCCGGACAGCTTAGAGATGAGCATGGCGGCATCAAGTCAGCAGAGTATTTCGTTTCAGCAGAGGATGCAATAATTGACGTAGACAGTATTCAGGAGGCTGACTGGAAGACACTTTACAGCCTTAATGAGGATGGCACCTTCAGTGAACCGATAGAATGCGAGAACAAAAACTGCGTGGTATATGTCAGGGTTACAGATTTAAGCGGTAATGTTTCATATATCAGCACAAATGGATTGGTAGTTGATACATGCGCACCGGCAATATCAGTCATCACACCTGAGACAGCATCAGGAGTGTACAGTGCAGATGTGCCGGTAAGTATAGAGGTATCAGATGAGAATGCCACAGGAGTTGCATCAGGAATAAAGAGCGTAAACTATACGGTAACAAATATGGGACAGACGACACAGGATGGAACATTATATAGCTATGATAAGACAGCAGCGGGCTTAAAAGATCTGGAAAATCATGTAACAGAGCAATTTGACATAAGCGCGGCTTCAAACAACAGTAATGAAGTGCGTATAGATGTTACCGCAACAGACAATGCAGGAACGGCATACACAGTAACAAAATACATAAAAATAGATACAACAGCACCAACAGTGCAGGTAAGCTATGACAATAACAGTGCAGATACATCATTTGGAGACACAGCATACTTCAAAGCACCGCGAACAGCAACCGTAAAAGTAACAGAGCGTAACTTTGATGCATCAAAGGTAGCAGCGGAAATAAAAGCCGCAGCAGGTAAGGCACCTGCTCTTTCAAACTGGAGCACAGAAGGTGGAAGCGGTAACGGTGATGATACAGTACATGTTGCCACAATATATTACGGACATGATGACGATTACACATTTGGAATCGGAGTAAAAGACATTGCGGGAAATGCCGCAGCAGGAGTGGATTATGCAAATTCGCTTGCACCGACAAAATTTACAATTGATACGACAGCACCTGTTATTTCGGTAGCATATGATAACAACAGTGCATCAAACGGAAACTATTATAATAACAAGAGAACAGCAACTGTGACAATCACAGAGCACAATTTTGATACAAGCAGAATAGCACTGAGCATGACTGCGCAGGATGCAGGAAAATCAGTAGCAGCACCGGCATTTGGAAGCTGGTCAGATAATGGTGATATACATACGGCAACATTAAGCTTTGATGCGGATGCCACATATACATGGTCACTTGCATATACAGACAAAGCCGGCAATAAGGCAAAAGACCTTGCAAAGCAGGAGTTCTGCATAGATACGACAAAGCCTGTTGTAACAATCAACGGAGTAACCCCGGGCTCAGTAAACAATAATTCAGGAAATATGTCATTTGTAATAGAGTGCACAGATACTAATCTTGAATACTTTTCACCGGTGCTTACAGTTGAGGTATATGAAAATAGCAGATTCGTAAGAAAAACGATTACCGGAAATGTGATATCAATTACAAACGGACAACGTGTAGAGTTTAGAAATCTCAATGAGGATGGAGTGTATTCACTGACATGCCATGCACAGGATAAGGCCGGAAATTCTTATGAAACAGTCAATATTATAGATGCAGGCGGAAAGCAGGTGACAGAGACTGCAGGGCAGGGAGGAAAATTGTTGGATTTCTCCATAAACAAAGGCGGTTCAATCTTCTCGCTGGATGACAATACGATGAAGCTTGTAAAGGATTACTATGTGCAGAAGGTATACCATGATGTGGTAGTCAGAGAGATAAATCCGGATGAAGTTACCAGCTGTACTGTCAAAGTAAATGGAAAAGCACTTAAGCAGGGAACAGACTTCAGTGTGAATAATGTAAGTGAAAGCGATGGCTGGCATAAGTACGAATATGTGATATCAAATGCGGTATTTGAAAAAGAGGGTCAGTACAATATCGTTGTGGAGACAAAGGACAAAGCAGATTCAGTTGCCTACAGTGATGTGAAGAGTGTAAATATTGAATTTATTGTGGACAAGACAGCACCTACATATACATTGACAGGTGTAGATAAAAACAATGAAAACTATATTGGCTCAAAGAATGCAGTATTGATGCCGAAGGATGATGGCGGAAAGCTTGGACGTGTAAAGATTACTGTAGTGGGCTCGGATGACAAAGAAAAAAAGGTTATCAAGGAAATGTCGGGAGACGATATGCTTGACTATCTGGACAAGCATGACGGAAAGATAGAGTTTGAAGTACCTAAGGAGGTGCTCTCTGCAAAAGACGGTGATTCAAGGCTTATGGTAGAGTGTGCAGACTGTTCTGTTGACGAAGGTGGAAAGACCAATAAAGTGAAAAAAATATATGGTAAGGATACAGAAGCAGATACAGAGATTGCCGAAGATGATGTACCTATGGAATCAAATTCGTCAGATGTCAAATCAGTAGAAACAAATAATGATAAGGCAGTATATATAATTGGAGCAATATTATTATTTGTACTTATAATTGCGATATTGATAATCGTTTATTATATGAGAAAAAAGATGAAAGAAAAGAAAGACAATGATGAGCAATAAGATAATTACCTATGTATTTACATCACTATGTGGTGGTGTGGGAAAAACAACAATGTCTGTGGCATGCGCGAAAGCGCATGCCCTTCAAGGCAGACTTGGCAACGAAGATTTTGAATTCTGGGAGGAGTGAGTATGAGATTTGAAATAGCAGCTGACACGGACAGAGGAATCGTAAAAGAAACTAATCAGGATAGTCTGCTGGTAAAGTGCTTCTCAACATGCAAAGGAGACATGGCATTTGCAGTATTATGTGACGGCATGGGCGGCTTATCGAAGGGTGAGCTGGCCAGTGCCACTGTAGTCAGAGCATTTGACAGATGGAGTGACGAGCAGCTGCCTGAGCTTTGCAAATCGTCGAACCCGGATATTGACAGTCTGATTCTGGAAAGACAGTGGGATGAAGTAATACAGCAGCAGAACGAAAAAATAAAAGCATATGGCAAAGCACATGCAGTAAACATGGGAACAACAGTGGTAGCGCTGCTTGTCACGCAAAAAGCCTACTACATTATAAACGTGGGCGATTCCAGAATATATAGCCTTTCAGACCATATAGAAAGGCTTACGACAGACCAGACATATGTACAGCGGGAAATTATGAATGGAAATATGACACAGGAGCAGGCTATGAGAGATCCGCGAAGGAATGTACTGCTGCAGTGTGTCGGGGCATCAGCAGAAGTAAAGCCGGAGTACAGGACCGGGGCAATGAAAAATGGAATGTCACTTCTGCTTTGTTCAGATGGCTTCAGGCATGAGGTATCAGAACAGGAAATCTATGAGATGCTGAAAACGGCAGCAACTGTAGATGGGCAGAATATGCACGACAGACTGGAGCAGCTCATCAGACTAAGCATGCAAAGAGGAGAGCGCGATAATATAACAGCAGCGCTCATAAAGGCACAGTAGGAGGAACAGATGCTTGAAATAGGCTCTTTAATTGACGGAAAATACAAGATACTAAACGAAGTTGGACACGGCGGAATGAGCGTTGTGTACCTGGCTATGAATGAAAGGGCAAACAAACAGTGGGCAATAAAAGAGGTCAGAAAGGATGGAGTAAAGGATTTTGAGGTGGTAAAGCAAAGTCTTGTTGCGGAGACCAATATGCTCAAAAAACTGAGCCATCCCAGTCTTCCTGATATTGTCGATGTCATAGATGAGGATGACAGATTCCTTATCGTAATGGATTATATAGAGGGAAATTCTCTCAAGACAGCATTGCAGGAGTACGGAGCCCAGTCGCAGAAAAATGTGATAAAGTGGGCCAAACAGCTATGCGATGTTCTTGGATATCTGCACTCACAGAACCCGCCAATCATATATCGTGATATGAAGCCGGCAAACATAATGCTAAAGCCTGATGGAAATGTGGTGCTTATAGATTTTGGAACAGCAAGGGAATATAAGGAAAATAACATAGAGGATACAACATGTCTTGGCACGATGGGATATGCTGCACCGGAACAGTTTGGTGGAATGGGGCAGACAGACGCGAGAACAGATATATATTGTCTGGGAGCCACAATGTATCATCTTGTTACGGGAATGAATCCCTGTGAGCCACCTTACGAAATAAGGCCGATCAGAGAAATTGACCCAACATTGTCAGGTGGTCTTGAACGTATTATTACAAAGTGTACACAGCCGGATCCAAACAACAGATATCAGAGCGCAGCTGAGCTGATGTATGACCTTGAGCACTATACAGAGATTGATGACATGTATAGGAAGAATCTAAAGAGAAAGCTTGCGGTATTTATCACCACATCAGTTTTGACGATGCTGCTTGGAACAAGCACAGTATTAAGCTATTGTGCGGCAGAACACAAAAAAAATGAAAACTATAATAGCATATTAAAAGAAGCGGATACCTATGACAATTATGACAATGGATATTACACGGCTATAGTCACCGACCCGACAAGGACGGAGGCATATCTTAAGCTGAATGACAAACTGACAGACGATTTTGTGCTGGACAGGGATGAGGCGCAGATATTGAACAGGCTGATGGTAGGTATAGATTGCAAGGACCACAATGGCCGGGGGCATACATATGATGTTATGGCAAAGCTGAAAGAAAAAAATCCAAAGGGATATGAGGATGTATGCTATAAGATTGGTGAAAGCTTTTTATTCTACTACGAAATCAATGTGGAAAAAGACAGATACTCCAGTGCGGCGCAGTGGTTCAAGGAAGTAAAGGAGAATCATCCGGAGGCAGGAATATACTGTGAGATATCAGATTGTCTGACATTGATTAGCCAGTATGATGGAGCAAAGATACAACAGACAGAAAAAACATATGAAGAATACAAAAAGCTATGGAAGCAAATAAATGAGCTATATGCAAAATCAGAGGATTTTGACAGCTTAGACGCAAAGATTCAGGTATGGAATGAGATAGATGATATAGTTGACACAAATATCACATCATTTATAGCAGTGACAGATAAGGATAAAGTTATGGATTTATTACAGACAATAAAGGACAAAACAGAAAAGCTGGATAAATCCATAATGCGCGAGCAAATAACAGGATTGCAGGATAATATAGACAAAACAATTGAGAAGGCACAGAGCGTGAAGGAGGAAAACAAAGATGACTTATAATCAGTACAGGATGATATTTTACGTATCCTTCACCGCATTTGCCATAATGCTTATAGCTTCAATAGTCATACTTATAGTGCTTGAAATACCTAAGGTCATAGGTGCACTTACCGGAAAATCTGCCCGGAAAGGAATTGCAGCAATTGTACAAAAGCAGACAGCGGGACATATTGACATAACATCGTCCGGTCCGATAGCACCGTCATATAACCTGGCAGGGGAGAATAAGAAAAAGCCGGGATATACACAAAATATAGATGAAACTACTGTGCTGGATGCACCGACAGAAGTATTGCAGGATGAAACCACAGTATTGGAAGATATAACCGAAAAGCTGCAGAAAACCAATATCAGGTTCGAAGTAACAAAGAAAATAGAATTTTTACATACGACAGAATGTATCTCATAAGGAATGGAAAATAGCGAATGTCTAAATTAAAAGTAAGCATAAAAAAATCGACCGTTACTGCCATGATGAAGGCAGGACGAAAGGAAAGAATAAATGAAACCGAACTAAGCCAGCTAGCCAGAATAAAACCATGTGGAATCATGCATGTGACAAAAACAAAAAAAGACAGTGTCATATATACGTGCCCTGCAAATATAAATCTTACCGATAGATTGAAAAAAGCCGTAAGCAAATATGATTTCTTTTTCATGATTGAGCAGATAGTAATAATGGTTGAGGATGTATACAATAACGGACTGAACGTAAACAGTGTTCGTTTTAATATGGATGACGTATACATAAACGAGATGACAAAAGAGATGTACTTTATATATTTTCCGATAGTAGGAGGACAGGAAAGTGCAGATATTGTCGGGTTTATAGAAAACATAATTTATACAATGACACCTGTTATCAATGAGGATACGAATTATATATCCAGATTTATGTATTATGTCAGAAGCTTCCATGGCTTCAACGGCAATGCAATAGAAAAATATATCTCACGCGAAGAGCGTGCAGTTGTGAACGTGCTGAAAAACAAAGCAGTGACAATGCAGCAGACAATGCAGCAACAGACAATGCAGCAACAGACAATGCAGCAACAGACAATGCAGCAACAGATAATGCAGCAGGTAATGCAGGGCAGCATGGATGGAACTACAGTGTTGTCAGATGATGGCATATCCGTACAACAGATACAGCAGATGCAACCGGTGAACTATCATTTTGCAAGTCTTACAAGGCAGGTAACAGGTGAAAAGATAGAGCTTGGCAAACCATCGTTTGTGCTGGGAAAGAATCCGGAAAAGTCAGATTATGCGGTAGCAGACAATACGAATATCAGCAGGGTGCATGCAGTGATAACCATGCGAAACGGACGTTATTATGTAATGGACCAAAATTCTACCAATGGCACATTTATCAATGGAAGGATAATAAAGGCGGGGCAGGAAACAGAGATATTACCGGGAGACTGTCTGATGTTAGCTAATGAGGAATTTATATTTAATGAATAGCTTTAAATATAAAAGGTGAGGAGAATAATACTATTATGGAACTAAAAGAATTAAGTCGCAGAATATCAAGGTACCGGGCAAATGTAGAAAATCTGCAGCTTGAGAAAAACAGGCTGTTTAATGAAATAGATGCTCTGGATCAGGATGCATTGAAAATAAAGGAATATAAATGGCAGGCGCAAAACCGGTTTAAATGCAGAGTTGATAATATAGCCGGCATGGACAGATATAGCAGTCGTAATATAACAAATCTGAAGGGCAGACTTAAGAGTATTAATTCATTAAACGACGGAAAATCGTATGTAGCCAATGCGATGAATGCTATAGATTCAATGCTGAGAGATGTAGAGAATGCAATCAGGAGCAGAAATGACAGGATATATGAAATAAATCAGCAGCTGTGTACATATGAGGACAATATAGAGCAGCTGAGAATGAAAAAAAGAAGAATGGAGAGTAAGTAATGGGACAGTACAATTTAATGTTTGAGCAGGAGGAATTTACAGAACTTGTGCGTTTATACTCAGAACTTGCAAAGATTGCAGATAGACAGATGAACGAATATCAGATGATACTTGATATTATAAACACAAATGCGGTTATAAGCGGTGAATTGCACGATAAGCTGGAAGTGTACGAGGATGCTGTTCATACATATCAGAGTATACTGGGAGAATCCTTCAGGGAAATGTCGAAAAAACTTAATGAATTTGTGAGAGATGTAGATGAGGCAGATGGAGATATATATGGTATAGGAACATATGAAGCGTATTAGAAGGAGGGGTGACGCATAATGAAATTTAAGGATTTTACGCAGGAAGCGTACGATGACATACAAAGCTATATGGGAGGAGAAGAACAGTGGGAGGAAATAAACAAAACCTACGGTGTAGTGGAAACCAAAGGTATATTTCAATATGATTATGAATCACAGCTAAGAAACGCGGCAACAGAATATCAGAGACAAAATGAAGAGGCAAGCAATAGTGTAAGAAGGATGTTTGATAATGTAAATGGAGTGGATGATCTATATGCAGCCAGGTTTCGGGACGAATATATGGATTTGGAAAGATTCAGCACTGCAATTAAAGAACTGGCAGCTCTGATTAATGTAAGATCCGTTGAGAATATATATACGATGGATTGCCAGACATTGAAAACAAAAGCTGGTAATATACAGGCAAAAGTGGACTCGAAGATAACAGAGTATTATAAAGAGCGATTCTATTCAGTGGATTCTAATGGAAAGACAGTTATGAACTGGGACGAAATAAACTATGAGATGCGGAAGGAATTTGTACCAGATGCAGAGCTGCAGGCACTTGTATCAGTATTTCCAAAGCTGTCCACAGATGATGAGGAAGAAACCATAGCAAATATAGAGAACATGCTGCGCGCAGGTTATGGAAACGCCAAGGATGATGAGTGGATAGATAATGCAGATCTGGAAGACCCTAAGTATTACAGTGTGAGTGTCACGAATACATTTAAGAGGGCGGTGGATATATATAAGACAAGTATGGATATAATTGACTATTACAGCGAAAAATGTGCATACAGAAACGACGAGATTAGTGATGAAGCGCTTGAAGAGATGAAAGAGCAGTACAGAGTGTCATCCCTGTTTAAAGCAATGGTTGATAGCTACCCGACAATAGGAGTTGCATATAATGGAAAAAACGATGGATTTACAATACATTCCGATAGAGAGAAAAATGTGACCGTATCCGTATGCCTGAAAGAGCTGCCGTTTGATGTAAGCATATGCAAGATTACAGACAGCAATGACAGGGAGATATTGGACAAATATTATAACGTCAAGGTAACAAATGGAACTATTAATGAAAAAGTAGGAAAAGAAAATGAGAAGGTCAATCAGATAGATGCGTATGGAATGGTAGATAATCAGATTGTAAGCCATGTACTTCCACACGGCATGATTGAGAATACAAAGCAGAATCTTGAAAATCAAAAGGAAGAGGAAAAGACTGAATGCAGAGTATTTTTTGATGTAACAAGTAATACTTTAAAAGGTAAGATTATTGATGAAGCTATAGGCCTTTCAGCGGTAATAATAAATGAAACCGTAGGAGATAAGATTAACAAGGCTAACGCAGCAATAAATTATTTGAATGACTTAAATGCGGCATATGATGAAAATAATGAAAATGTACAAAATAATGCAGAAATTGATGAAGCAAAAGACAGACTGACAGAAACAGACTTTACATGTCAGGACATGATAGAAGATGCCAATTATTTCGGCATGGATATGGAGATAACCAGGGTAGGTGACACCTATATCTGTGAGAATATCACGATGGATGTGGAGAAAGTGACGAAGATGGTGGATGCATATAATGCACAGGCAGAGCCAAAAAAGCAGGTAAGTATTGATGACTTGGAGGGCTATGCCAGGGGAGCAGGCGATAAAAATCAGAGAGAGGATGACGAAAGCTATGATATGTTGTGTGATAGAGTTACAGACTATATTAAGTACGTTATAAAAAATTGAGATGACAATAAATAGGCATGAATGCAACGCATACAGAAAGGAAAATTTATTATGAAGAAAGCAATATCAGTTCTTATGATAGCAGCATGT
>ERZ779894.3458-NODE-3458-length-12197-cov-4.893840_pt1 | contig 12197 bp, 7 predicted proteins | sample MGYA00511587_ERZ779894 | MGnify/ENA primary metagenome ERZ779894 (study PRJEB29588, sample SAMEA2160490) | human gut metagenome | biome: human gut; feature: human-associated habitat; material: faeces | place: Denmark | collected 2008/2010 ... | reverse complement strand
TGGCAAGGATAACTGTAGCAGCTCCTGTAACAGCATCTCCACCGGCGAATACGCCTTCTTTAGATGTCTGTCCATTCTCTTCCTCTGCAACGATACATTTTCTGCGGTTTGTCTCAAGTCCCTTTGTTGTAGAAGAGATCAGCGGGTTTGGTGATGTACCAAGAGACATGATAACTGTATCAACTTCGATGTCGTACTCAGAGCCCTCAATCTCAACTGGACGTCTTCTTCCGGATGCATCTGGCTCACCAAGTTCCATCTTGATCACTGTCATGCTTGTGATATTACCGTTCTCGTCAACGTTGATCTTCTTCGGATTAGTAAGAAGATCGAAGATGATTCCTTCTTCTTTTGCATGATGAACTTCTTCAGCTCTTGCAGGAAGCTCTGCTTCACTTCTTCTGTATACTACATGAACTTCTGCGCCAAGACGAAGAGCTGTTCTTGCAGCATCCATAGCTACGTTACCACCACCAACAACGGCTACTTTCTTACCGGCAGCGATCGGTGTATCGTAATCATCACGGAAAGCTTTCATCAGATTACTTCTTGTCAGGTATTCATTTGCGGAAAATACTTCGTTCGCATTCTCTCCAGGAATTCCCATGAACATTGGAAGTCCGGCACCGGATCCGATGAATACTGCCTCGAATCCTTCTTCTTCCATCAGCTGATCGATTGTTGTGGATTTACCGATAACAACGTTTGTCTCAAATTTAACACCGAGCTCTTTTACTTTCTCGATCTCTTTTGCAACGACCTTCTGTTTTGGAAGACGGAACTCAGGAATACCATATACAAGTACTCCACCGAGTTCATGCAGAGCTTCGAATACTGTTACATCATATCCGAGTTTTGCAAGGTCTCCGGCACATGTAAGTCCGGACGGGCCAGAACCGATAACGGCTACTTTGTGACCGTTCATAGTCTCAGCGCCTTCTGGTTTGATATCGTTCTCAAGTGCATAATCAGCAACGAAACGCTCCAGTTTTCCGATAGAAACAGGCTCACCTTTGATTCCACGGATACATTTTCCCTCACACTGGGATTCCTGTGGGCAAACACGTCCACAGATAGCCGGAAGTGCACTGGATTTACCAATGATCTTGTAAGCTTCTTCAATGTTTCCTTCTTTTACCTGATGGATAAATGCCGGAATGTTGATGGATACAGGACAACCCTGGATACATTTTGCATTCTTACAGTTAAGGCATCTTGTAGCCTCTTCCATTGCTTCTTCTTTGTTATAACCGAGACAAACTTCTTCAAAGTTTGTTGCACGTACTTTTGGATCCTGCTCTCTTACAGGTACTTTTTTCATCATATCAGCCATTATTCGTCACCTCCACAATGTCCGCATCCGCCGTGATGTGTATCGCCTTCCTGAAGCTTCAGCATTGCGCGTCCTTCTTCAGATTTGTACATCTGGCTTCTTTTCATTGCCTGATCAAAGTCAACAAGGTGTCCGTCGAACTCTGGTCCGTCAACGCATGCAAATTTAATCTCATCTCCAACCTGAAGACGGCAGGCACCACACATACCTGTTCCGTCTACCATGATCGGGTTCATGCTGACGATAGTTGGAATCTCAAGTTTCTTTGTTAAGAGACAGACAAATTTCATCATGATCATCGGTCCGATCGCAACGCAGACATCGTATTTATTTCCATTGTTTACAAGTTCTTCTACCATAGTTGTAACCATTCCGGCATGTCCGTAGGAACCGTCATCTGTACATGGGTAGTAATTACCTGCAACAGCTTCCATCTGATCTTCAAGGATCAGCATATCTTTTGTCTTAGCACCAACGATAACATCAGCATCGATTCCGTGTGCTTTCAACCATTTTACCTGTGGGTAAACCGGAGCAGCCCCAACTCCACCGGCTACAAACAGCATCTTCTTATTCTTAAGGGACTCAAGGTCTTCATGAACAAACTCAGAAGCGCATCCAAGCGGACCTGTAAAGTCACGGAAACTGTCTCCGGCTTTGAGTTCTCCCATTTTCACTGTAGAAGCTCCAACTTCCTGGAAAACGATTGTGATTGTTCCTGCTTCTCTGTCATAATCACAGATTGTCAGCGGAATACGTTCGCCTTTCTCGTCCATTTTAACGATGACAAACTGACCAGGCTGACAGTGACTTGCTACACGTGGTGCATGAACATTCATCAGATAAATCTTATCAGCCAGTTTTTCAGCTTTTAATATCTTATACATGTTTCTCCTCCTTGTAAATAAATCGACGTTATTGTCTTCAAACATTGTGTAAACAATAACAACTCGCTCTTTGTTAATAATACGACACTTCAGCTATGAATTCAAGTAAAACATACGGGCAGACACACAATTTCATGCATCTACCCGTATTGTTTAAGACAAGTTTACAGCGTTATCTTATTTTATAAGAACACTGAAACCTTTATTAATTTTTGATTTTAGAAATCAACTTCTGTTCCGTAGTATGTACATGTGAGAAGTTTAGCCATAGCAGCCGGATCGATTGCACGTGGGTTGGATCCTGTACAGGCATCTCCTACAGCCAGTTCTGCAATCTTGTCAACTTTTTCTTTGAATTCTTCTTCATTGATTCCGAAGTCTTTCAGAGTCTTAGGAATGTTCAGCCTTACATTGAACTCATCAATCTTCTCAACAAGGCTGTTGATCAGAGCCTGCTCAGATGTTCCGGCAAGTCCCATTCTGCGTGCGATTTCAGCATAACGTTTTGCAGCTACAGCGTCTTTTGCGTTGTATTTGATAACGTATGGAAGGTAAATTGCGTTAGCACATCCGTGCGGAATATGTCCTGTAGAGAATGCAGCACCTGTTTTATGAGCCATTGAATGAACGATACCAAGTAATGCATTAGAGAATGCCATTCCTGCAAGGCACTGTGCATAATGCATCTGCTCTCTTGCAACCATATCACATTTGTAAGATCCTGGCAGATAATCAAGAACCATCTCAATTGCCTGCAGTGCAAGTGGATCTGTGAAAGGTCCGTTCAGTGTGGATACATATGCTTCAATTGCATGTGTAAGAGCATCCATACCTGTATATGCAACCTGTTTAACTGGGAGTCCTGCAACAAGGTCAGGATCAACGATTGCAACATCTGGTGTGATGTTGAAGTCAGCCAGTGGATATTTCACACCAGTCTGATAGTTTGTGATAACTGAGAATGCTGTAACCTCTGTAGCTGTTCCTGAAGTTGTAGGAATTGCTGCAAATTTAGCTTTCTGTCTTAGTTCCGGGAAGCTGAATGGTGTGATCAGGTCTTCAAAGGAGATCTCCGGGTACTCATAGAATGCCCACATAGCTTTCGCTGCATCGATTGGTGATCCACCACCCATAGCAACGATCCAATCCGGCTCGAAAGCACGCATTGCTTCTGCACCTTTCATAACAGTCTCAACTGACGGATCTGGCTCAACACCTTCAAACAGCTGAACTTCCATTCCGCCTTCTTTCAGATAATTAACTGCTTTATCCAGGAATCCCTGACGTTTCATAGAACCGCCACCAACTACAAGAATGGCTTTCTTTCCTTTCAGGTTCTTCAGTTCTTCCAGACATCCTTTTCCATGATAAATGTCTCTTGGTAAGCAAAATCTACTCATAACAAATCTCTCCTTTTTTATGTAGTATTGTTATTTTTTTAACAGATATTATTATAACTCTGTATGCTAAAAAAAGCAACCCTATTTTGGAAAATTTACATAACATTTTCCAAAATCAAGGTTACTTTCTAGTTACTTTACACAGTTTACTTAATATGTAGTAATATAGTTTCGTGTTGTTACTTCCGTTGCTTTTCCATTTTTATCGTTCACGAGAATTGCTGAAAAAGTTGTTTGTGAATTTTCTGGCATATCAATCGGGTCAGTATATTTCTCAGAGGATGCGGTTGGAGTTGAACCGTCCATCGTGTAGTATGCCGTATATCCATCCGGTACCGTAATCGTGATCTGAGTGGCTGTACTATATTGTCCGGTTGATGGAGAAACTGCCGGAGCGTCTACAAGTGGAAATTCAATGGAATATTTCGCGCTGGAAACAGCACTTGGTATTCCCTTTTTATTAACTGCAATTGCACGGATCTCCGTGTCACCTTCGGACTGAAGCAGAACAGCTTCTTTGTATTCTGTACTTGACTCCGTCGGATCAGAACCATCTGTTGTATAATAAATCGTTCCGCCTGTAGCAGATGTTAATGTTACCTGCTGTACTTCATCATAGGTTCCTTCTTTCAAACTGAATTCAGGAGCAGATGAAACATAATCATTCATAGCAGATAATACATTCTTATCTTCACAATCCTGCAGGAGATCAGAAATCTTATTCGGCTGTTCTGTTTTCTCATAGAATTTTACTGCAGCTTTATAGAGATTTACATTCGACGGTTGTGTCTCCAGTGCGTTGAGATAGACACTCTCTGCACTGTCCAGATCATCCTGGGCAACATAGATATTAGCAAGTCCGGTATAAGCCTCTGCCTTTGATTTATCCTTTATAATTGCTCTGTTAAAATAATTCTCTGCAGAAGTATAGTTACTATTCTGCAGTGCGGCATTCCCTTTTTTGATCATGCCTGTATAGGAATTCTGATATCCGATATAAATTCCGACACCAACCAGAAGAATGAGCAGGAAAAAAACTGTAAGTAATTTTTGACGTTTTTTTCTGGCAGCTTCTTGTTTTTTGATCTGCTGCAGGCGTCTGCTTTCAGTAGATGTCCGGCGCAGATTCTCTGTTGACTGATGGGCATCCTGATAACGCTTTGCATCTGTTTTCTGACGTTGTCTTTGCGCTCTCTGACGCCGTAGCTGCTCTCTTCGCTCTTCTCTTACTTTATCCAGTTCCGCCTGGCTTAAGACGCGTGTGGAATTAGGATTCGATCGTTGATTTTGCCGATTTCTGTTTTGTTGGTTTTGGCTCACATTCTGTCTTCGGACTACATCTGCCTGGATCTGACGTGTAGCTCCGGCTACTGAGCCTTTCACTTCGCGTGCAAGTACGTCTTCCAGAGGGTTATAATCTGGTACAATCTGTACTTCAGCACCGCATACGGGACAAATCAACTGATCGTCTGGTATATTTGCTCCGCAATGTGTACACCTCATTTACAAGTTCCTCCTACTTACGAACTGTTTCAACACAATTATTCATCAACATCGCAATTGTCATTGGACCAACACCGCCCGGTACCGGTGTGATTGCAGAAGAATGAGGTTCAACATCCGCAAAATCAACATCTCCGCAAAGATGGTTCGCTTCATCACGATGCATTCCTACATCGATGACAACAGCTCCCTCTTTGATATATTCAGATGTGATAAAGCGCTCTTTTCCAATTGCAACAATCAGGATATCTGCTCGTTTTGCTACTTCTTTAAGATCTTTTGTTCGGGAATGTGCAACGGTTACAGTTCCATTTTCACGAAGCAAAAGGGCTGCCATTGGTTTACCGACGATATTGCTTCGTCCAATGATCACACATTCTTTTCCCTCGATCGAAACATTCGATCTTTTCAAAAGCTGAATGATTCCGGCCGGAGTACAAGATAAAAATCCTTTTTCTCCGATCCAGAGTCTTCCAACACTTACAGGATGGAATCCATCTACATCCTTATCCGGCGAAATCGTACGGATGATCTTATCTTCATCAATATGATCCGGTACCGGAAGCTGTACAAGAATTCCGTTTACGCTTTCATCCGCATTTAACTCTTCTACTAACTTAATCAGTTCTTCTTCCGAAGTCTCTTCTGGAAGTTCATATGATCTGGATTCTACCCCGATATAGGCGCATGCCTTTTTCTTGTTTCTGACATATACAGAAGAAGCCGGATCACTTCCCACCTGAATAACAGCAAGGCAAATATCAATGCCTTCTGCCTTAAACTGTGCTACTTCTTCTTTCAATTCATCTTTAATCTGCTGAGAGATTAATTTACCATCTATCAACTGTGCCATGTGTATCTCCTTAATTAATTATCTAACTCCATGAAAACAATTGGCATTGCCGGTCAAAAAATACTATGACCGGCAGCCAATCATAAAAAACTTTAGAAAAGTCCGGTGATCTTTCCGTCATCTGTAACGTCGATTCCGTTTGCAGCAGGAACTTTTGGAAGTCCAGGCATTGTCATAACAGCGCCCGTCAGTGCGACAACAAAACCGGCTCCTGCACTTACATATACCTCGCGGATATGAATATCAAAGTTTTCAGGTCTTCCAAGCTTTGTAGCGTCATCTGAAAGAGAATACTGATTCTTTGCCATACAGATCGGGAAAGAACCAAATCCCATAGATTCAATCTTGGCGAGCTGTTTCTCAGCTGCAGGTTCATATACAACATCATGTGCGCCGTAAATCTCCTGTGCGATTGTACGGATCTTGTCTTTCAGAGAAAGCTCATCATTATAAAGCGTATGGAAATCACTTTCTTTTGTCTCAAGTGTCTCAAGAACCTTCTGCGCAAGATCTACACCGCCTTCTCCGCCTTTCTCCCACACTTCTGAGAGGGCAAACTCGCATCCGCGTTCACGACAGAATTTTTCAATAAATGCATTTTCAGCATCCGTATCTGTTACAAATGAATTCAGTGTAACGATTACCGGTACACCGTATTTCTGAATATTTTCAATATGTTTCTCAAGATTTACAATACCTTTTGCAAGGGCATCCAGGTTCTCTTCTGCAAGGTCAGCCTTCGCAACGCCACCGTTATACTTTAATGCACGTACTGTTGCAACTAAAACTACTGCGTCTGGTTTCAGACCTGCCATACGGCATTTGATATCAAAGAATTTCTCAGCGCCAAGATCTGCACCAAATCCGGCTTCTGTGACAGTGATGTCACTTAACTTCAGAGCCATCTTTGTTGCACGTACACTATTGCAGCCATGTGCAATGTTTGCAAATGGACCACCATGTACTAATGCCGGTGTATGCTCAAGTGTCTGGATCAGGTTTGGCTTGATCGCATCTTTCAGAAGTGCAGCCATAGCACCTGTTGCCTGAAGATCATCTGCTGTAACAGGTTCTCCCTTGAAATTGTAAGCAACAATGATTCTTCCAAGTCTGCGTTTAAGATCAGCAAGATCATCTGCAAGACAGAGGATCGCCATGATCTCAGATGCCACTGTAATGACAAAATGATCTTCACGGACCATACCGTCTGTTTTGCGTCCAAGTCCGACAACAATATTTCTGAGAACACGATCATTCATATCGACACAACGTTTCCATACAACCTGTCTTGGATCAATACCAAGTGTATTTCCCTGCTGGATATGATTATCGAGCATTGCTGCAAGAAGGTTGTTTGCTGAAGTGATCGCATGAAAATCTCCTGTAAAATGCAGGTTCAGATCTTCCATAGGAACGACCTGGGCATATCCGCCACCGGCTGCTCCACCTTTGATTCCGAAACATGGTCCGAGAGATGGCTCACGAAGTGCAATCATTGCTTTTTTTCCAAGTTTTGCAAATGCCTGTCCGAGACCTACAGATGTTGTAGTCTTACCCTCTCCGGCCGGAGTAGGATTGATTGCTGTTACAAGTACAAGCTTTCCATCCTCGTTATCTTTGATTCTGTTCCAGAGTTCATCGGAAAGTTTTGCCTTATATTTTCCATAAAATTCAAGTTCATCTTCTGAAATACCGGCCTGTACCGCTACCTCTTTGATGTGTTTCATTTCTGCTTCCTGTGCAATCTGAATATCTGTTTTCATCTTTCCCTCTCCTTTGTATCACTTTTGGTGTTTTTAGATTTTACGAAGTCTGATTCTGCATATATTCTGCAAATTCTTCTTTTGTCATAAGCACTTTTCTTGGTTTTGTTCCTTCCTCCGGACCTACAACACCGGCTTCACATAGCTGATCCATAATTCTGGCAGCACGGTTGAAACCAATCTTGAACATCCTCTGAAGCATACCAATCGATGCTTTTTCCTTGTCGATGATCAGATTCCCTGCATCTGCAAAATAGACATCCCTGCTGTTCTCGCTGTCCTGCTGTCCCGGAAGCATTCCCTGACCCGGAAGATCTGCGCTGCTTGAAATCTGTTCTTCTAGTTCATTACTGTACGAGGTATTTCCGTTCTTGTCAATCAAATAATCAACAACTTTTTGAACTTCTTCGTCCGAAACGAAGGAGCCCTGCACCCTGACAGGTTTTGGATATCCGGATGGATAAAAGAGCATGTCTCCCTTTCCCAGGAGCTTTTCGGCACCATTCATGTCGATAATTGTCCTTGAATCGACGCCTGATGATACAGAAAAAGCAATTCGGGAAGGCATGTTTGCTTTGATCAATCCGGTAATAACATTTACAGATGGTCTCTGTGTTGCAAGAATCAAATGAAGTCCCGCTGCTCTGGCCAACTGTGCCAGACGACAGATAGCACCTTCTACTTCTCCCGGAGCAACCATCATAAGATCAGCAAGCTCGTCAATGATAATTACAATCTGAGGAAGCTTTTTCTGAATCTCCGGTCCGGTTTCCCCATGTTTGACCTTTTCATTAAAGCCCTTTAAATCACGTACATTGTACTGTGCAAAAAGTTTGTAACGCTTTTCCATCTCAGCAACTGCCCAGTTCAAAGCACCTGCCGCCTTCTTCATATCTGTGACAACCGGAATCATCAGATGTGGAATTCCGTTATATACACTTAGTTCCACAACTTTTGGATCGACAAGGATCAGTTTAACATCATCAGGATCTGCCTTATAAATAACACTCATGATCAGAGTGTTGATGCAGACAGATTTACCGGATCCCGTTGCACCTGCAACGAGAAGATGCGGCATCTTGGCAATGTCAGTCACAACAACCTTTCCGGCAATATCTTTACCAACTGCAAATGAAATTGGCGATTTACTGTTTTTGAACTCTTTTGACTCCAGCAGATCTCCCAGCATAACCGCTGTATTTTCACTGTTCGGAACTTCGATACCGACTGCGGCTTTACCAGGGATTGGAGCTTCAATTCTCAGATCTGCAACTGCAAGATTTAACTTGATATCATCTGCAAGTCCAACAATCCGGCTTACTTTTACGCCCTGTTCCGGTTGAAGTTCATATCTTGTAACAGATGGACCACAGCTTGCGTTTGTTACATGTACTCCAACTCCAAAATTCTGTAGTGTCTGTTCCAGTTTTAAAGCCGTGGCACGAAGGTGTTCATCCGAATCACCGCCGCCTTTCTTCCCCTTCTTTAACAGATTCAGCGGAGGTGTATGATAAACCGGCCGTGGTTTTTGCTCCTGTTCCCGTATGGTCTGTTCTACACTGGCTGTCTCTGCGGCAACCGCCTGCGCGTCTTTTTTGCTGCTTTTTCTGGAATGCTCCTGTTTTATCTCCGGGCTATTTTCAATCATAGGATCCGCAGCCGGATCATGTTCAGAACTCATCTCGTTTTCTTGTCGGGAAGCGGGTGTCTGTACCGGTTCAAGATGCAGTGCATCGTCAAACGGAATCTCTTCTTGTACATCCATTGCCGGTTCTGCTCTGTTAATGACAAAATGATCTTCAAAGGAATCCGTCAGATCTTTTGAATCCGGCTCTTTCTCCGGGACAAGTTCTGTCATTTCAGGTGATTTTGGAGTTCGCCCAAAGCCACCAACAGGTGATTCTTCCTCTGAAAGAAGCGTTGTGGCGAACGTAATACCTGATGCTTTAAGGTCTGTCCGCTTTGTGCGTTTCTTTTTCTCACTTGGAGAAGATGCATCTGCCTGTGAAGTTTCGACTTTTTCTCTTTGCTTCAACGCAAGTGCCTCTTTGCGGGCATCCCGCTCCAGTGTACGGATCTCAGCAGTTTCCTGATGTTTCCGTTTCACTTCCTGATAAGCTTTCTTTCCATGTCTTCCAAGTGGAGCTAATAAAGAACGTTCTGTTACCAGAATGATACAAATGATTGAGAAAATGATCAAAATAACATAAGTACCTGCTTCTCCAATCAGTGGACATAAAATACTGATCAGAATTCCGCCAAGTAATCCACCCGCATTTTTATCAGCACTGGAATCTTTGTAGTAAGATAAAACAGATGTCCCGGCAGTATATGGATGAAACATCAATTCTAAAATTCCACAAAGGAGAATGACCAGAACAATTGCGGCACCTACTTTTATGTAAGCATGAGGATTTCCTTTATTGGAAATATAAAAAGCAACTGCTCCGAAAAATACAAATGGAAATAAATATGCCATTGCTCCTACAAGTCCAAATCCTACAGAAGAAATTGCTCCTCCCGCTATGCCACCCATACCAAAATTACTCAGGATAAGAAGGATGCAGATGGCAAGAGAACCCAATAGAAGAATCTCTGAACGGATTTCCTGACTTTGTGCTGTATTTATATGATTTGAAGTTCTTTTTGTCTTACTGCCAGAACTTTTCTTTGTGGAGGCAGAAGCTTTTTTTGCTGTCGATGTTTTCTTAGTTGTTGCATTTTTTGCTGCTTTCGCTGTGTTGTTCGTAGAATTTTTTTTCGTATTTGTAGATTTTGCAGCCATCTGATTCCCCCTTAATTATTATACCATTGTACTGATTCAATCAAACGATAGATTGAATACATACTATTTCAAGTATAACATCAATTAAAATTCATGTCATTACAAAATTTCTTTGATCAGATGCCATTTTTTTGTTCTATATTTACATTTCCGAAGGTTTTTCCCGTTTTTCATCAATCAATTCATAGAGTTTTTTAAATGCCTGGTGAATGCCTCCGACTTCGTCGATGATCCCTTCTCTTACAGCTTCTTCTCCTTCTAACAGTGTTCCTACATCTTTTACAAGCTGCGTAGGGTTCAACATCAGATCAACAAGACGTTTTTCTGTGATTTTAGAGTGTGCAGCAATAAATCCGGCAATTCTGTCCTGTGTACGTTCCATATTTCTCAGACTCTGTGTCACACCGATAAAAGTACCGTTTGAACGAACCGGATGAACAACCATGGTTCCTGTCGGTACAATAAAGGAATAATCTGCCGACACAGCCAGCGGGCCTCCGATTGAATGACTTCCCCCAAGTACGAGCGACACCGTAGGCTTGCTTAAAGATGCGATCATTTCAGCTATTGCCAGTCCGGCTTCCACATCGCCTCCAAGCGTATTTAATAAAATTAAAACTCCGTCTGTTTCATCATCTTCTTCTATCTGTGCAAGTCTCGGAAGAAGATGTTCGTATTTCGTTGCTTTCGTGTTTCCTGAAACACTGTCATGACCTTCGATTTCCCCTATGATCGTCAGTAATTGAATTCCGTATTTCGAACCGCTCTCTTTCATATTAAGAGTTCCCATTTCTTTGATCTCGTTATTTTCGTCTTCTCTTTTTTGCTGCTCTTCAGCCATTTTGCCTCCTCCTTCATACCGCAAAAAATATTCGTATCAAAAGATATCCGATATCTTTAAAATCAGTATGAAAAAAATCGAGATATTTTATGCAGTTTTGGAGGAAACAATTTTCCAAAAAACACATTTCAGAATTGTAGGCAGTCACCAAAGTATAGGTGGGGAACAAACTTTCACTCGTCGTCTATACAAAAAATGGCACAGATGTAAATTGTATACATCCATACCATTTTTTAAGAATTATTTTAATGCCTGCTCTACATCGGCAATAATATCTTCGGCGTTCTCGATTCCTACACTGAAACGGATCAAATCCGGCTGAACTCCCGCCTCTTTCAACTCCTGCTCGTTCATCTGACGATGAGTATGGCTTGCCGGGTGAAGCACACAGCTTCTTGCGTCCGCCACATGGGTTACGATTGCTACCATTTTCAATTTATCCATCATTTCCACAGCTGCTTCTCTTCCGCCTTTCAGACCGAATGTCAGCACTCCGCACGTACCGTTTGGCATATATTTCTGTGCCAGATCATAATACTTATCTCCTTCCAACGACGGATAACTTACCCAAGCTACTTTATCATGTCCTTTCAAATACTTTGCAACTTTCAACGCATTCTCACAATGTCTTGGCACTCTTAAGTGAAGCGTTTCAAGTCCGATATTCAGCAAAAATGCATTTTGCGGCGCCTGAATGGAACCAAGGTCTCTCATAAGCTGAGCTGTTGCCTTTGTAATATAAGCGCCTTTTCCGAATTTTTCTGTATATACAATTCCGTGATATGTCTTATCCGGTGTCGTAAGTCCCGGAAATTTATCTGCATGGGCATTC
>ERZ779894.3457-NODE-3457-length-12199-cov-2.819252_pt1 | contig 12199 bp, 8 predicted proteins | sample MGYA00511587_ERZ779894 | MGnify/ENA primary metagenome ERZ779894 (study PRJEB29588, sample SAMEA2160490) | human gut metagenome | biome: human gut; feature: human-associated habitat; material: faeces | place: Denmark | collected 2008/2010 ... | reverse complement strand
GGATTTGAACCAACGACCTTCGGGTTATGAGCCCGACGAGCTACCAGACTGCTCCACCCCGCGATATTTACTTTGTGCTCTCAGCGGTTCTCGCTGACTGCTCAAGTATAATACCACAAGGGCGGGCGGATGTCAAGTATTTTTTTGATTTTCGTAAAATTCGTTGAAAACGCTCCACTTTTTCCCTTGACCTTTCAAATATCTTTTGAATCCAATCGCACTGTCTCTCCAATCTGTACCATTGCAATATGTAAAAGATGCCCCACAAAGCGGTAAATTTTCATGGTTGCTATTGACGAAAAGAATGGAATAGAGTATAATAAATTGGTAAGTAATCACATTTCGGTTGATTTAAGCAATGTGATCGATATTATTTTGGAGGTATTCAATCATGAAACGCGTTTATAATTTTTCTGCCGGTCCTTCCATGCTTCCCGTCCCTGTATTGCAACGTGCTGCAGACGAAATGCTGTGTTATGGTGACAGCGGTATGTCCGTCATGGAAATGAGTCACCGCAGCCCGGAATTCGACGCGATCATCAAAGACGCGGAAAAGTTATTGCGCCAGCTGATGGGCATCCCGGACAATTATAAAGTTCTCTTTATGCAAGGCGGTGCTTCCACCCAGTTTGCTTGTGTTCCTCTCAACCTGATGAAAAACGGGAAAGCCGATTATATTCTTTCCGGTCAGTTTTCCACCAAAGCACAAAAAGAAGCGATGAAATACGGCGAAGCAAAGATCATTGCCAGCTCCAAAGACGACAATTTTTCCCGCATCCCCGTGGTAACGCGTGACGACATCAGCCCGGATGCGGATTATGTACACATTTGTTTTAATAATACCATCTACGGCACCAAATTCAACTATATTCCGGATACGGGAGATATCCCTTTGGTAGCCGACATGTCCTCTTGTATCATCAGCGAACCGGTAGACGTCTCCAAATTCGGTGTCATCTATGCCGGCGCGCAGAAAAACATGGCGCCTGCCGGTGTGACAGTCGTGATTGTACGCGAAGATCTTTTGGGCAACGCCCGTCCCGACACGCCCGCGATGCTCAATTGGCAACTGATGGCCGAAAATGATTCCATGTACAACACGCCGCCTTGCTGGCCTATCTACATTGCAAAAATGGTATATGAATGGATTTTAGACATGGGCGGTTTGGATGCGATGAAAGCATACAACGAGAAAAAATGTGCCGTGCTTTATGATTATCTGGATTCACAGGATTATTACATTGCACCGGTACAAAAAGAATTCCGTTCTATGATGAACGTCACATTTGTCACGGGCAATCCGGATCTGGACAAAAAATTCGCCAAAGAAGCCGGTGAAGCCGGGCTGAAAAACGTCAAGGGACATCGCAGCGTGGGCGGTATGCGCGCTTCTATTTACAATGCGATGCCCATCGAAGGCGTAGAAGCCCTGGTAAAATTCATGAAAGAATTTGCACAGAATAATCCCAAACAGTAACATCATCCATTGACTGACGACCAGAGAGGAATCAAAAGAAATGTATCAAATTCAACTGCTCAATAAAATTGCAAAAGAAGGTACGGATTGCTACGATCCCGCCAACTATACCACCGGAACCGATATTGAAAATCCGGATGCGATCATGGTGCGTTCCGCCGCGATGCACGATATGGCTTTCGGCGACAAACTCAAAGCAATTGCACGGGCGGGTGCAGGCGTGAACAACATTCCCGTAGATGCATGTGCGCAAAAAGGAATTGTCGTTTTCAACACACCCGGTGCAAATGCAAACGCCGTGAAAGAACTTGTGATTTGTGCCTTGATGTTGGCATCGCGTGACATCATCGACGGAGCTGAATGGGTGAAAACGCTGAAAGACGGCGAATTGACCGTCGCAAAGCAGGTGGAAAAAGGAAAGAGCCAGTTTGCCGGCCATGAAATTATCGGTAAGAAACTGGGTGTCATCGGTCTTGGAGCCATTGGTACTCAGGTTGCAAACGCGGCTGTTGCTTTGGGTATGGAAGTTGTCGGCTTTGATAAATTTTTGACCGTTGATGCAGCTTGGGCGCTTTCCCGTGCCGTGAAAAAAGCAACAAGTATGGAAGATATTTTCACCACTTGCGATTATATCACCGTTCACGTTCCCTCCACACCGGAAACCAAAGGGATGTTTTGCAAGAAAAATATTGCAATGATGAAAGACGGCGTACGGATCTTGAATTTTGCCCGTGGTGATTTGGCAGTCATTGCAGACATCAAAGAAGCATTGCAAAGTGGAAAAATTGCACGTTATATTACAGATTTCCCGGATAGTGAAACAATCAATGTTCCCGGGATTATCGCCATTCCGCATCTGGGGGCATCCACTGAGGAAAGCGAAGATAACTGCGCAGTCATGGCTGCACAGGAATTGATTGATTTTCTGGAAAACGGCAATATTACGAATAGTGTCAATTATCCGAATTGCTCTTTACCACGCGAGGGAGATATCCGTTTCTGCCTATTCCACTCCAATGTGCCGAATATGCTCAACAAAATTACTTCTGTGTTGGGTGACAACAACATCAACATTGAAAATATGGTAAACCGCTCAAAGAAAGACTATGCGTATACCATCGTTGAAATCGTGGGTGATATTCCTTCCCATGTAGAAGAAAAATTGCTTGCCATCGACGGCATGATTCGCGTGCGTGTAATTCGCTAAAAACAGTGGCTTGCCGGTCGAAATGGAGCAGTAACGTCAATATCCAACATCACATGAATGATCTGTATCACATATCCCCGGCATGCGCTTCAAACGGCAAACAGAAACACCGGTGATCAAACATACAACAGAGCGAACGGGGGATGGACCCGCTCACTCTGTTGTTTTTTATTTCAGATCAATACATCAACGTCGTACGACATGCAAAAACGTTTCTGAGTATCTTCCCTTTTTCATAAATTATCTCACTTTGTTTTTCAATGACCTTACCGGATATGACAAAAGAAAGCGAGGACCGCCATGGATCTGGATTATTTATCTTCTCTGAATGACAATCAGCGAAAGGCAGTTCAAACCACAGAGGGTTATCTGCGCGTAATTGCCGGCGCCGGCAGCGGAAAAACCAAGCTGTTGGTATCTCGTTATGCCTATCTGGTCAAAGAATACGGCATTGATCCGGCGAACATTCTTTGTGTTACGTTCACCAATAAAGCAGCCGGCGAAATGAAACGACGTGTCCGAAAGTTACTGGGCGGCGCATATCATACCACGCTCATTTGTACCTATCACGGTTTTTGCGTACGCGTGTTGCGAGACGACATCGAAAAAATGTTTTATCCCAAGGATTTTCAAATCATTGATACCTCCCAGCAAAAATCGATTCTCGGAGATATTTATCAAAAGTACGAACGAAAACTCGATTACGCCAGTTTTGAAAAAATCCTCAAATCGATCGCCAATATCAAGGCACAGCGAAAATATGTGCAGCACATGCGCGCTCCACATAAATGCCAAATCTTGGAACAGATTGTATCTTCCGACGATCAAATCATTGAAGAATACCTCCAACGTCAAAAACAAATTTACGCCCTTGATTTCCAAGACTTAATATATTTCACATTGGATATTTTTGCCCGTTTCCCCGATGTGTTGGCCAAATGGCAGGATAGACTGAATTATATTCAGGTCGATGAGTTTCAGGATAGCTCAACGGTAGAAATGGAGCTCATCGATCAATTGTCACAAAAATACCACAATGTCATGATTGTCGGTGATCCCGATCAAAACATCTATGAATGGCGCGGATCCGATGTAAAACTATTGGTGGACTTTGATACAACGCATCGCCCAACCCAAACCATTTTTTTGAATCGAAACTACCGCTCTACGCCACAAATTCTGAATTGTGCAAATACGCTGATTGATCATAACCGCATGCGTTTGAAAAAAGATCTGTTTACCAAACAACGTGCCGGACATCAGGTCATCCACTATCATACGAAAAATGAATATGAAGAAGCGGAAAAAATCGTGGAAAATATCACAGCAATTCGGCGAGAAGAACTTGCCTCGTTTGCCGATTTTGCCGTGTTGTATCGCGCCGGCTTTCTCTCCCGCATCATTGAAAAGAAATTCACAGAGAGCGGTATCCCCTATGAAATTTTCGGTGGTGTCAAATTTTATCATCGCGCAGAAATCCAGGATATCGTTGCCTATCTACGCCTGATTGTTTTGGACGACGATGCGGCATTCAAGCGTATTGTAAACCTTCCCCGTCGGCGGTTCGGACGGGTGAAGATGCAGCATCTGTTATCTTTACAGCAAGATGGGTCCTTGTATGAAACACTCTCGTCGCATCTAAATGACCCGGTCTTTGCCAACAGTGATATTGGCGATTTTGTCCCCATGATCGACAACTTACGGACTGCCAGCACAACACTTACGCTGTCAGAATTTGTGGAAAAAGTTTGTGCGGACAGCGGATATGAAACATATATCCGTACACTGGGCGATATGGAACGGTTTGAGAATCTTTCTGAATTCAAGAGGATCTCTGATGAATATGAAAAAAATTTTGGCGAGCACGTTTCCCCCGGTGAATTTTTGCAACAAATTGCACTCCAGTCAAATGAAAGTGAGACAGAGGAAGACACGAAAGATCTGGTCAAACTGATGACCATTCACGCCGCCAAAGGTCTGGAATTCCCGTATGTATTTGTTGTTGGCATGTCTGAGGGTATTTTTCCTTCCTCCAAGACACTGGAAGAACGAAAAGAAATGGGATTGGAAGAAGAACGACGTTTGTGTTATGTCGCCATTACGCGTGCAGAACGACGTTTGTTTTTGATGGATTCGGAAGGTTTTACCCAAAACGAAAAACAAAAACTCCCCTCCCGGTTTCTACAAGAAATCGGCGAGCAAAATTACACACGCATCGGTACCATTTCCAAAGAGCTGCAGGAACAGGCAGATCAATATGCCGCACAACTCTGCACACCAACACCCGAGCATACAGACCATAAACCATTGGAAGTCGGTGACAGTGTACAGCATCCCGCATTTGGAACGGGTAAAATCCTTTCTTTTGGAAAAAACAATCAAACGATACGCGTTTATTTTGAACGTCTTTGCGCTACGCGTGATATTTCTGCCAATTATTTTTCCAGGGAACATACATTGCCTACGGTTCCCAGCCACGAACCCCTCGTCCCCAGCGATGTCCCTCCCCCCGCCGTCACAGAAGAAAAGAACATTGCTACAGATCCCGTACCCTTTTCGGTCGATGAATCAAAAAATATGAAGCAGATATCAGATGATACCCCATCTGAACAACCAAACAAAAATGAGGAAAAACCTGCGGAGATTTGTAATGGCGATCCTGTACCGTCTATGGCGGCCAGTCATGAGCAGGGGCTGGAAAACATCAAAAATGTTGCAATCCAAGATGCTTCTCCGTCCGACCCCACAAAAACGCTATCTGAAGCAAAAACCCGTTTGGCACCCCCAGCACAAGATGCACAACAACAAAGTGAAAACTTTTCCCCGCAAGGTATTCAATTGTCTTTGATGCAGGAAGATACAACAACACTTCCAACACCGACACAAGTGCCGCAGCAAACACCTGCGCAAACAAGAACACCATCGCCGTCGCATACCACACACATTTCTGGAAATGATCAAAATGACATTGACAAAACTGCGTTTTCCGATCCTGCAGTGATGTCCAATCATCCCGATACATCGGTGAGGGTGGAACATCATACCGATAAAACTGCAACGGACACTTCCCCGATTCCGAGAACAAATGCGCAAAAGGAACATTCAGACATCGAACCAAATGTACCTCCAAAAACAACCGATACAGAAAATCTCTGGGAACGCCCAGATGTCCCCAAAACAGGATGGTATTGCGTCGGCATCACGGATCTTGGAGCACCAATTGGTATCTGCGGCATGTGCGGTCATCAGATCATCCGCTATGTTCATCATATGGTTCATCCGCATTTTCCGCGCAAAATTGGCGCCGGCTGTGTTTGCAGCGGGAAAATGGAAGGAAACATAGAAACCGCCAGACGGCGCGAGCAGCAATTCAAGAATAAACAAAAGCGATTGGAAAATTTTCTCGCCCGCAGTTGGAAAATTTCCCGCAACCAAAATGCATATCTGAAAATCCGCGGTCATCTTCTCATTCTATGTCAGCAAAATTCCCGTAACTCCGATAACAAAAATTCCTGGAAATACGCCTTAGATCACAATTTTTGCCCTACAAGTTTTCCCGATATAGATACCTGCAAGCGCGCCGCATTTGAAGCACTGGAACAAGCAGAAGCGGCAACCAAAAACAATGCGTCAAAGGAAAACGGATAGGCACATTTTCAATTGATATTACACCTTACAACCAAAACCATTCAAACACGTTTCAAAGATGGAAAAAACGAAAATAAACAACATAAAATATTTTGTTGCTTCCATTCGTAGTGGAGTTGTATGGCTTATACCGTTAATTCTTCTGTACAAATACCTCAACATATAGGGGTTGCTTTTCCAAAAAAACGGGACACGTGCCGTTTGGTGCAACGTGTGACATCATCACAAGCTGCTTTTCCCACAAACACGTATCCCGTAATCATGAAAAACGAATTGCAAAAATCAATTCCGTTTGCTCATCTCACCCATTAAGAATATACCGCGCCCGGCGGAACCACAATTCCGTCCTGCAGGGTAACACCGGGACCGATCACAGCACCGTGTCCCACCGTTACATCTTTTCCCACTCTCACATTGTCACACAAAATTGCATGTGCCAAACGCGCACCTTTTTCTACCGTGACACCTTCCATCAGGACACACCGCCGCACCTCTGCTTGATCAGAGATGTTGCAGTTTTCTCCGGCAATGGAGTGCTGCGCACAAAACGCGTTGGTTTGAACAGGGAATATTTTCCCCGCCGCTGCATCAAAATTACAACGATAAAATGATGCCGGTGTCCCAATATCGCACCAGTAACCGTGACTCTTTGCGGCAAACAAACGATATCCCTCTTGCAGCGCCATGGGAAACAATTCTCTTCCGAAATCAAACGCAATATGGTCCGGAATACGACGCAAAAGGGCTGGGGAAAGCACATAAATTCCGGTATTCACATACCGTACCGGCATATTTTCCCACACCGCACGCGGCGGTTTTTCGATAAATCCGGTGATTCGATCCTCGCGATCTGTGGTGACCACACCAAACCCCGTGGGATCTTTCATATCGGTGACGACCAACGTTCCATGCGCCATGCGTTGTGCATGTAGCCGCATCACTGCACACAAATCCATCTCACACACGGCATCCCCGCTGATCACCAATACAGTTTGCGTTGTCACACCGGCACTTTCCAGTGCATGTTTTACCCCGCCGGCAGTTCCCATCGGCACCGGTTCTTCCACATATTCCAGTTGCATCTCTCCGAAATGCGAACCATATTTTTTTCGAATCTGCGCGCCGCGATACTGTAGGGTCAAAAATGCGCGGCGAATGCCGCAACGTTGCAGCAAACGCAAAATGTGTGTCAGAACGCTCTCTCCGGCAATGGGTACCAAAGGTTTTGGCATTTCATCGGTTAACGGCTGTAGCCGCCTCCCTTTTCCTCCCGCCATAATCACCGCCGTATGCACTTGCCACGGCGCGTTTGTTTTTGTTTGTATCGACGGTACGGTTAGGCTGATCGCCATATCTGTTTTTTCCCCCGTTTTTCTGCTCATTTTCGTCTTTTGTTCATCTTCACTGTGTGATTGATGGAGCTTTGCAACTGCGATATTCGGTATCATAAAGCCAATTGGTTAAAGCTTGCAGCAAGATGGACATGCGTCGTCACATCCGATGGCATCCAAATATCGCCGCTTTTTCAGACATGTGCCTTGTAGATTGGAAAACAGATGCAAACGCTATATTTTTCTTTTATTCATAAAAAAGATATAAAAGAACAAAACGAAAATGGTATCATATAGTGTCTAAGATCTGTATTTCAGTTGTTTTGCAAACAGGTAAAACGACCCTTTCTTGTTTGCAAAGCCATTGTAATGGTGGGCAATTCTATGCAATCATTAAACAATTGCGAATTGTGATTTACTAATAGAATATGTCATAAAACGCGGAAATATGCAGCGCTTTTTATCTGTTTTTCGTCCCAATCCGTCTTTTTCCGCGTCTGTTTTATTGCATGAACAAACATCAAATAATAACATCCTCAGTATAAAAACAAATAAAACAAAAGAAAACAATGATTCATATCAAACAGTAAATAAAAGACAGGAGTGTACCAATTTGATCAGAGAAGATTTGAGAAATATTGCCATCATTGCCCATGTCGACCACGGAAAAACCACATTGGTAGATGAAATGCTCAAACAGGGCGGTATCTACCGAGAAAATCAAGTGACAGAAGAACGTGTCATGGACTCCAACGATTTGGAACGGGAACGCGGTATCACCATCTTATCCAAAAATACTGCCGTTCATTACAAAAACACCAAAATCAACATTATTGACACCCCGGGACATGCCGACTTTGGCGGCGAGGTGGAACGTATTTTGAAAATGGTCAACGGCGTTGTCTTGCTCGTAGACGCCGCAGAAGGTCCTATGCCGCAAACAAGATTTGTCACCCAGCGTGCATTGGCATTACAACTACCTGTCATCGTGGTGGTCAACAAAATTGACAAACCGGATGCTCGACTGGATGAGGTCGGTGACGAAATTTTGGAACTGTTGCTCGATCTGGATGCCTCCGATGAACAATTGGACAGTCCCATGATCTGGTGCAGTGGACGGGATGGTACCGCCTCTTATTCCCCTTACGAAAAAGGAGAAAATCTCATTCCGCTGTTTGAAACCATTTTGAAATACATCCCCGCCCCCCAAGGGGATGAAAACGGCCCGTTGCAAATGCTGATTTCCTCTATCGACTATAACGATTATGTCGGTCGTATCGGTATCGGCCGTATCGAACGCGGTCAGCTGCACGTGAATGAAGAAGTTGCGGTGTGTAACTATCATGATCCCGAAGTTTCGAAAAAAAGCCGCGTGCAGAAACTCATGCAAATCGACGGGCTGAAACGGATTGATGTGGATCATGCAATGATGGGTGATATTGTATGTGTCTCAGGCTTGGAAGATATCACCATTGGCGACACGCTCACCGCCACAGATCATGTTGAACCGCTGGAGTTTGTCAAGGTCAGTGAACCAACGCTGGAAATGACATTTTCGGTAAACGATTCTCCTTTTGCCGGCAAAGAGGGAAAATATGTCACCTCGCGTCAACTGCGTGATCGGCTTTACAAGGAATTGCTCAAAGACGTCTCTTTGCGTGTCGAAGACGGGGAAACCACGGACTGTTTCCGTGTCTGCGGGCGTGGAGAAATGCATCTTTCCATTTTGATTGAGACCATGCGCCGTGAAGGGTATGAATTGGCGGTAAGTACGCCACACGTCATTATGAAAGAGATTGACGGGGTAAAAATGGAACCGGTGGAACATGTCTATATTGACGTTCCGGAAGATTGTATGGGATCCGTGATGGAAAAACTCGGTGCACGGAAAGGTGAATTGCTCACCATGGAGCCACACGGCAGCCGTATGCACATTGAATATCTCATTCCCACACGTTGTCTGTTCGGTTACCGTTCCGAATTTTTGACAGACACCAAGGGTGAGGGCATCATCAATTCCGTATTTGAAAACTATCAGCCATACAAAGGAGAAATCGTTCGTCGTTTCACAGGATCATTGGTCGCTTCAGAAACAGGCGAATCCACTTCTTATGGTGTGTTTAATGCACAAAGCCGCGGAACAATGTTCATTTCCAATCAGTGCCCGGTCTATGAGGGAATGATTGTCGGAGAGTGTCCAAAAATGGAAGAAATTTGCGTGAATGTATGCAAAAAAAAGCAGCTCACCGCCATTCGTTCTTCCGGTGCCGATGAAGCGCTGCGATTGGTAACACCGAAAACCATGAGTTTGGAAGAAGCCATTGAATTTATCGCGGATGATGAACTGATTGAAGTTACACCAAAAAATATTCGTCTGCGCAAGAAAATTTTGGACACGCCCACACGTCTGAAATATATCAACCGTGCAAAAGCCGTTGCCAACAAATCTTAAGGGTATGCAAAACGCACCAATACTGGTTTGTATGGCAATAGCTGCGCTTCAAAATCCAAGAAATAATCGGTAAACAACCCATTCGTTTCGTGCATATTTCTCGTGCTTTGCGCATAAAAAATTCCCCTTTGCGGATATGCTTTCCGCAAAGAGGAATTTTTTTGTGTGAACCTGTCTGATTATTTGACGGGTCTTATTATCTTGACTACCCTGCCCCTATTTTTCCATCCAAAAGTTTTTCAATATCACCCCGTTGCGAGAAACTTGCTGTACCCGTAACACTTAATATCCGCGTCGTGCAAAAAATGGCATGGCCGTAACAGAAGCTTGTACCGCGTATGTCGGTACCGACACCGCACGTTCCAATTCATCCACGATCGCCGTCGCAATGCCGCGGCGCTGAAATGCTTTGTGCACATACAATCGATCCAAATACCCCTGCGCATCCATATCGCCAAAACCGACGATCGTTTCGTCAATCAGTGCGACAAGAGTCACATGTGATGCAAGAGAATGATGCCATGCTTCCAGATCACGCTGCACAGGTGCCCACGCATCCAGTTGCTGCGGCGTGTAATCAAGGGCATTGATCGTATGCACCGTGTCGTAAAACAACTGTGCCAACACCGCCGCATCTTCTTCTCGATATAATCTGAGTTCCATTTTATGCCTCCATACTTGTATGTTCTTAGACAAAAAAGCGATCAAGCACCGTTTCTTTGATGATATGATACCGCAAAAAGAGCACAAAAGCAAGAACAAAACATGCCCTGTGTTTTCTTTTTTTCAATATTCCGTCTTTTTGATCCGACAAATGCATCTATTGCAGCGACAAGTTCAAGTAGAAACGACAAGTTTGTGAAAAAATTTACAATTAGGTCTTGCATATTGATGGGAAATCATGTAAAATATATGGGATGGAAAAATCTATAAATCATTTTTCATAAATCATTTGGGAGGTATCTATCATGTCAGTTAAAGTAGCTATCAATGGTTTCGGCCGAATTGGCCGTTTGGCTTTCCGTCAAATGTTCGGTGCTGAAGGTTATGAAGTAGTTGCCATCAACGATCTGACCAGCGCAAAAATGTTGGCACATCTGCTGAAATATGACACCGCACAAGGCAATTATGTTGCGATGGGTCATACCGTGGATTTCCACGAAGGCGAAGGTGAAGACAACTACATCACCGTTGACGGTAAGAAAATTGTTATTTACAAAATCCCGAACGCAGCTGAACTGCCTTGGGGCAAACTGGGCGTAGACGTTGTATTGGAATGCACCGGTTTCTACACCTCCAAAGCAAAAGCACAGGCACACATTGATGCAGGTGCAAAGAAAGTCGTTATTTCTGCTCCCGCAGGCAACGATCTGCCGACAATTGTTTACTCCGTAAACGAAAAGACATTGACCAAAGATGACAAAATCATCTCTGCAGCTTCCTGCACAACCAACTGTCTGGCACCCATGGCAAAAACACTGAACGATTATGCACCCATTCAGAGCGGTATCATGACCACCGTGCACGCTTACACCGGTGACCAGATGATTCTGGATGGTCCTCAGAGAAAAGGTGATTTGCGCCGCGCACGTGCTGGTGCACAGAACATCGTACCGAACTCCACCGGCGCTGCAAAAGCCATCGGCCTGGTTATTCCGGAACTGAACGGCAAGCTGATCGGTTCTGCTCAGAGAGTACCGGTTCCGACGGGTTCCACCACGATTCTCGTTGCAGTCGTCAAGGGTGAAAACATCACAAAGGAAGGCATCAACGCTGCGATGAAAGCTGCCTCCTCCGCCTCCTTCGGTTATACGGAAGAGGAAATCGTTTCGTCTGATATTATCGGCATCACTTACGGATCTCTGTTTGATGCGACACAGACGATGGTGTCCAAAATAGAGGACGGACTGTATCAGGTCCAGGTCGTTTCCTGGTATGACAATGAAAACTCCTATACCAGTCAGATGGTCAGAACGATTAAATACTTTGCAGAACTCGGCTGATCCCTTGAAAGAGGGCATTCCAGCTATAGGACGCGCGGCGCGGAGAACGCCGTGCGTCTTTTACTTTATGAAAAATGCGCG
>ERZ779894.3452-NODE-3452-length-12217-cov-8.734994_pt1 | contig 12217 bp, 11 predicted proteins | sample MGYA00511587_ERZ779894 | MGnify/ENA primary metagenome ERZ779894 (study PRJEB29588, sample SAMEA2160490) | human gut metagenome | biome: human gut; feature: human-associated habitat; material: faeces | place: Denmark | collected 2008/2010 ... | reverse complement strand
GATGGGGCCGAAGCCGTGCCGGGCCAGCAGGTCCCGCAGGGCTGCAGCGTCCGCCGGGTCCAGGTCCTTGGCCCGGCTTCCCCGGGGATTGCGGGTGAAAAACTGAAACGTATTGGCCCCCAGGGACAGCGCCGTCCGGCCCATAGCCAGAAAGCCCTCCGATGCAGACAGGTGGCATCCTGCGTACAGCATCCCGCCGCCCCCCTTCACAGCCGGAGGGCGGCGCAGTCCACCCTGCCGTCCTCCAGGGTGATGACGCCATAGGTCCGCCGGGGACTGGGCCCGATGCACCCGGGATTCATCACCCAGAAATCGCCGCTGCGGTCCACCAGCGGCTGGTGGGTGTGGCCGAACAGCAGGATATCCGCCCCGCACTCCCGGGCGGCGTACATGGCCGCCATGGGGCCGGACTTCACATGCCGGGTGTGGCCGTGCATCATCAGGATGCGGACGCCGCCCAGCTCCGCCAGCCGCTCCGGCTGATCCGCGCTGCCATAGTCGCAGTTGCCGGGCACCCCCAGCAGCGGGATCCGGGGATACAGCCGCCCCAGCCGGTCCGCGTCCCGGGCGCAGTCCCCCAGATGGAGGATGGCCTGGGGCTGCACCAGCTCCACGCACTGCTGCATAGGGTCCACGCACCCGTGGGAATCGGATAAAACCAGTATACGCATAGCACATACCCTTTCAACGCTTGTTTTCCGTTATTTTACCACACCTTCCCGGGGATTTCCAGTCTCCCCCGTCTTTGCGGAAAACCGTTTTTCCGCTTCCGCAATTCAGAGAAAACGTTGACTTTCCCTCGCGAATATGTTATATATAATTTAACGGTATAATTGTAAAATAGTATGTTTTATGGAAAGGGCGCGTTTTATGCGTATCGAATCATTCAATTTTGCAGGTAATTCCGCCCATGGAGCCCGTGTAGTTTGGGCAAGGTGTACCCAAGCGCTTTCCCCGGGCGCATAGACGGCTGCGCCGTATTCCGTCTGTGCGCCTGCCGCAGCCCATACGGTCAAAATCAGATCAGGAGGTAACGAGCATGAAAAAATTTCTATCCGCGCTTTTAGCGGCGGTCCTGCTGCTGTCTGCAACCGCCTGCGCGGCCCACGAGCCCGTTCTGCCCCCCAGCCGGTGGGGGGAGGGAGAGGCCAAAGGAATGCTTCCCCACACCTACTCCCTGTCGGAGGCCTATGACGCCGCAGAGGTGGTGGCCCTTGTTACGGTGGGGGATTGGCTGGAGGAGGAGCTGATCACCGGGCGAACCTTTTTCCGGACAACGGTCCAAAAAGTGTACAAGGGGGATATCCCCCATGAGTTTGTCCTGGCCCAGGAGGGCTGCTCCACCTGGACCTACCGAAATTATCCCGTATTCACCTATGGCAATCAGCTGCTGCTGTTCTTGATCAAATACGATGTGTCCATGTACCGGGATACCTACGACCTGGTGGAGTATCCGGACGCCTATGAGCTGATAAACACGTATTCCACGGTGATGTATGTAACCCGGGACGACAGCGGCATGTCCTACGTTCTGGACGCCCTGGGCATGATGACCCAATGGAGTCAGATCAATCAGCCCGCCGATTGCCCGGCCGTTGCGCACCCGGGGCAGGAGCAGCTCCTTCAGATCAGGGACAATCTGACAAAGCAGGACCCGGTTCTGGCTGCCATTGCGCCCTCCCAGGCCGACCCGGACCGGCCGGTTGCGTCCTCCGGCGACCTCTATCGTCTGACCGACCTGGAGGACTATTTCGCGCGCCTGTCCGCCGATTATACATAAAGAGAGGAAGGTTCACCGTGAACAGATCATTTTTGCGGCCAGGGATTTCTTTTGTTCTGGCGGCGGTCCTGCTGCTGTCTGCAACCGCCTGCGCGGCCCACGAGCCCGTTCTGCCCCCGGTTCGCGAATCACAGTACCCAACCCACTCGATTCTTGCGAAGTACTACGATTTTCAGGAGGCCTTTCAGGAAGCGGACGTAGTGGCCCACATCCGCATCGGCGATTGGTTGGGCGAGGACATTGACCGCAATGCCACTCTGTTTCAGGCAGAAACTGTGGATGTGTTCAAGGGGACCCTGCCGGATACGTTTGTATACGACCAATTCGGCTGTTCACGGGGAACCGAAGCGGGCTATCCGCTGTACAGCTATGGCAATGAGATACTGTCCTTTTTGCATAAGGAAACACTGGACGGTACGGAGGTATATCTCAACCTGGGTGTACACACCACGGAATTTCTTGTGATCCAGGCGGATTCCGGTGATTACTACTGTGACAGAAATATGGGAATCGGGGCAGGCTTGGACTGCCCGGTCATGGACCGCAGATACCGGGAGGATGTGCTTGCCAAGGCAGTGGAACAGTACCCGCTTCCTCTGTATACCTATGATCATGCCCTCATTTTTGACAAACAAACTACCGATCAGTGGATGCACCAGTTTGCAAGAGAGGTAATCGCAAATGAAGGTTAAACCTTTTAATGCAATATTGACAACGAGCATGAAAAAATTCCTGTCCGCGCTTTTAGCAGCGGTCCTGCTGCTGTCCGCAACAGCCTGCGCGGCCCACGAGCCCGTTCTGCCCCCCAGTCGGTGGGGGGAGATGCAGATCCGGTCCATGTTTGAGCGCTATTATTCCATTTCCGACGCCTTTCAGGAGGCAGACGCCGTGGCCCGTGTCACGGTGGGCGACTGGCAGGGAGAGGACCTGCACAACTGGGTCACGTTCTTCGACGCGGACGTTCAGGAGTCTTATAAAGGGGACCTTCCCCGGCACTTTACCCTGGTGCAGGGCGGCTGCTCAGAGGCATCCTCTCCCAACTACCCCTTGTTTATAAACGGAACCGAGCTTTTGGTTTTCCTGAAGGATTATGACGGCAGCGGGGAAAAATATCACCCCATCACCGATTACAATACGGTACTGTATGCCGTGTATGATGAAAACGGCCACCGATATTTTCTGGATAGCTTCGGGACCATGAGCGCTCAGGATACCCTTACACCCGGCCGGACCACGCTGACCGCCCAGGAGCTGACGCAGCTGACGGCCCGCATCGCCCAGACGGATCCCGTTCTGTCGAACGCCGTGGTCCAGGCCAATCAGAACCAGGAAGCCGTGATCTACCGGCAGTCCGACCTGGAGGAGCTTTTCAAAAGCCTGTCCTGACATTGCAGCAGCCCGCCCGCCGGGGTTCCGGCAGGCGGTTTTTTATAGGTTAAAGGAGCCCGGCACGCGCCGGACTCCTCTTGTTTATTAACCCAGTGCCCAGGCCTTCACATCGCTGCCGTCGGGGTCGGCGATGCGCAGGCCCGCCGTTACGTCCACCCCGGGCGCAGCCGCCCGGATATCCGCCACGGAGGTCTCGATGCCGCTGCTGCCGCTGGTGCAGAAGGGCCGGATGGTTTTCCCGGTCAGGTCATAGCTGTCCAGGAACGTGTTGATGATCCGTGGTGCGGTGCCCTGCCAGATGGGATAGCCCAGATAGATGGTGCCATACTGGGACAGGTCCAGCGGCTGGCCCGCGATCCGGGGCCGGGCCGCGGGGTCCTTTTGCTCCTGATTGGCCCGGCAGCTCTCGTCGTTGTAGTCCAGATCCTGGCTGGTATAGGGCTGCTCCGGCACCAGCTCGATCAGATCCGCCCCGGTCAGGTCGCGGATGCGCTCTGCCGCCGTCCGGGTGTTGCCGGTGCAGGAGAAATAGATCACCGCCACCCGGGTACCGGCCCAGCCGCTGCCGGTACTGCCGGTGGTATTTCCGCCGTTTCCGGCATTTCCGGTACTGCCTGCACCGCCGGGCACACCGGCGCTGCCGCCGGGATTTTCCGCCGGGCCGCTTCCCGGGTCCGTGGCCCCGGGGGTCACCGTGGGACTATCTCCGCCGGGGGCCACCTCCGTCTGCTTCTTTCCGCAGGCAAACAGGGCGCAGGCCATGCACAGGGCTAAAATCAGGGCAAAAACACGCTTCATGGGGCTTTTCCTCCTTATTTCCGTGATATTATTCTTCCTCCTGCTGCACCGCCGTGCCGCCCAGGCCGAAATCGTCGGCCACGGTGGCGCTGTCCCGGCGGAGCATGGTTTCCATGACCCGGATATCGCTGTCGATGTCCATGGCGTCGGCGCGGTACAGCTCATCCAGCTGCCGCTCAAAGCCCGCCACGATGCTGTCCATGGTGCTCTGGATTTTGGCCTTGGCCTGGTTGAGATTCTCGCCGCTGACCCCGGCCTCCTCAAACTCGGCGTAGGAATTCAGCAGCTTCTGGGTGGTGGGCAGATAGTAGTTCAGGAAGGTGCCGGCCTTGCCCTTTTTGGCGGGCTCCTTTTCGATGATGCGGAAAATCTTCCCCGCCACCTCCTCCAGCCGGTCGATCTTCTGGCTGAGGACAGGGTCGGCAATGCGGTCGTTGGCCCGGCGGATCTCCCGCAGGATACCGGAATAGCCCTGCTCCGCCGGGGCCGGCTCCCGGACGGTCTGCCGCGGGGCAAAGTATGCCTCCGCCGCCTCCGGAGAGCGGAACAGCATGTCGCTGCTCAGGTCCACATAGGCGTTCTTGCCCCAGAGGCCCTTTTCGATCATGATCTCCAGGTCCCTTTCCACCTTCCGCTGGGGGACCTCCGCCGTGTCGGCCAGCTTTTTCAGAGACACGGCGTCCTGCCCGTGGGCACAGGCCAGATATTTGCCGAAGCGGCGGGCCCGGCGGGTCATAGAGGCGCTGCCGATGACCAGTCCCAGGCCTCCGGCGGCCAGGCCCATGGTGGGAAACAGCTCCGCCAGCAGGCTCCAGCTCAGAACTCCGGCAGCGGCGCCAACGCCCTGCACCATAGTCACCAGGCCTGCGAAAAGCAGCACCAGGCCCACAATTTTCATGGTATTGGCCCCTTTTGCGGAGTATTGGGGCGTTTTCGTCACCTTTTTGCGGGTGCTGGAGGCTGTCCCGGTACGAGGCCGGGACGGGGCGGGATTCTGCTGGGACAGGCCGGGATTCTGCCGGGACACGGGCTTGCGCTTCGTGTCGCCGCCGAACAGCTTGGCCAGCAGCACAACAAGGCCCACCGGCCAGGCCACCGCGAATAAAATTGCGATAATGGCCCAGGAGCCAAAATCGTTGTCGTTCTTTTTTGGCGGACGGCGGGGCGGCTCCTGCCGGGTCTCCCCCTCCCGGTCGTCATAGGAATAGGCCATTACTTCTCTCCCTTCCGGCGGAGCTTGCGCTTGTTGCCGTGCTCGTCCACCACATAGGTGTTATCCAGCTCCCGGGCCAGATTTCCCACCACGGAGTCGATGTATTCCCGGCGCAGGGCAAGCTGCTCCTGCTTCTCCTCCGGCGTCAGCCCCTCCGCCGTTTTCGACTTGGCGGCCAGCTGGTTGATCCGGGCGATCTTCTTTTCATCCATCATCGGTTCCCCCTTACAGATAGCGCTTCAGGGTGATGAACACCCTGCCTTTTTTCGTTTGATTGCCGACCTCCTCCAGAACGCACTTGCCCAGACCCCGGAGGGTCAGGGTATCCCCCTGGGATACCGGGCGATCCGGCTTCTGGCAGTCGGTCCAGTTCACCTGGACCTTTCCGGAGGTCACGGCCTCGGCGGCCTTGCCCCGGCTGAGGGAAAAGCCCGATGCCAGCACGCTGTCCAGCCGCAGGGAGGACACCGTGTCCCGGATGTGCTTCACCTTTTCCTCCGGCGGGATCAGATCCTCCAGAGGCAGGGACGCGGTGTGCAGCCGCACCCGGCCCGCAGCCGTCCACTCCGACAGCAGCAGCTCCGCCGCCGGTCCCGTGGCCAGTACGTCGGCCCAGCGGGGGGACACCAGAATGTCCCCCAATGTCTCCCTGGTGACGCCCAGGGCCATGAGACTGCCCAGAATGTCCCGGTGGGTCAGGGAATCCTCCTCATAAAACGAGGCCCGGACCACCCGGACGGCATCCTCCTCCGGGGCCTCCTGCCAGTCCGGCAGGAACCACAGCTGCCGCCGCTGGGCCCCGTCGTATCCACCCCAGAAGGTATATCCCTCCGAGACGGACAGGGCGTTCAGCAGCCGCTGGGCCGCCGCCTGCTCCGCCGGGGACAGAAAGCCCGTTCCCTGGGGCAGATTCCTCCGGCGGCACTGCTCATACTTGTCCCAGACCCGGCCCAGCAGCAGCCGCTCGTCGCCGTTTGCCGCAAGCCGGTCCAGCATTTCGCGTTTATCCATGGTATTCCCCCAGATTCTGGGTGTGGTACAGCCGGGCGTAGGCTCCGCCTCGGGCCAACAGCTGGTCATGGGTCCCCTGCTCGGCAATGCAGCCGTCCTGGATCACCAGGATGCGGTGGGCGGCCCGGATGGTAGAGAGCCGGTGGGCGATGATCAGGGTGGTGCGGCCCCGGCTCAGCTCGTCGAAGGCATGCTGGATCCGGGATTCCGTGACGCTGTCCAGGGCGGAGGTGGCCTCGTCCAGAATGAGGATGGGCGGATTTTTCAGGAAAATCCGGGCAATGGCTACCCGCTGCTTCTGGCCCCCGGACAGCAGGGTGCCCCGCTCGCCCACATAGGTGTCGAACCCGTCGGGCATGGCGGCAATATCATCGTACAGCTCCGCCCGGCGGGCGGCCTCCTCCACCTCCGCGTCGGAGGCGTCGGGCTTACCGTAGCGGATGTTTTCCCGGATGGTGTCGGCAAACAGGAACACATCCTGCTGCACGATGCCGATGGACCGGCGCAGAGAGCGCTGGGTCAGGCAGCGCACGTCGTGGCCGTCCACGGACACGGTGCCGCTGTCGGGGTCATAAAACCGGGGCACCAGCTGGCACAGGGTGCTTTTGCCGCCGCCGGAGGGACCCACGATAGCCACCGTCTCCCCGGCCCGGACCGTCAGGTCCACCCCGTGGAGCACCTCGGGGCTGCCGTTGTCATAGGAGAAGGTCACATGGTCCAGGGCTACCTCTCCCCGGACGTCCGTCAGGTCCGCGGCGTCGGGTGCGTCCTGGATGGTGGGCTCCGTGGCCATCAGCTCAATAAACCGGTGAAGGCCCGCGAAGCCGTTGGAGAACATCTCGGCAAAATTGGCCAGCTTTCGCACAGGACTGATGAACGTGGTGATATACAGGCTGAAGGTAATCAGGTCGATATAGTTCAGCCGGTTCTTCATAATGAGCCAGCCGCCTGCGGCAATGACCGCCACGGACAGCAGGCTGATGAACAGCTCCATGCTGGCGTTGAAAAAGCCCATCTCCTTATGGAAGTTGCGCTTGGAGGTCTTGAACACCTCGTTGGCCCCGTCGAAGCGGCGCTGCTGCTCTGCCTCGTTGGCGAAGGCCTTGGTGGTGCGGACGCCGGAGAGGCCGGACTCGATCTCGGCATTGATGGCGCCGGTCTTTTGCTTGGCGGCCCGGGACGCCTGGGACATCTGGCGGCGGCGGTACATAACCACCAGCAGGAACACGGGGATGATGCAGCACACCACCAGGGCCAGCCGCCACTGGATGGAGAACATCACCGCCAGAGCGCCGATGATGGTGACCAGGGAGATGAACAGGTCCTCCGGCCCGTGGTGGGCCAGCTCCGTCAGCTCGAACAGGTCCGTGGTCAGGCGGCTCATCAGCTGGCCGGTGCGGTTTTTATCGTAAAAGTCGAAGCCCAGGTCCTGCATATGGGCAAACAGGTCCCGGCGGATATCGGCCTCCACCAGGATGCCGAAGGTGTGGCCCCAGTAGCCCACGATGAAGTAAAGCCCCGCCCGGAGGACAAAGGCCGCCACCACCAGGGCCATGACCGTGAAGAAAATGGAGAACTGCTTCTCCGGCAGCCAGTGGTACATGGCGGTGCGGGAGATCAGGGGAAAGGCCAGGTCGATGACGGCAATGAAGAAGGCGCAGGTGATATCCAGCAGGAACAGGCCCCGGTGGGGGCGGAAGTAGGACAGGAAAATGCGCAGAGGTCTGCGGGTGCGGTAGTCTTGGGTGGTCATGATTTCTCTCTTTCTTAGGTAAAAATACGCATAGTAATCCAGTGTGTTGTTCTGTATAGTATAACACACCTGATTTCCTGGTGCAAGGCGTTCTTTTCCGGTATAACATCCTATTCAGACATACGCAAGCTGCCCCCCTCCGATGCAAAAGCGCCGGAGGGGGGCAGTCCTGTACTCTTGTCGCTATGGGATTCCGGATTTACCACTCCAGGTTCTTGCCGGTGGTCTTATCGAAAACGTGGGCCACGTTGCCGCCGAAGATCATGTTGACCTCGCTGCCCATGGGGAAGTGGGCGGCGGCGCCGTTGGTGGGGACGATGATGATCACGTCCTTGCCCTCGGCAGTGACATGCAGATGCACGGAGGAGCCCATCATCTCGGATACGTCCACCGTACCCTTGACCCCGTCGGCGCACAGCATGATATGATCCGGGCGCACGCCCAGGGTCACGTCCTGCTCCGCCACGTTATGGGCGGCCAGGCGCTGCTGCTTCTCCGGAGACAGCTCCACGGTAACGCTGCCCACAGTGACGGCGTACTTGCCGTCCCGGCGGGACAGCCTGGCGTCGAAGAAGTTCATCTGGGGCACGCCGATAAAGCCCGCCACGAACAGGTTCGCAGGGTGGTCGAACACCTCCTGGGGGGTGCCGATCTGCTGAATGAAGCCATCCTTCATGATGACGATGCGGTCGCCCAGGGTCATGGCCTCGGTCTGGTCATGGGTGACATAGATAAACGTGGTGTCGATGCGCTCCCGCAGCTTGATGATCTCGGCGCGCATCTGGTTGCGGAGCTTGGCGTCCAGGTTGGAGAGGGGCTCGTCCAGCAGCAGGAGCTTGGGCTCCGCCACCAGGGCCCGGCCCAGGGCCACCCGCTGCTGCTGTCCGCCGGACAGGGCCTTGGGCTTGCGGTCCAGATACTGGGTGATGTCCAGAATCTCTGCCGCCTGACGGACCCGCTGGTCGATCTCGTCCTTGGGCAGCTTTTTCAGCTTCAGGGAGAAGGCCATGTTCTCATACACGGTCATGTGGGGATACAGGGCGTAGCTCTGGAACACCATAGCGATGTCCCGGTCCTTGGGCTCCACGTCGTTCATCAGCTTGCCGCCGATGTACAGCTCGCCGCCGGAGATGTCCTCCAGGCCCGCGATCATCCGCAGGGTGGTGGACTTGCCGCAGCCGGAGGGGCCCACCAGCACGATGAACTCCTTGTCCGCAATGTGCAGGTTGAAATCCTGCACCGCCACCACGCCCTCGTCGGTGATCTGAAGACTGGTCTTTTTCTCGGGCTCGCCCTTCTTGGCCTTTTTCTTCTTTTCGGTGTTGGGATACACCTTCTTGAGGTTTTTCAGAATGACCTCTGCCATATGCACAGACTGTAACCGTTCTGCCTCCGCAGGGAACGGTCTCGCGCCCGGCAAAGCCGCAGCGCCTTACGGCAGGTCTCCACACTGCCGCACCGCCAGTCTCAGCGGGACCTTGTTCCTCCTTTGTTTTTCCGGCAGGGGGCCAAAAAGTGGAGTGGCCGCCGCCGGTTGGAATAGGATACGTTTATTTTACCACCTCTTGCCGCCCTTTGGCAACCGCCTTTGGGCAAAATTTTCCGCATTTCGCTGCCTTTATAGGAAAACTTCGCAAAAAGCGCCGTCATCGCCTGTTCTTTTTTCTGTTATAAGCAGAAATTATTGTATTTTTCAGATGTTATCTATTGTAAAAGGATGCGAATTATGTTAAATTACTGTGTGTCTGTTGGCGCACATATTATAGATAAAGTGTTTTTCGTGCAAGGACAGACAAATTGTTTTAAAGGAGCGGGATAACATGCACAAAGCGTTCAAAGCCTGCACCGCTGTTCTGCTGGCTCTGGTTATGGGCTCTGGTTATGACGGTCAGCCTGGTCAGCGGCGCACTGGCAGTCGCCGTCCGCAATGACGACGACACCATCAGCTACGAGCCCCTGGAGCAGGGTGTTTACTCCAAGGGCGGCTACACCATCGACAAGGTCTCCCACCCCACGCTGGGCGCCGGAGAGGTGGACGGCATTCTGACCGGCGATCTGCAGGACCGGGGTCAGAGCTACTCCTGGTCCATGGCTGAGGCCGGTGACTACGTTTACATCGGCACCTGCTATAACTCCACCTACTACATCTATCACAACAACGTCAAGACTTCCCTGGACGCCATGAAGAAGGAGGGCAAGCTGGACCAGAACGTGGACACCAGCCGGGCCGCGGCAGATTTTGTGAAGGTCATGTTCGGCACGGACACCTTCGACGAAACTCCCATGTCCCAGTGGACCCCCGTGATCATGGCTGTGAACCGCTACACCGGCGAGGCCCAGGTGATCTTCCGGGAGCGGGACATCCTGAAGGATTACCCCGACATCTTCCCCGGCTATCCCCCCTATCTGAAGGGCGTGAACTATCTGGCCGGCTATCGCATGGCCTTTGAATTCAAGGGCAAGATCTATTTCGCCGGTATGGGCAGCCCCACGGCCACCCTCATCGAGGTGGACCCCGAGACCAACGAGTGCTCCATCGCCTATCACAACATCAACTACACCCAGGGCGTGTCCAACGGCGTTCACGGCCTGCTGGTGTTTGACGACGAGATCTATATGTGCCTGGCCACGGACAACTACGACGGCAAGGGTACCCCCGGCGGCATCATCGTGGCCAGCTCCGATCCCACCGCGGGTCTGAGCTCCTGGCGGCGCGTGGCAGATCAGGACGACTTTGACGGCCTGCCCGCCGTTATGAAGACCGACGGCCTCAACGGCGGCGGTATCTGGGACATCATCGAGTATAACGGCTCCATGTACGTCACCGTGGTCACCGACAAGTCCATCGACGGCCACATCAACAAGCAGGGCTTCGCCATGTATCGCGGCGACAAGCACGAGGACGGCAGCTTCACCTGGACCCAGGTCATCGGTGACCACGGCACCAGCGGCTACGACTTCGGCCTGGGCATCAACTACTCCATGAGCTGCAACATGTGGGTGTACAACGGCTATCTGTACCTGGGCACCTACAACGATCCCATGCTGGACCTGGCGGAGATCCCCGCCTCCGGCAACTTCGAGCTGCTGTACAACGATCTGGACCACTCCATCTATCTGTACCGCATGGACGCCGACGGCAACTTCCAGCAGGTGGCCGGTAAGGACGACAACCCCTATTTCCCCGACGGCCCCATCGGCAACCTGGGCGCGGGTCTGGGCAACAACTCCAACCAGTATATCTGGCGCTACGGCGAGCACAACGGTGAGCTGTACATCGGCACCTATGACACCTCCACTCTGACCTATCATTTCACCCAGATCACCGACGGTCAGGTGGCCAATATGGACTATGCCGACATCAGCGGCCGGGCCGATATGCTGAAGGACGCCGTGCTGGAGGTTCTGCAGCAGCACGACAACAAGTATCTGACCTGGTTCCTGGACAAGGTCCTGTTTACCAAGTATACCGCCCATCTGTATCAGATGCTGGCAGGCTTTGCCACGGATATGTCCGCCGACAAGAATCCCGTGCCCGGCTACCGGAACATGCTGGAGGAGTATGAGGCCTTCAAGCAGAAGGTGTTCGACCTGCTGGGCGTGAAGCTGGACAGCGCAGACTTTGCCCAGGAGTACGCCCAGGTCACCGGCGTGGCTATGTGCAGCGCCGACACCCAGGGTCTGAAGGACGGCCTGCAGGACGCCGTGAAGGCCATCTTTGCCGCCCTGGACAAGGCCGTGTATGACGACACGATCCACAACTTTGTGTACTACTTCGGCTGCAACTACTATGCCCAGCAGAGCGAGAACGGCTTTGACCTGCTGGTGTCCAAGGACGGCGTGAATTTCGACGCCATCACCCGGGACGGCTTCGGCGACGGCTCCAACCACGGCCTGCGCACCATCTGCTCCACCGAGAACGGCGTGTATATGGGCACCGCCAATCCCTTCTACGGCACCCAGCTGTGGCGCATGTACAGCGCCGAGGACAAGCCCCTGGTGAAGGAGCATACCCATCAGTGGTCCGATACCTGGTCCTCTGACGGCGAAAATCACTGGCATGACTGCCTGGCCGACGGCTGCACCGTCACCGACAACAGCCAGAAGGACGGCTTCGGCGCCCACGATTATGTGAACGGCGTGTGCTCTGTCTGCGGCCAGAAGCAAACCGGCAGCGGCTCCGGCGGTGACGCCGGAGGAAGCGGCCAGCCCAGTCAGCCCAGTCAGCCCAGTCAGCCCGGTCAGCCCGGTCAGCCCGGTCAGCCCGGTCAGG
>ERZ779894.3446-NODE-3446-length-12238-cov-3.433719_pt1 | contig 12238 bp, 10 predicted proteins | sample MGYA00511587_ERZ779894 | MGnify/ENA primary metagenome ERZ779894 (study PRJEB29588, sample SAMEA2160490) | human gut metagenome | biome: human gut; feature: human-associated habitat; material: faeces | place: Denmark | collected 2008/2010 ... | reverse complement strand
TATTAAAAAACAATGCGAAATCTTTAGATTAAGGTACTTTCATACGCTTTTGTACATCCATAACACTTCACCCGACCAATACAGGATTTGCATGGTCGGGTGAATGGATTATAACTACTTATTCTTTTGTAAGTTCTGGTATTTCAATAGTTGTGCCATACGGTACATTGTTGGGGTTCTTAATAACCTTCGGATTGTGTTTCACAATGTATGGCCACATTGCCTTTGTACCATAAAAACGCAAGGAAACCCTAGTCAAAGTTTCTCCTTCTTTGATTGTATATTTTGTCTTGGTTCCCGTAATCTTATAAGATGCTGAATCCAGATAGGCAGAAGTAGCAGGTTGTTGTGTAACCGTTTGAGGTTCTGCTTTGACAGGAATAGCTTCTTCTTTTTTGGCAACCGGTTGTGTCGTGGTAGCGACTTTGGATACATCAGGCGTTATTACCTTTGTAGTATCCTTATGTGCAATCGTATCAGAAAGCTGCGCTTCCGGTTGAACGGGTTGAGTGGTCACAGGCGGCATATCCAGTGCATTCTTGTCAGATGAAGAAGAGAATAAATCCGGATAATAAATAAAAAGAATGACACCTCCGCATAATAACAAAACGACTACAATAACAGCTATTAAATAAGGTACAGGAGATTTTTCCTTCACTGGGGCTGTCTTTTTAGAAACCGGTTGGGATACTTGTTCCGGTTGGACCGGTTTTATCGTTTCTTTTTCAGCAGGAGGCACTATAGGAGTCACAGGTTGCAGATTTGCTTTTAGAAGCTCTTGCTCTATAATCTTTTCGGCAGTGATCTCTTCTTTTTCTTCTTCTATAAATGCTGCTTGCTGCTCATTGATTATCACTTCCTCTTCCGGAACCTCTTCATCTTCCAGCTGTTCTACCTTTTCTTCGATATCAGTCTCTGTAATGGCTTCTTCGGGCTCTTTAGGAGACGTCTGTTCTGTCGATTCCTGTGCTATTGCAGATTCCTCAGTAATAGCAGGTTCTTCAATGGACTCTTCCACAAGTGGCTGACTGGCTATTTGCTCTTCCTGAATCGGCTCTTCTTCCGAAAGACCATCATCAGTACCTTCATTTTCTTCTATCACAGTAGTTTCAGAGTCATCCCCCATCTCATTCAAGACTGCCTGTGCTGACGCTTCCTCTCCTGTTTCTTCTTCCTCAGTCTCTTCTATCGGAGTATCTTCCAGAATTGTATTTTCATTCAATACAACAGTCTCAAAGTGTGCAAAAGGTTTATTTATCGTATCCCTTAGATTTGCATCCGGAGAAAATGAGACTTTTGTATGTCCTTTTATCTGGAAACGCTCGCCTGTGTTGACATTGACACTTTCCCGGCTATCTACATCAATAAGTTTGAAAGTTCCCAATCCTTTGATTTTTACAGTCTTCTCGTTTTCCAAGGCTTGTTCAATCAAGAGAAAAAACTCTTTTACGAACACCTCGGCATCCTTCTTGGTCATGCTATGTTTAGCAGCCAACAAGTCAGTAAGGTCTTGAATTGTTAGTCTTTCATTCATAACGGGAAATATTTATTTAAACTTATCTTTCAATGTATTGCTAGGTTTATAAGATAACACCAATTTGGGAGGAACCAACATACGTTGTTTACTTGCCGGATTAATTGAAATACGTTCCGCTTTCTTTTTTACTTCAAAAGAACCGAATCCTTGTACTGCAATCACGTTACCTTCTTCCAGTTCTTGTATCATATCAGACAGTAAAGAACCTATTAATTCGGAAGTATCCTTAATGGTGTACCCCAGTCTTTCAGCTAGTTCAGATGTAAATTCCTTATTATTCATAGTCATTTATTATCTTTGCATATAAATCAAAATCGTCTGCATCTACTACTTCTACTTGATAAAACTTTCCGATCTCAAGCTCTTTTTCAGAACAATTAATCAATACTTCCGGATCTACTTCCGGCGAATCAAATTCAGTTCTTCCGATATAATAATCGCCTTCTAACCGATCAATGATAATTTTCATCTGTTTACCGACTTTTTCTGCACTCAACTCTGCCGATATGCCCTGCTGAATATCCATTAATTCATCAAGTCGGGCTTGTTTCACTTTTTGCGGAATAGAATCTTCATAAGTTTCTGCAGCATAAGTACCTTCTTCTTCCGAATAAGCAAAAGCTCCCATTCTATCGAAGCGTACTTTACGGACAAACTCCTTTAACTCTTCAAAGTCTTCCTCTGTTTCTCCAGGATGTCCTACCATTAAAGTTGTTCGCAGGTGAATACCAGGGACTTCTTTACGGAATTGTTCAATCAGTCTGTAAGTATCCTCCTTTGTCACTTGCCGACGCATCAGCTTCAACATATTGTCACTGATATGTTGCAAAGCTATATCCATATACTTGCAAACATTGCCACGTTCACGCATTACACGAAACAAGTCAATCGGGAAATGTGCCGGATACGCATAATGCAGACGAATCCATTCTACTCCTGGTATTTCCGAAATGCGTTCAATCAATTCCGGAAGCATTTGTTTCTTATACAAATCAACTCCGTAATAAGTTAGCTCCTGTGCTATAACCTGAAACTCTTTCACGCCTTGCGACACCAGATACCGGACTTCATCCAAGATTTCTTCTATCGGTTTAGATATATGACGTCCTGTAATAATCGGGATAGCACAATACGAACATTTACGATCACATCCTTCCGATATTTTCAGATAAGCATAATGCTGCGGAGTGGTCAGCGTCCGTTCAATATACAACTCCTCATGATAGCTTTTCCCCAAATCATGCAAAAGTTCCTTCCAGTTGAATTTACCATAGAATTTATCTACTTGTGGTATTTCAATAGCCAGCTCCCTGAGATAACGTTCAGAGAGACAACCCATTACAAAAAGTTTCTTTAAGTCACCTTCTTCCTTTCTTTTAGCAAACTCCAGAATCATATTGATAGATTCTTCTTTGGCATCGCCGATGAAACCGCATGTATTGATGACTGCAATTTCCCCTTGTGGAGTTTCAGTATCATGAGTCACGCTATATCCTACTTCTTCCAGTTGACGCATCAACTGCTCAGAGTCCACCAAATTTTTAGAGCATCCCAAAGTGATTATATCTATTCTCTTTCTTTTCATGCATTTTCTCCAAACAAGGAATCAACAAATTCGTTTTTGCGGAATACTTGTAAATCCTCCATTCCTTCACCCAAACCGATGTATTTAACAGGAATCTTAAATTGGTCGGAAATACCAATTACAACACCGCCTTTAGCAGTCCCATCAAGTTTAGTGATAGCCATAGCGGTAACCTCCGTTGCCAGAGTAAACTGCTTGGCTTGTTCAAAAGCATTCTGTCCTGTAGAGCCGTCCAATACAAGTAATACTTCATCCGGTGCATCAGGCACTACTTTCTTCATTACATTTTTAATTTTGGTCAGCTCGTTCATCAGGCCGACTTTATTGTGCAAGCGTCCGGCTGTATCAATAATAACGATGTCAGCATTGTTGGCAACAGCAGAGCTAAGGGTGTCATAAGCTACCGATGCAGGATCAGCACCCATTTTCTGTTTAACGACAGGCACCCCTACCCGCTCTCCCCAAATCATCAGCTGTTCTACAGCAGCCGCACGGAATGTATCAGCGGCTCCCAAGTAAACAGATTTACCGGCTTTCTTGAATTGATAAGCCAGTTTGCCGATAGTTGTAGTCTTTCCCACTCCATTGACCCCTACTACCATAATCACATAAGGCTTTCTTTCGATCGGAACATCAAAATCAGCTACATCATCCGAGTTATTCTCGGTCAACAAAGCGGCTATTTCGTCACGTAATATATGATTCAATTCCTGAGTATTCACATATTTATCCGCAGCGGCACGTTTTTCGATGCGCTTAATAATATTCAAAGTCGTCTCTACGCCTACATCCGACGTAATCAACACTTCTTCCAGATTATCCAACACTTCGTCATCTACCTTTGACTTACCAGCCACGGCACGAGCGATTTTACTAAACACGCTCTCTTTGGTTTTAGATAACCCCTTATCTAAAGTTTCCTTCTTCTCCTTTGAAAAAAAACTAAAAAATCCCATATTGACAGTTGTTTGTATAATACATAATGCTACAAAGATATAACAAAGGATTGAAAAGTAAAAAAAAGAAGCAATAAAAAATCCCCTCATTGTTTGTCAATGAGAGGATTTTGTATTTATAGCGCGTATGCTATTTCAATTATTTTTTGAAAAAGTCTTGTACTTTTTCATTCGGAACCATTTGCTCATCAAAAACGTATGCTCCAGTCTTAGGAGATTTTACCATTTTGATAACCTTAGTATAAGCACGACCTTCTTTAGAGCCTTCGTGCAAACTTGCTACTGTTTTCTTTGCCATGGGTTATACTTCTTTATTATTTAATTTCCTTGTGTACTGTTACTCTTTTCAGAATTGGGTTGTATTTTTTCAACTCAAGTCTTTCTGTAGTATTCTTTCTGTTCTTAGTTGTGATATAACGAGATGTTCCCGGCATTCCACTGTCTTTGTGTTCTGTACATTCCAGAATCACCTGCACTCTGTTACCTTTTGCTTTCTTTGCCATTGTAAGTTTTCTCCTCTACGTTTAGCCGATTACTTTAATGCTTTTCCAATCACAATAACCTTTAGCCACAGCTTCAGTCAGCGCAGCATCCAGTCCTTTTTTGTTAATAATACGCAACCCGTTAGCGCAAATGCTAAGGCTGATCCAACAATCTTGTTCTACATAATAGAACTTTTTGTTAAACAAGTTCAAATCAAAGGTTCTTTTTGTTCTTCTCTTTGAGTGTGAAACATTGTTGCCAATCATGGCTTTCTTTCCGGTAATTTGACAAATCTTCGACATTTCTATCTTATTTTTATAGTTTTATATCTATACTTCTTTCAAACAGGACGCAAAGTAAGCACTTTTATCCGTATAAAACAAGAAATTCCTAAAATAATTCACTTCTGAATACCAATTTTCCCTTATTTGAGTAAATCCCGTAAAATTAATAACGCATTATTGCCGGCTCTTTCAATATTCATGGATCTTCCGCGATTTGTTTCCTGCTTGTAAGTACGAATTTCGTTTTTATAACCAGCAGCTATCCAAACTGTCCCTACCGGTTTTTCAGGAGTTCCTCCTCCGGGACCGGCTATGCCTGAAGTTGCCACAGCACAGTCGGTTTTCAATGCTTTCATCGCACCTTTTACCATTTCAATCACAGTTTCTTCACTAACAGCTCCATGCCGTTCCAAAGTTTCGGGAGAAACGTACAAGAGATTCATCTTTACTTCATTGGAATAAGCCACTATACTTCCATTAAAATATTCCGAACTTCCGGCAATAGATGTTAATCGTGCGGCAATACTTCCTCCAGTACAACTTTCTGCGGTGGAAACGGTTATTTTCTTCTTTTTTAGTAATTCGCCGATAATAACTTCCAAAGGAGTATCTTCCTCACAGAAGATATCTTCACCCAAAATTTTCTCTAATTTAGCTTTTTCGCTATCTAGAAGCGCCCGCACTTCTTTTTTATCTTGTCCGCGTCCAGTCAATCGCAGGCGGATTATTCCAAGTTTTGGTAAATAGGCCAGTTTGATGCTTTCCGGCAGTGCAGTTTCCCATAGTTCCAGTTTTTCAGCCAATACAGACTCTGGATAGTGTTGTACAAGAAATGTTTGATGCATAATCACATCCGTTTGAAATTTCTCATGCAGCTTGGGCAATATGGATTCCGTCATCACAACTTTCATCTCCTGCGGAACTCCCGGCATTGAAACGAGAACTCTGTCGTTTCTTTCAAACCAACTAACAGAAGCACTCCCTACCGGATTATTTATAACGGTACAGCCCTCGGGAACCATTGCCTGCCCTTTATTTAAGGCATTCATGGGGATTTTTCCGGCCAACACCCGTTTTATGTTTTCAAAAACTTCTTCACTAAATACCAGTCTAGTATGGAAATACTTACATAGCGTTTGTTTTGTTATATCATCTTTAGTAGGACCTAGTCCCCCGGTCACTAAAACAATATTCACCCTTTTCATCGCATTATCGATCGCTTCAAGAATCTCATCTTCCCGGTCACGGATTGAAACAATACGAAGAACCTCAATGCCTATCTTATTTAATTTCTGTCCTATCCAGGCAGAATTAGTGTCGACAACCTGCCCTATCAGCAGTTCGTCACCAATGGTTATTATTTCAGCAAACATACTTTCCTTATTTTATCCTATATATTAAGGTATATTTTTAGTCTTACGGACAAGAAGCCTATTTTCAATAAGGAAATTATTCTAATGTAACGCGAGAATAGGCCGGAAGATCAATAGAGCAAAAATCCCTATCCAAATATTTAAAATATCCGGTAATAGCGATCATTGCTGCATTGTCGGTAGTATAGCTGAATTTTGGAATAAAGATATCCCAGCCATATTTTTCGGCATGTTCCCGAAAAGCATTACGTAATCCGTTATTCGCAGAAACTCCTCCTGCTACGGCTACTTCCTTGATTTTGTATTCTTTTGCAGCTTTACGCAATTTATCCATTAGAATATCTACAACTGTTGCTTCCAATGATGCAGCCAAATCCACTTTATGATGTTCTATAAAATCAGGGTCCTCTTTCAGCCAGTCACGTAATGAATAGAGGAATGAAGTTTTTAATCCGCTAAAGCTATAATCCAGCCCCGGAATATGCGGTTTGCTGAATGTGAATGCTTTCGGGTTTCCCTGGCGTGCCAGTTTATCAATAATCGGTCCACCCGGATAACCGAGCCCCATTACTTTGGAGCACTTGTCAATAGCTTCACCTGCAGCATCATCAATCGTCTGCCCCAAAATCTCCATATCGTTATAGGCTTTCACTAATATAATTTGTGAATTTCCTCCAGATACTAATAGACATAAGAAAGGAAAATTGGGTTGTCTATTTTCCTCACCTTCTGCTTTAATAAAATGAGCTAAAACATGTCCATTCAGATGATTAACATCAATCAATGGAATATTTAAGGAACGAGCGAATCCTTTAGCGAAAGAGACACCGACGAGCAATGAACCCATTAATCCCGGACCACGTGTAAAAGCTACCGCACTCAATTCTTCTTTAGTGACTCCAGCACGTTTCAGCGCTTCATGTACTACCGGTACGATATTTTGTTGATGCGCCCGTGAAGCCAGCTCGGGTACTACTCCACCGTATGCTTCATGTACGGCTTGGCTCGATACCACGTTCGACAGCAGATAACCATCTTTGATAACAGCTGCCGACGTATCATCACAAGAGGACTCAATTCCTAATATTATTACACTCATAAGTAATTAAACTATTAAAACGGTGCAAAAGTAATCATAAAACTACGATTCATAACGAACTATTTTATATTTTTGTTCGCAAAATAAAAATAATCGCTTATCAGAACGCTGAAAAAGACTGTACGCTGGGTAGTTGGTATTGTACTGGGAGTATATATCGGAACTATTGTTTTGCTGAATATACCAAGTGTTCAGCAAGTCATGAGTGTATTTGTAGCCGAGGAGCTCTCCGACTTATTGAATACACGGGTGACAATTGGCCGGATAAATATAGGATTGTTGAACCGTATCATCATTGACGATGTATTGCTTGACGACCAAGACGAGCAGGAAATGCTCAAAGTGACTCGTTTGTCTGCCAAATTTGATATCATGCCTTTTTTTAAAGGTAAGATATCCATTAGCAGTGTCCAGTTATTCGGTTTCAATATCAATCTTCAAAAAAAGACACCAGACTCTCCACCTAATTTTAAATTCGTATTAGATGCATTTGCTTCCAATGATACGGTGAAGAAAAACAACTCATTGGATTTGCGTATTAATTCTATCCTGATTCGTCGTGGGCGAATGGCTTATCATGTACTTTCAGAAGAAGAAACACCCGGGAAGTTTAATGCCAAACACATCCATCTTCAGAATATTATAGCTAATATTTCATTGAAAGCCTTGAGTAAAGATTCAATAAATCTGGGAATTAAGCGGTTGAGCCTTGATGAAAAAGTATCCGGTTTCTCTTTGAAGAAGATGAGTCTGAAGCTAGTTGCCAATAGCAGGCAGACAAGCATTGACAATTTTGCTATCGAATTGCCCGAAACATCTCTGAAACTGGATACAATTCATTTGATATATGATAGTTTGAAAGCCTTTGACCGTTTTACGGAGCAGGTTCGTTTTTCTTTCCGTACGTTGCCGTCACAAATCACTTTAAAAGATATTTCTCCTTTTCTTCCGGCGCTATCGCACTTCAAAGAGCCGATATCGTTGGATATGGAAGTAAAAGGTACTGTCAATCAATTGACCTGTTCGCATCTGGAAATAACAGCCGACAATCGTCAGTTCCGCCTTAAAGGAGATGTGGCACTTCAGGACTTGTCGCATCCGCAAGACGCTTATGTGTTTGGAACCCTATCCGAACTTACTGCTACTACTCGTGGCGTAGGATTTTTAGTCCGCAATTTGAGTCATGATTATAATGGAGTGCCTCCAGTACTGGAACGCTTGGGAAATGTCAGTTTCCGGGGAGAGGTTTCCGGCTATTTCACAGATATAGTAACTTATGGCCAATTGCATACTGATTTGGGCGGTGTCAATATGGACTTGAAATTGAGTTCTGATAAAAGTAAGGGATTGTTTGCTTATTCCGGTGCCGTTAAAACAACCGACTATAAGTTAGGTAAATTATTGGCTAACGAGCAACTGGGAGAAATCACATTCAACTTAGATGTGCATGGGCGCCATGTAACCGACCGACTCCCTGTTGTTGAATTGAAAGGGCTGATAGCTTCCGTAGATTATAGTAGATATAGATATGAGAATATTACACTGGACGGAGAATATAAGCAAGGAGGATTTAATGGTAAAGTAGCACTGGATGATCCGAATGGGTCTATTTATCTGAACGGAGATGTGAATGTGGCATCCAAAGTTCCAACTTTCAACTTCCTTGCCGTTGTCGACAAGTTCCGTCCTAATGATCTAAATCTTACACCTGACTACCAGGATGCGGAGTTCTCTCTGAAGGTAAAAGCCAACTTTACCGGAGGTTCCATTGACGAGATGATTGGAGAGATCAATGTGGACAGCCTGGAGTTCAGGGCACCGGACAAGGAATATTTCATGAAGAACATGAATGTACGGGCTACCCGGCAGGATAATGAAAATCAGCTTAAACTGACTTCTGAGTTTCTGACAGCAAGCATAGCGGGAAAATTCCAGTACCACACCTTACCGGCAAGTATATTCAATATCATGCGTCGGTATGTTCCGTCTTTGATATTGCCTCCGAAGAAACCGATAGAGACGAACAATAATTTTGCGTTTGATGTACATATATATAATACGGACATTTTATCTACGATATTTGATGTTCCGTTGACTGTATATACACATTCTACGTTGAAAGGGTATTTTAATGATGCCTTGCAGCGGCTACGTGTGGAAGGCTACTTCCCCCGCCTGCAATATAAAAACAACTTTATCGAGTCGGGTATGATCCTGTGCGAGAATCCTTCGGACCATATCAGTGCGAAGGTGCGGCTGACCAGTCTGAAAAAGAATGGAGCCGTGAATCTTTCTCTGGAAGCACAGGCCAAAGAAGATAAAGTCAGCACGACTCTAAATTGGGGAAATAATGCCATAGCGACTTATAGCGGAAAGTTGGCGGCTGTTGCACAATTCCTGCGTACAGCAGGCGAAAAGCCTTTGCTGAAAGCGATGGTGGATGTGAAACAGACAGACGTTATCTTGAATGATACACTTTGGCAGATACATCCTTCGCAGGTAGTGGTAGACTCGGGCAAGGTGGATGTGAATAATTTCTATTTCAGTCACCATGACCGTTATGTGCGTATCAACGGGCGGCTTTCCGACAATCCGGCGGATACCGTAAAGGTGGACTTGAAAGACATCAATATGGGATACGTATTTGATATTGCAAACATATCCGATGACGTAAACTTTGAAGGAGATGCTACGGGAACAGCTTATGCCAGCGGCGTGTTCAAGAAGCCTGTGATGAATACCCGCCTGTTCGTCAAGAACTTCTCGCTCAATCAAGGCCGTTTAGGTGATTTGAACGTATATGGTGCCTGGGATAATGAGAAAAGAGGAATCTATCTGGATGCGTCTATTCAGGATATATCGGCGTCACCATCGCGAGTCACCGGTATGATCTACCCGTTGAAACCGGAAAGCGGACTTGATCTGAATATCGATGCCCATGAACTGAATTTGAAGTTTCTCGAATTTTATATGAAATCGATAGCACAGGATATAAAAGGACGGGGAACGGGAAAAGTACATTTTTACGGAAAGTTCAAGGGATTGAATCTGGATGGGGCTGTTATGACGGATGCTTCCATGAAGTTTGATATTCTGAATACCCACTTTGCCGTTAGAGATACGATTCATCTGGCTCCTACCGGATTGAAATTCAATAATATGCATATTGCCGATATGGAAGGGCATTCGGGAACCTTGAACGGGTATCTGCGTTTCCAGCATTTCAAGAATATAAATTACCGTTTTGAGATACAGGCTAATAATATGCTCTTGATGAATACGAAGGAATCGACGGATATGCCATTCTTTGGAACGGTATATGCTACGGGAAATGCGTTGCTTGCAGGGAATGCGATACAGGGACTGGACGTAAATCTCGCCATGACGACCAACCGGAATACGGTATTCACCTATATCAACGGAAATGTGGCGTCGGCTGCCAGCAACCAGTTCATAAAGTTTGTAGATAAAACGCCCCGTCGAAGCATTCAGGATTCCATTCGGGTAAATTCCTATTTTGAGCAGATGCAGCAGAAGCGTCAGGCGGACGAAGAAGAGCATCAGACAGATATTCGTTTGAATATTCTGGTAGATGCTACACCCGATGCCACCATGAAAATTATTATGGACCCTATAGCCGGAGACTACATCAGTGCGAAGGGAACTGGAAACATACGCACGGAGTTTTATAATAAAGGGGATGTGAAGATGTTCGGTAATTACCGGATCAGTCAGGGAATATATAAGTTCAGTTTGCAGGAAGTGATTCGCAAGGATTTTATCATCAAAGATGGAAGTACGATTACTTTCAACGGCGCTCCTTTGGATGCGAATATGGATATTCAGGCTTCATACACGGTAAACTCCGCTTCACTGAACGACTTGAATCCGGATGTTTCCTCCATTGCCCAGCAGACTAATGTACGGGTAAACTGTATCATGAATCTGAGTGGAATTTTACTGCGGCCGACCATTAAGCTGGGTATCGAGCTTCCGAATGAAAGAGATGAAATTCAGACGTTGGTGCGCAATTATATCAGTACGGAAGAGCAGATGAATATGCAGATTCTTTATCTGCTGGGTATCGGTAAGTTCTATACGGAAGATGCTGCACGGAACAATCAGAACTCGAACGTGATGTCATCGGTACTCTCTTCTACCCTGTCCGGTCAGTTGAATAATGCCTTATCTCAGGTTTTTGAGACTAATAACTGGAATATCGGTACCAATCTGAGCACGGGTGATAAAGGATGGACGGATATGGAAGTAGAAGGTATCCTGTCCGGTCAGTTGCTGAACAACCGCCTGTTGGTTAATGGTAATTTCGGCTATCGGGACAATCCGATGGCGAATACCAACTTTATAGGCGACTTCGAAGCTGAATGGCTGATCAATCGCTCGGGAGATATTCGTCTGAAGGCTTATAATGAAACAAATGACCGTTACTACACAAAGACAAACCTTACTACGCAGGGAGTCGGTATCATGTATAAGAAAGATTTCAATAAATGGAGTGACCTTTTCTTTTGGAATAAATGGAAACTGCGCAGCAAGCGGAAACGTGAAGAAGCCGAAAAGGTGCAACAGCAGCAGACAGACAGCATTGCCGATGATAAAGCTAAGTCGGAGCTAAAGAGAAAGCGGGCACAGGAATAAAAATAAATAGTGACACTATACCATAACCGATAGTGTCACTATTTTATTTTATTTGAGAATCGTCCCGTCTGCGGTTACTTTAATATCTATATCCGGAGAATTATTTCCTTCCAGTTCAATCTGATAATAGGATGTTTCCGTTGCCATCTCAAAGTATTCGGCATCATCCATCTGATATCCTGCATACTCGGTGCTGATGGCATTGGTCACTATGGTGGCTGCAGTATGTGTGGTATTTCTTTCATCCAGAGTTGCTGCATCTATG
>ERZ779894.3442-NODE-3442-length-12243-cov-7.147932_pt1 | contig 12243 bp, 9 predicted proteins | sample MGYA00511587_ERZ779894 | MGnify/ENA primary metagenome ERZ779894 (study PRJEB29588, sample SAMEA2160490) | human gut metagenome | biome: human gut; feature: human-associated habitat; material: faeces | place: Denmark | collected 2008/2010 ... | reverse complement strand
TCGTTCACACGCTCGTCTATTATATATTATAAAGCCCCTGTTGTCAACACTTTTTTAATAATTTTTTTAGAATTTTTGCGTTTTTAAAAATTTGTAATTTTTAACAAAATTCACGCTTAAATTTCGTCAAAACTGCACAATAAAAAATATGGTGCAAGCGATAAGCGAATATCTGCTTGCACCACAATATATTGATTGATTGTTTGCTTATTTAATTATTATGTGTTTAATTTTACAATTCTTCAAGCATATCCTCGGCGAAGATTGCATAGCCCTTTTCGGGTGAATCAACAATTACGTGAGTAAGTGCACCGACAAGCTTGCCGTTTTGAATAATCGGCGAGCCGCTCATCCCCTGCACTATTCCGCCCGTTTTATCAAGCAGACGCTTATCCGTAATCTTTACAACCATATTTTTGCCTTTTTTATTTTCACGATAAGAAATACGTGTTATTTGCGCATTATAAAACTGTGGCTTGCCCAAATCGGTTGTGCAAAGAATTTGAACAGGGCCTTTTACAATTTCATCATTTGAGGCGACCTCATATTCATAAGTGCCGTTTAAATCGCAGGTATATTTGCCGAAAATTCCGCTTTGGCAATTCTTTTTAAGAGTACCGATTGTATCATTTGTAAATTCGCACGCAAGCGAGCCTGCCTCTCCGGCACGGCTTTTATAAATTTTTGTTACATTCGCCTTTACTGCTTCACCGTCCAAAATCGGCATAATTTCATTTGTATCGACATCGGTTATCGGGTGACCAAGCGCCGCAACACAATTAGTTGATTTATCATAAAAGGTAACGGTTCCCACTCCTGCCGTTGAGTCCCTGACCCATAAGCCGACCTTGTAGCACCCCTGCGCCGAGGAATAAGCAGGCTTTAAAGAAAACTCTTTATAATTTCCGTTTCGCTTGACCTTGATATTGTATTCCTTGCCGTTATTATCATTAAGTATATCGGTCACGCTCGTGGCAGAATACATTTTTTTACCGTTTATTTCAACGATTATATCGCCCTTTTCAAGCCCCGCATCTTTAGCAGGATTGCACTTGCCGCTGTCGGTTTCAACGTCACGAATACCGACGATAATTACTCCGTCGGTATAAAGCTTAATTCCGAAGCTTTCGCCGCTAACATTCACTTTTTTAGCTTTCTTTTGGGTAACACTTGCCGTTTTAACGGGAATTATTCCCAAAAGCTTAATGTCGTTCTCACTCGGCGATACCTTGGAATTATTCTGAAAATCGACCTGATAAAGCGAACTGTCACCAAGCCAATAAATGCTTTTGTATTCAACTCTTTTGTTTGAATAAGCAGTTATTTTATCAGGCAAAACAAAATTGCCGAACGCAACAAGAGAATAAATTATAACAAGGCATAACGCAAAAATTCCGTCAATAATTCGTATAGCTTTTTTCATAATACCACCTATACTATTATTGACAGAATTTTAATAAGTATTTTTAATTTATTTGCATTTTACGCTTTTTACATTTGACCATTTGCCGTAAACCTTTTTGCCGTTTACATTTTTGTATGCTCTTACCTTAACATAATATTTCTTGCCCTTGGTAAAATTCTTGCCGACATAGGATTTTGTTTTGCCGCCTTTTACGGTCTTTTTTGCCGCAAGTTTTTTGAAATTTTTGTTTCTTGAATAATAAATTTGATATCCGCTCGCACCTGATTTTGTATTCCAAATCACCTTGATTTGGTGCTTTTTGCTTTGTGATTTCACACTTTTAATTTTAGCTGCACCAAGCGGCTTAGGCGATTTGACATTCGTTGTATATTTTGCTCCGCAAGAGCATGAATAGACATCATAGCCGTTAGATGAGGTTGTCGGCTTTACTGTATATGAGTAATTATAGCTGTGCCGATGAATTGAGTTGATTGAGAATGAGTAGAAGCAAGAATACGAATATTTTGATATTTTTAGGCAATAGGTGCCTGCATTAAGGGATACAGATTCCGACCAATTTGCCGTACCTGTTGATGCTTTCCTATATGCAGCAAATGTACCTGCAATTTTCTCACCCGTTGTGGAATAAACAGAAAAATAAACAGATTCATTTGCGCTTACATTTATAGTTTGCGTTCCGCTTAATACTGTGAAAGAATAAAAGTCGATTTCATCATTTTCGCCTAACATACCGTTATACGTTGTATCAAGTGAAACGGGATTAGCGTTTCCAACGGCATTATTGTTCACATCTAAGCTTTCGGAAAAGCTCTCATTTGCAGAAGTAAAAAATGTTCTTACAGTATAATTTTCATTTGCATAGCCATCTATCTTAAAATAATATGTTCCTGCCACTAAATAATCATATTCTTTATCATAAGCTTTGCCTAAGCTGCTGTTATAAGGAACAAAAATATCGGCAATATAATTATCCGAATTATTTACCGAATACAAATAAATATGATAAGAATGACTTCCTTCGGAAATAAATTCAATTCTGCCCGACTGCGGCACATTAACTTTTAAAAATTCAATTTCGTTATCTGAAGAAAAACAGCCTACCGCTGTGCTACCGAGAGTATAGCTTTTTGCCTTTGCCGCTGTATCGAAATCGCCTGCATACGCATTTAATTCAATTCCTATATTACAAGAAAGCAATATAACTATTGACAAAATTATACTGATAGCCCTTTTCATATAAAAATCCCCTTTTTAAGCATAAATTTCCTAAAATAATTATACTATTCAAATAATCAAATGTCAAACAAAGTGAATAGTATTAAAATGACAAAAAGCCTTTAGCTTATACAATATTCGTATAAACCAAAGGCTTTGAATGATTAATATATTTATGCTCGGCAGGAGCAAGCCCCTGCCCTATGATGCGTCAAATTTTCAATTTGTCGGGAACCCCGAATGGAATTTCGTTTTATTACTCGGTTAAATTGAAACCTCGTGAGCAACGTTATAAAGATTCATATCAATAGACTTCTTCATATTAAGAGCCTCAAAGATATCGTAATCAACAACGTCTTCCTTTTGAGCGGCAACAACACGATTGCCGATATTATTCATAAGAAGCTTAACGGCATAGTTACCCATACGTGTAGCAAGAACTCTGTCCTTAGCAGTAGGAGAGCCGCCACGCTGAATATGACCGAGAACACAGGCACGTGACTCAACGCCGGTCTTAGCCTCTATTTCCTTAGCAAGGTCATGAACATCAACGTCGACACCCTCGGCAACAATAATAATAAAGTGTTTTTTGCCTGTTCTCTGAGTTTTTTCCATACGTTCAATAATATGCTCTTGAACATCGTATTCAACTTCAGGAATGAGAATAGAAGTAGCACCGCAAGCAATACCTGCATTAAGTGCAAGATAGCCTGCTTTTCTACCCATAACTTCAACAACAGTACATCTGTCATGCGACTCTGTTGTATCACGAACACGGTCAACCATTTCCATAATAGTATTAAGGCAGGTGTCATAACCGATAGTGTTATCACAGCAAGCAATATCGTTATCAATAGTGCCCGGAAGTCCTACGCAAGGAATACCTCTTTCGCTAAGGTCTCTTGCACCACGGAACGAACCGTCGCCGCCTATAACAACAACGCCCTCAATACCGTGCTCCTGGCAGGTACGAACTGCTTTTCTAAGACCTTCTTCCGTAGCAAACTCAACCGAACGAGCAGAGTAAAGGATAGTACCGCCACGATTGATAATGTCTGATACGCTTCTAAGGTCCATTTCAATGAAATCGCCGTTGATAAGACCGTTGTAGCCACGAACTACACCGTAAACCTTAATTCCGTTTTCGCATGCTGTACGTACTACCGCACGAATAGCTGCATTCATGCCCGGTGCGTCGCCGCCGCTTGTTAATACCGCAATTGTTTTCATAATTATGTCCTCCTATATAATAATATAGACTAAAACAAAATAATCTTTATTTAACTTATATATCTTGTTTATTTTATATTTTTTCAAGAAAAAAGTCAAGTATTGTCATAAAATTAATGAACAAAAACTACATTCTCATCGCCAAGTATCCTTTTTAATTCCTTAATTTCGGTATTATTCACCTCAACAAAACACTCCCTCGGCTGCAAGGCATACCTTTTATCATCGGTATAATAAAAATAAAGAGGAATGTTTCCGTCAAAAATATCAGTCACTCGTTTTGCAAGTGCTATATTTTCATCATTTTCATTCTTAAAGCGCAGATAAAGAGCTGCCTTTTTTCTTTTGTGATTTTCGCTTTTCGCCTGTTTGCTGTTTTGAATAGGTTTATTTTTATATTTTCCGCTTTCAAAATCAGCTTGAGTTGGTGCGCTGTCTATTGAATAAGCAAGTATTTTAGCGTCCTTTTCCTCCTCAAGTGAGAGGTTTCCTGCAATAGTTATTATACTGCCATCATAAAGAAATTGTGCGTACTTTTCAAGCGCTTTTGCAAAAACGATAACCTCAATTGAGCCGTACAAGTCCTCTACGGTTACAAAAGCCATTGAAGCACCGCTTCTAGTTTGCTTAAGAATTACACGAGTAACAATGCCACAGGTACGCACAAAAGTCTTATCCTTGTAAATACTCATATCGTCATTTGCACTTTCCAAAAGCTCGCCTATATTAGCAAATCCGAGTTTTTCGCACAAATCGGAATATTTATCCATAGGGTGACCTGAAAGGTAAAGTCCCGTCATTTCCTTTTCCATTTTCAAAAGCTCAGCCTTAGGAAATTCATCAACATTCGGAACATCAAATTCAAGCGGAGAATCATTACCGCCGAGTTCAAAAAAGCCAACCTGACCGTAGCGCGTGCTCTGCCTGTAATTTTCAATATTGGTGGCAATTGACGGCAAAGCCTGAAGCATTTGGCGACGATTTAATTCAAAACAATCCATCGCACCGCATTTAATAAGACTTTCAACTGCACGACGATTAAAATGCCTATCCTGCATACGAAGGCAAAAGTCAGGCAAATCCTTAAAATCTCCGTTTTCTCTTTCTTTAACTATATCGTCAACAAATTCCCGTCCGACATTTTTAATACCCAAAAGCCCATAGTTAATCACCCTGCCATTCGGTGTGAAGCCTTGCATAGAAGTATTGATGTTTGCGCTTGCAAGACGAATACCGAGCCTTTTGCACTCTGCCGTATACCGTGCAATTTTGTTTGATTGGTCAAGAACAGACGTCATTAAAGCCGCCATAAATTCTGCCGGATAATAGCATTTCAAATACGCAGTTCTATACGCCACAAGCGCATAGCAGGCAGCGTGCGACTTATTAAAAGCATATTTTGCGAATTCCGACATTTGGTCAAAAATAGTATTAGCTACAGAACCTGAAATACCGTTTTTTTCACAACCCGAAACAAAAGCGGTACGTTCTTTTTCCATAACATCAATTTTTTTCTTGCTCATGGCACGGCGAACAATATCTGCCCTGCCATAGGAATATCCCGCAAGCTCACGGAATATTTGCATAACCTGTTCCTGATAAACCATACAGCCATACGTATTTTCAAGTATCGGTTTAAGCTTATCGGTTATATATCTCACTTTTTGAGGATTATGTGAGTTTTCTACAAATGTATCAATTTGATTAGCCGGGCCGGGACGGTAAAGCGAGGTAGCAGCGATTAAATCCTCAAGCCTTGTCGGCTTCAAATTCATAAGCATACGCTTCATTCCGCTTGACTCAAACTGAAATACGCCCTCTGTCTGGCCTCTTGCGAAAAGGCTGTATACCTTTTTATCATCAATAGGTATTTCGTTAATATCAATTCCCGCTGCCTTGCTTGCATCATTAATAACAGTCAATGTGCGAAGCCCAAGAAAATCCATTTTAAGAAGCCCAAGTTCCTCAAGAGAAGTCATAATGTATTGAGTAACCGGCACTCCGTCATTAGTTGCAAGCGGAACATAAGAACTTACAGGGTCGTGAGTAATAACAACGCCTGCCGCATGGGTAGACGTATTTCTCGGCATTCCCTCAACCTTTTTTGCAGTTTTGATAAGTTCGTTTATCTGCTCATTTTCCTGCATAAGGTTTGAAAGTTCTTTAGACTTTTTAACAGCCTCGTCAATCGTAATATGAAAATCGTTAGGTACAAGCTTTGCAACAGCATCAACAGCGGCATAAGGCATACCCATAGCCCTGCCTACATCACGGATAGCTGCCTTTGTTGCAAGAGTGCCAAACGTAACAATCTGAGCCACGTGGTCGGCGCCGTATTTATTAGTTACATAATCAATGACCTCGCCACGTCTGACATAGCAAAAGTCTATATCAAAATCGGGCATAGAAACACGCTCAGGATTTAAAAATCTTTCAAAAAGAAGATTATATTTCATTGGGTCGAGGTCGGTTATTTCCATACAATATGCCGCAATTGAGCCTGCGCCCGAACCTCTGCCGGGGCCTACGGGAATTTTTCTGCTTTTTGCAAACGATACAAAGTCGGCAACTATGAGGTAATAATCCGTATAGCCCATTTTGTCTACTGTTTCAAGTTCATATTCAAGGCGGTCATAATATTTTTCAGGCGGATTTTCGCCGTATCTTTTTTTCATACCGTTCATACAAAGCATTTTGAAATATTCAAAATGGTCCATATTATTCGGTGTTTCGTAATAAGGGAGTTTAGTGTGGCCGAATTCAAAATCGAAATTGCACATATCGGCAATAATCTGCGTATTATCAATTGCCTGCGCACTATCGGCAAAAATTTCCCTCATCTGCTGCTCGCTCTTTAAATAAAACTCATCTGCATGAAATTCGAGACCCGTATCATCGCCGATAGTTTTATTAGTCGCAATACAAATAAGCACCTGCTGAATTTTAGCATCTTGCTTTTCAATATAATGAACATCATTTGTGGCAACAAGAGGAATACCCGTTTCTCTCGAAAGGCGCTTTAGCCCCTCGTTGACTATTGCCTGCTCGTTAATCCCGTGATTTTGAAGTTCCAAGTAATAGTTTCCTCTGCCGAAAAGTTCATCATACCACAAAGCGACACGTTTAGCTTTATCATAATCCTTTTGAAGCAACGCCTGCGGAATTTCACCTGCAAGGCAAGCAGAAAGGCAAACTAAACCTTCGCTGTATTTTTCAAGCAAATCATGGTCAATTCTCGGTTTGAAATAAAATCCTTCGGTATACGATTTTGACACCATTTTAATAAGATTTTTATATCCCTTTTCATTTTTGCAAAGCAAAACAAGATGATTATATTCCTTATCAAGCACCTTGTCCTTATCAAACCTCATTCTCGGCGCAACATAAACCTCGCAGCCTATAATAGGCTTGATGCCTTCTTTTTTGCAAGCCTTATAAAAATCAACAGCCCCGTACATATTACCGTGGTCGGTAATAGCAAGAGACTGCATTCCAAGACTCTTTGCACGTGAAACAAGCTGCTCGATACGGCAAGCGCCGTCAAGCAAAGAAAACTCGGTATGAGTGTGCAAATGAGTAAACATATTATCGTTCCTTTTATTATATATTAATTAACTGATATACCATTATAATTCCTTAGCTATTTCAACTATTTTCTTTAATCTGTGGTTGACTCCCGAACGTGAAAGGCCGCTGAGTTTTGAAAGTTCTGCAAGGGAAGCTTCAGGATTATCTTGCCTCAAAACAGCCATTTCCTTAAGGTCGGGCTTAAGAAAATCAAGTCCTTTTTTCTCCTCAATTTTCTCGATAGCGGCGCTTTGCTCCCAACTTGCTTTAACCGTTCTCTCAATATTTGCAGTTTCGCAATTTGCCGCTCTGTTAGCCTTATTCCTGAAATCCTTAACTATTTCAACGTTCATCATATCAAACATTGAAGTGCTTGCTCCCATAATATAAAGGCAATCCTCAATAGCCTCGCTGTCTTTAAAATATACTATATTATATCCCTTTCTGTTAGCGGTTTTAGGCGCAAGGTCAATTTCTTCCAAAAGAGTAACAAGACTTTTTGAAAGATTCAAAAACGCAACAGTAAATTCCAAATGATAATCCTTATTTGGGTCAGACGCCGTGCCGCATGAAAGGAAAGCACCTGCCAAAAACGATTTTTGACAGTTTTCACAATCAAAATTAGAATGATTGATTTTTAAACTGCCCTTACTCTCGTGGCCGAAAAAAGCAAGTACCTTTTCGCATTGTGCCTTATCATTAATCATAACTGTGTGGCTTTTGCCGCCCGGCGAAGTCTTAACATCGCATTTAATATTGCAATATTTTTTTATAAGAAAAGCATATCTAATTGCGATATCCTTATTTTCGGTTTGAACACCGACGCCGTAGCTCGAAAAGCTTTTGCCGAAAATACACATTCCGTAAAGAAATGCCTTTTCGCAGCACGTGCTATCATATTCAATTTTTAAAAGTTCATTTTTAACCTGTTGTGAAAACGACATTATTTTCTATCTATATCCCTGTGACTTACAGTTACATTATCCCATTTTTTTGAAAAATAATCCTTAAGAGCTTCGGCAAAAGCAACACTTCTGTGATTGCCGCCCGTACAACCGATTGCAAAAACAATCTGGCTCTTGCCCTCTCTGATATAAAGAGGATTAAGAAAATCAAGAAAATCAATAAGCTTCTTTAAAAGCTCCTTTGACTCGTCAAACGAGAACACAAAATCCTGAACTTCCTTATCAAGGCCTGTTTTATTTCGCAAGCTTTCATTCCAATAAGGATTAGGAAGGCATCTTACATCAATAACAAAATCTGCGGAATTAGGCACGCCGTACTTAAATCCGAATGACATACAGTGGATATTCATATATTCCTTTGCATCGCCCAAAAGAAGTTCAGTAAGCCTTGCACGAAGTTGGTGCGTATCAATTGAAGAAGTGTCAATAATATGGTTTGCCTTTAATCTTAACGGTGCAAGAATTTCCCTCTCATAATCAAGTGCATTTTGAATATTGCCGTTGAATTTATCTGCAAAGGGGTGTTTTCTGCGAGTAAGCTTATAACGCTTGAGCGCCTCTGTATCATTAATATCAAGATAAACAATCTTAGCTGTATATCCATATTGCTCCACATTATCAATACTTGAAATAATTTTTTCAAAAACATGGCCGCTTCTTACGTCAACAACCATTGCGACCTTAGGATAATATTCGCTGTTATTTGCGAGAAGTCCTACAAAAGTAGACATAAGCTCAGGCGGCATATTATCAATGCAATAATAACCTGCATCCTCCATAAAAGCCATAGCGGACGATTTGCCGGCGCCGCTGACACCTGTTATAATTACAAGTTCCTTACTGTTATCCATATCCGTTTCCCCCTTTTATTTTGTAACCCTGATTTCCATTTCAAGCTTTACGCCTGTTTCTTCCATTACCTTATCACTGCAATATTTGCACAAATCAAGCACGTCCTTACAAGTTGCGCCGCCCTTGTTTATCACAAATCCTGCGTGCTTTTCGCTGACCTGCGCACCGCCCACGCTCTTGCCTTTAAGATTGCATTGTTCAATCAAAGCGCCTGCAAAATATCCCTCAGGACGTTTAAATGTTGAGCCTGCCGACGGATATTCAAGCGGCTGTTTTGCCCTTCTTCTGCCGATAAGGTCGTCCATTTTTTCTTTAATTTCCGATTTTTCGCCTTTTTTTAACTTAAGGTAAAGCCCTGTTATAACGGCGCCGTTATCATAATAAGCGCTGTGGCGGTAAGAAAGTTTCAAATTGTCATTTTCGAGAAAGCCTCTATCGCCGTTTTTATCAATATGCTCACACTTATAAAGCACATCTTTCATTTCCCCGCCGTAAGCACCGGCATTCATAAATGCCGCACCGCCTGCCGAGCCGGGAATGCCGTAAGCAAATTCAAGCCCTGAAAGAGAATGCTCATAAGCAAAGCGGCAAAGTGCAATAAGCTTAGCCCCCGATTTTGCATATATAGTTTCATCATCAATAAGCTTTATTTGCGAAAAAGGCTCACCGAGTATTAAAACACAAGCATCTATTCCGTCATCATCCACAAGAAGATTGGAACCATTGCCAACTGCAATAAGCCTTACATTTTCGGCTTTTGCACACTTAACAAGTTCGCTTATTTGCTCCTCGTTTTGCGGATAGACAACGAGCCTTGCATTGCCGCCTATTTTAAAGGTGGTATGAAGGCTCATTTTTTCGTTTTGAAGATACTTGCAATTAAATTTTTCACAAAGTTTAATTAACTGCTCCAAGCTATCACCAAATTATTATTTTACTTTACCAAGAAGAGCCGCACCGATAACACCGGCATCATTACCAAGCTCTGCCTTAACAATTTTAGTTTGAATTTTACTGTGAATTGAATATCTTTCAGACTGAACAAAACGACGAAGCGGTTTCATAAGAGTTTCGCCCTCATTGCAAATTCCGCCGCCGATACAAATAATTTCAGGCTGGAGAGCATTAACAATATTGATAAGACCGCAAGCAACATACTTGATATAATCATCAACAACCTTAATGCCTGCGATATCGCCTAAACGCATAGCGTCAAAAGCAGTCCTTCCCGATACCTTGCCCTCCTCCTTAGCAAGCTTGTGCATAAGAGAATCAGGATATTCTTCCATAGCTTTTTTAGTCTGCCTGATAAGAGCGGTAGCAGAAGCATAAGCTTCCCAGCAGCCCTTACGACCGCACGAACACTGCTCGCCGTCAACAACGATTACCATATGACCGCACTCGCCACCGGCATAGTTTACACCGTTTACGATTTTGCCGCCGATAATTACACCCGAACCTACACCCGTACCAAGAGTTACGGCAACAAAGTCCTTAGCGCCGTTTCCGCAACCCGCATAAGCCTCACCTAATGCTGCGCAGTTAGCGTCATTTTCAATAAATACCTTTTCCTCAGGCTTATTAATTCTTTTTGCAAGCATAGTTCTTGCAGGAACATTATTAAACGCAAGATTGTTTGCAAATTCAATAACACCATCCTGATTAACCGTACCCGGAGTACCCATACCAACGCTGTCGATATCCTCCATCGTAAGGCCTGCCGTTTTGACTGCTTCCTCGCAAACATCTGCAATATCGTCAAAAATTTCATCTGCACTCCTCGGAGAGTTCGTAGGAGTCTTTGAAGTGCCGATAATATTGTAATCATCATCTACAACCGACGCAACAATATTTGTTCCGCCTAAATCAATACCAATTGTATACATTGTGCTTTACCTCTTTTTTAATTTATATAAACAAAATTTGACTTAGCTTTGCCAAATTTCAATTTCCTTATCCTCCGGCTGAACATCGTCCATACCAAGGCTTATCATTAAATCCTTTGCCGCATTGTAACCCATTTTCTTTTGACGGTTATTCATTGCGGCAGTTTCAACAATAACTGCAAGATTTCTGCCCGGAGTAATAGGAACGGTAATAGCCGGAATCTTCACGCCGAGAACATTTGCATACTCATTATCGAGACCGAGTCTATCATAAGCCTTTGTTGAATCCCAAGCCTCAAGCTGAATAACCATATCAATTTTTTCGCTTGATTTAACGGCACCCATACCGAAAATACGCCTTGCATCAATAATACCGATACCTCTAAGCTCAACAAAATGGCGAATATTGCTCGGCGAATTGCCACGAAGCGTTCTTTCGTTAATTTTTCTGATTTCAACTGCGTCATCCGCAATAAGACGATGACCACGCTTGATAAGTTCAATGGCAGTTTCGCTCTTGCCCGCACCGCTTTCACCGGTTATAAGAACACCTTCGCCGTAAACCTCAACAAGAACACCGTGCCTTGTAATTCTCGGTGCAAGTTCTGTGTTAAGAAATTCAATCAGTGCGGCTAAGAACGGCGATGTTTCCTCCTCCGTCTTAAGAAGCGGAATTTCGTGCTTTTTGCAAGCGTCGTAAAGATAATCGGGAATTTCAAGACCTCTTGTAACTACCGCAGCGGCAGGTTTAAGCGAAAGCCAACAATCAAGAGCCGCTTCCCTCTCGTCAGGTTCCATACTGCGAATAAAGCCTATCTCTGTCCAACCGAGAATCTGGATTCTCAAAGAGTCAAAATAATCGGTATATCCCGTCAAAACAATACCGGGACGATTAACCTCGCTTGTTGTAATCAAAATTTCGTCAGCCGAGCGTGGCATATAAACCGTTTCAAGCTTGTGAAAATCAATCATCTTTTCAAGCGAAACAGAATATGTTTGCGACATAATCCATTCCTCCAAATCTACATTCAAAAACTATTATAAAGTATTTCGGTAACTTAATCAAGGGGAATTTGATTTTTTATTATAGAAATTATAATAT
>ERZ779894.3439-NODE-3439-length-12247-cov-10.143209_pt1 | contig 12247 bp, 10 predicted proteins | sample MGYA00511587_ERZ779894 | MGnify/ENA primary metagenome ERZ779894 (study PRJEB29588, sample SAMEA2160490) | human gut metagenome | biome: human gut; feature: human-associated habitat; material: faeces | place: Denmark | collected 2008/2010 ... | reverse complement strand
ATAGCCGTTAAGCTACACCGTTCCTTGCTTCAATGTTTTCCTAAGTCACCGCCGCTTCTGCCGGAGGTTTTGATTATTTGCAGCGCTTATGGCCGGATGAAATCATACGCCGTGCGCAGGGTGCCGTTGGAGGCATAGATATTGCCGCATTTACGGAAACCGTAGCCGGTGATGGCAGCCTGCATGGTATGATTGTTTTCATGGGTGTCGATGCGGACATAGTCCATGATGCCGAGGCAGAAGGAAAAACAGGCCCGGGCCACGCCGTGGGCGGTTCCCTTGGAGGCCAGGCGGTGGATGGTGCCGTAGGGCCGGTCCGCGTGCCAATGGCCGTTCAGCAGCACCCGGTAGGTAGGTTCGTCGCCGATGATAAATGAAAATGTGCCGACGATGACGCCGCCGTCTGTCAGGACATAGCTGTGGCCCCGGGCAATGTCCGGCAGCAGCTCCGGCAGACCGGGATAATCGCCGCCCCACTGACCGGCGTTGCCGTGGGCAGCCATGTATGCCTTGGCGATGCGGAAAATCTCCAGAATGGCGGGTACATCCGCCGGTGCTGCTCTGCGAATGTCCATGGCGTTACGATTGGCTGCCGTCTTTGTTGGCAAAGATCACGCCCAGGGTAATGAGGACCGCGCCCAGAATACTCATCCAGCTGATCTTCTCGCCCAGCAGCAGCCAGCCCACCACCACGGTGACAAAGGGGGAGGCGTACAGATAGTTGTTGGTGACCACCACGCCCAGACGCTTGAAGGCGATGTTCCAGATGGCGAAGCATACCGCATTGCCGAACACGCCCAGAAACAGCCAGGAAACCAGAATTTTCGGCTGGGAAAACAGGGGAGACAGGCTGGGCATGCCGTCCGTCAGCAGCACCAGGGGCAGGGAGGTGAGGAAGGCCCAGAGGAACACCCGGCGGGTCACCAGGAAGTTGTCGTACCGCTCGGTATATTTCTTCACCAGGATGGAGTACACAGCCCACATCAGGGCAGCGGCCAGGGCCAGCAGGTCGCCCAGGGGGCTCAGGTGGAAGGACAGGGTGCCGTTGAGCACCACCAGCACCACGCCGACGATGGCTACCAGCGCGCCGATATACACCAGCTTTCCCAGCTTTTCCCCCTTGCGGGAGAACAGCTGCGCCAGGATCACCGTCAGAATAGGGGACATGGATACCAGAATACTGACGTTGGCGGCGGAGGTATGGGCGGCGGCGGTATTTTGCAGGAAGAAGTAGACGCTGCCGCCGGTGATGCCGATGAGGATGAACATCAGCTCATCCTTCCAGGGGAGCTTCAGGGTCCTGGGCCGCAGGGCCCACAGGGTCAGGTAGGCAAGGCCCATCCGCAGGGGGATGATCTGGGTGGGGGTGTAGGCCGTCAGCATGACCTTGGTCAGCACAAAGCAGCTGCCCCAGACCAGAATGGTAAACAGGGCATAGAGATGCCCCAGGGTTTTCTTTTGCACGGTGATGTTCTCCTCTTTCTTTTTCTGTTCTCTTTGCGCGGCCAGAGTGCGTTTCGGCGGGCTTACAGCCCACCGAAACGCACGGGTCGGAGCGAAATCTCTCTTGTCAAAAAAGGGCACCGCCCCTTTTTGACAAGCTCTTGCAAAATGCCCGGCAGCACCGGGCATTCTGCATGGGGTTTTGCATGGGGAAGTGTGGTCAATCCTGGGGCAGGGCAGGGGTCTCGCCGTTCAGAACCTGCTGAATCAGGCTCTTGGCGGTATTGATCTGGGTGGCGTTGGGCCACATGACCCACAGGGTCTCGTTGCCGGCGGAATAGCACGGCTCCATGCCGCCTTCGCCGCTGACGGAATAGCTGGTGATGTTCCAATGGACGTTGTCCCGCAGCTGCATCTGCACCAGGCTGCTGATGTCCTCGTAGGTCAGGCTGGTGATGAAGGAGGAGGACACGGCGTCCAGGACCTTCTGATATCCCTTGAGGATAGCAGGGGAGGAGGCCTTGTCCACAATGGCGCGGATCACGGCCATCTGGTTGCGGCCCCGCTGATTATCGCCGTCGCCGAAGGCGTGGCGCTCCCGGGCGAAGCACAGGGCCTGCTCTCCGTTGAGGTGGTTGATGCCCTGAGTGAAGGTGTAGCCCGCCATGTGGACGCCGTCGCCGTTTTCGTCAGGCACCTCCATGCCAACGGTGGTGAACTCGTGTTCGGAGTTCACATCCACGCCGTCCAGGGCATCCACGATCTTCTTCAGGCCCGCGAAATTCACCCGGGCATAGTAATCCGCCTTGACCCCGTAGAGGTTCCCCAGCACGGCGGCAGATTCGTCGATGCCGTACATGCCGGCGTGAGTCAGCTTATCCCGCTGCCCGTTGCGGGCCAGGGGCACATAATAATCCCGGGGGGTATTGATCAGCAGGATCTGGTGGGTGCGGGGGTGGATCACCGCCAGAATGTTCACGTCACTGAGGCTCTGGATATTGATATCGCTGCTGCGGGCGTCGATGCCGCTGCAATAGACAATGAAGGGCTGGGAGGTGATGGAGGCGTTGGGCTTGATGGGCTCCACCTCCTTGGTGGTGCTGAATTCATAGATGATGCGGGTATCCTTGGAGAAGGTGCTGTAATCCTCCAGACTGTCCAGCGTGGTGAGATAGCTGGAGTTGAGGATGATGGCCCCGGCGTTGCCGTCGTACAGGGCGTCGGCCAGGGAGGTCAGGTCCGTGCAGGTGCTGGTATCCACACGGCCGCCCAGGCCGTCCTTGATATCGTCCAGCAGGGCCTGGGTATTGTCGGCGCTGATGTCGGCGTCCTCGCTGAGGATGCCGAAGGTGTAGCCCACGGTATCGCCGATGCTGCGGGCAGGGTCGTCGTCCATGACCACTACATAGGAGGTGGTCTTTTGCAGGGTGTGGCCCGCAATGGCCAGCAGGGCGCTTCTGCCGGAGGCGGCAGCCACGGAGCCATACAGCATCAGGCCGGACAGCAGCACCGCCAGCAGGCCGCAGACTACCTTGCTGGTCTTGACCCGGCGGATGGGCAGCTGGATGATGACATGGCCTGCGTTGATCAGCAGCAGGACCACCTCAATGACGATGAGGTACAGATCCGTCAGCAGCTTGGTGGACATCAGCTGCACCAGCAGCACCAGACTGCAGATCATCAGCAGGGCCACAGTGGCCAGGCCGAACCAATCGGCACTGGTACGGTAGAGCCTGCGCCGTCTCCGGCGGGGCTGTTCTTGTTCGTTCATAAGCGTTTCGTCCTTTCTGTGTCAGGGATTCACGGTGGGCGTCTCGCCCCGGAGGACCTGCTGGATCAGATCCTGGGCAGTGGCGACCATCTGTTCATTGGGCAGGACCACGGCATACCGGGCGTCATTTCCCAGGCTGTAGCAATAGTCGGCGCTGTTTTCACCGGCAAGGCCGTATGTAGTGATGTTCCAGCCGGACATATCCTGCAGCTGCATCTTTACCAGGGAAATAATATCTTCCTTGGGCATATTGGTGGCGATGGAGTCGGAGGCGGCGGCCAGGACATCCTGGTAGCTTTTCAGAATGGCAGGGGAGGCCGCCTTATTGACGATGCCCTGGACTACCAGCATCTGGTTGCGGCCCCGCTGCATGTCGCCATCGTCGAAGGCGTCCCGCTCACGGGCAAAGGCCAGCGCCTGGCGGCCATCCAGGTGATTCACGCCCTTCTGGAAGGAGTAGGCGGCGAAGTGGAAGTTGCCGCTGCCGTCCTCGTCGGGCACCTCCATGCCCACAGTGTTGAAGGCCACATCCGAATTGACGTCGATGCCGCCCAGGGCATCGATGACGCCCACCAGACCGGCAAAGTGGACCCGGGCGTAATAGTTCACATCCACGTTATACAGCTGCTCCAGGCCCTTGATGGACTCCTCGATGCCATAGAGGCCGAAGTGGGTGAGCTTATCCTTCTGCCCGTAAGAGGGAAGGGGCAGGTAATAGTCCCGGGGGGTGCTGACCAGCAGGATCTGGTGGGTGGAGGGGTTCACAACAGCCAGAATATTGGTATCGCTGCGGCTGTTGAGGGGGATATAATCCACCCGTTCGTCGGTGCCGCTGCAATACACCACAAAGGGCTCCCGGGAGATATTGGCGTTGGGAGCAATGGGCTCGGGGTCCTCCTTGTCGATGGAAAAGCGGTAAATGACCTTGGTGTCCTTGGAGAAGCTCTGGTATCCCTCCGTGCCCTTGAGGACGGAGAAGTAGCTGTTGTTGAGGATAACGGCGTCCCCCTGCCGGTTCAGCAGGGCGTCGGCCAGCTGGGTGAGGGTGCCGAAGCTGGCGGTCTTTACCTGGCCCATGCCGTCCTCAATGTGGGAGAGGGCGGCGTCGGTGTTTTCCCGGTCCAGGGTTTCCAGGATGCCGTAGGTATAGCCGAAGGTATCGTTGACGGTCTCGGCGGGGTCATCGGCCCGGACCACCACGCAGGTGGTGGTCTTGGCAGAGCCGCCGGAGGTGATATTGGACAGGAACTTCATAAGGGAGCCGGCGGCGGTGGAGGTGAAGATCATGGCGACGGACAGCACCAGCGCCACCACGGCGCAGATGAGCTTTCCGGCCACATTGCGGCGCACCGGCAGCTGCACAAAGGCATGCAGCCCGTTGAGAAGCACCAGCACCAGAATCAGCACAACGGTCAGCGCCGTGGTCAGCACACCGGCGCCAAGCACCCGCACCAGCAGGATCACGCTGCACACCAGCATGCACAGCAGGGCAAGCAGCCCGAACCAGTCGGCCAGGCCGCGGCTCCCACCCCGGGAGCCATAGTAGGATGAATAGGCATTTCTGCGACGTCTGCTCATGGGTTTTCTCCTTGTTTTTTCTCTATATCTTTTTGCGTGTGCCGCTCAGGGGAGCTGAGGCGTTTCGACGGACATGACCTGGCGGATGAGCTCCTTGGCGGTGTTGACGGTGTCCATATTGGGGCGCATGACCCAGGCGGCATCGCCCAGAGCATAGCAATACGAGGTATCACCGGAGCCGGAGACGGCGTAGCTGGTAACGTGCCAGCTGGACATATCCTTCATCTGCATCTGCACCAGGGCGGCGATGTCGTCGTAGCTGAGGCTGGTGAGAAAGGCGTCGGACAGGGAGGACAGCAGCGTCTGGTAATTTTTCAGCACGGCAGGGGAGGACGCCTTGCTGATGATGGCCTGGATGACGGCCATCTGGTTTTTGCCCCGCTGATTGTCGCCATCGGCAAAGGCATAGCGCTCACGGGAGAAGCACAGAGCCGCCTCACCGTTCAGGTGATTCACGCCCTCGGTGAAATCGTAGCCGCCCATGGAGAAGGCCTTTGTGGAATACACGTCTACGCCGCCCAGAGCGTCCACGATCCGGGTGAGCCCGGCGAAATTGACACGCATGTAAAAGGACGTGTGGGTGCCGTACAGGTTATCCAGGGTCCGCATGGATTCGCCGGTGCCGTAGATCCCGGCGTGGGTCAGCTTGTCCAGCTGGCCGTTGTGGGCCAGGGGCAGGTAATAGTCCCGGGGGGTGTTCACCAGCAGGACCTGGCGGGTGGTGGGATTCACCACGGCCAGAATGTTCACGTCGCTGCGGCTGGTGATGCTGATGTCGCTGCTGCGGGCGTCGATGCCGCTGCAATAGACCACAAAGGGGTCCTTGGTCACATCCACCGGGGCATCGGCATCGGCAGGCGTAGGCTCCACGGCTTTGGTGGTGGTGTATTCATACAGGATGCGGGTGCGGTCGGAAAAGTCGGCGTAGCCCTCCTGCTCCTCCAGCAGGGGAATGTAGCCCTTGTTCAGCAGAATGGCGCCCACCTGATCGTCATACAGGGCGTCCGTCAGCAGGGCAGGGGAGGCGTAGGCCGTGTGGTGCGCCGAGCCCAGCTTCTCCTGAAGCTGTTGGAGCAGGGACTGGGTATTCTCCGTGTCCCGGTCCTCCAGAATACCCAGCAGATAGCCCTTGATGTCGTCAATGCTCCGGGCGGGGTCATCGGCATTGACGATGACGCAGGTAATGTCGGTTTCGGCAGATTTATCGGCGATGTCAGTAATGGCGTGCTGCACGGAGGTCAGGGCCGCCGCGCCGTAGATCATGGCGGCAGACAGCAGCAGGGCGATGACGCCGCAGACGATCTTGCCGCCGGTTTTGTTCCGGCGGGGGAGCTGGACCCAGCCATGAAGCCCGCTGAGCACCAGCAGAGCGCCGGAGGCCAGCAGCAGATGGCCTGTGGACAGGAACCGGGTGGAGATCAGACGAATCACCAGCACGGCGAAGGCGGCCAGACCAAACCAATCCGCCCCGCTGCGGCGGGGGGAGGTGTTTTCAGTTGCCATAGCGTTTCTCCTTTGTGTTGGGATAAGTCGCCGGTGCGCCGCTTCGCAGAGCACACCCATTGTAATTTACATGGTAACAGTCTCCTAATTATATATCCTGCGGCGTCAAATTTCCATCCTTATTTGTAACAAAATTATGAATTTCCCCGTATTTACCAGGCGAGGATAGGTTCCCGGAGGGTAAAACGGTTGAAGCGGCAGAAAAAATGTGGTATGATGAGAGCAAGATACCGGCCCCGCTGCGGAACAGCGGGGCCGGCGAAACGAGGAGGAAACACACATGAAAGCAGCGCTTGTCATCATGGCGGCTGGGCTGGGCTCCCGCTATGGCGGAAATAAACAGGTTGACGGGGTTGGCCCCGGCGGCGAAATCCTCATGGAATACTCCATTCACGACGCTATTCGGGCAGGCTTCACCAAGATCGTATTCATCATCAAGGACGACATGGTGGACCTGATGCGCACGCTGTGCGGCGACCGCATTGCCGGCCTGACGGCCCGGGACGGGGAGCCGGTGGAGGTCTGCTATGCCGTGCAGGACTATTCCAGTCTGCCGGCGTTCTATACCGTGCCTGCCGGGCGCACCAAGCCCTTCGGCACCACCCACGCTGTGCTGTGCGCGCGGCCCTATGTCCAGGAGCCCTTCTGCGTTATCAATGCCGACGACTATTACGGCGTGGATGCGTACCGGGCCATCTATCAGGAGCTGGGCCGCCTGCCGCAGCAGGGAAAGGCCACCATGGTGGGTTATCTGCTGCGCAACACCGTCAGCGCCCACGGTACCGTGTCCCGTGGTGTATGCCACGTGGAGGATGGCCATCTGACAGGTATTCACGAGGTTCTGAAGATCCAGCTGTTCCCCGACGGCAGCATCGCCGACGTGGCCGACGGTCAGCGCCGGGAGCTGGCGGCAGATATGCCGGTGTCCATGAACTTCTGGGGCTTTATGCCGTCTATTTTCGACCAGATGGAGGAATATTTGGACGACTTCCTGCGGGCGCTGCCGCCAGAGGAGATCAAGGCGGAGTGCCTGCTGCCCAACATGGTGGGCGATCTGCTAAAAAAGGGACGTCTGTCCGTGTCCGTGCTGCATTCGGCGGACCGGTGGTTCGGTATGACGTATCACCAGGACCGGCAGGCCGTTGCCCGGGAGCTGGCAAGGCTTCACGAGAACGGAACATATCCCCCCACGCTGCGGAGCTGAAAAGGAGAATATTTTCATGTATACCACCGAAAAACAGGCGCCCGGGCGGCTGACAGGAAGAAAACGGAGCGGCCGGCGGTGGCTGCTGATCCCGGCGCTGTGTGCCGTGCTGATCCTGGCCGTGGTGCTGATCGTGGAGCTGGGGAAAAAGCCCCAGGTGCTGCCCGCCGAAACGCCTGCCACGCCGATTTCCCAGGAAAAGCATCAGGAGCCGGAGCCTACTCCGGAGCCGGTTCCGGAGCTTCTGACCCTGGTAAACCCCTGGAACCAGGTGCCGGAGGACTGGTCTGTGGACCTGGTGACCCTGTCCAACGGGATGGAGGTCGACAAGCGCTGCTATGACGCGCTGATGGAAATGATCGACGGGTGCTACGACGCAGGGCTGACGCCGGTGATCTGCTCCGCCTATCGGACACAGAATTTCCAGGAGACGCTTTATAATAATAAGGTATCGGAATGGATGGACCAGGGATACGGCCTGGAGGACGCCAAGGCCAAAGCCGGGCGCCAGGTGGCGGTGCCGGGCACCAGCGAGCATCAGCTGGGGTTGGCGGTGGACATTGTGGACGTCAGCTATCAGCTGCTGGACACCAATCAGGAGGACACTGACGTGCAGAAATGGCTGCTGGAAAACAGCTGGCGGTATGGATTCATCCTGCGGTATCCCACAGACAAGACGGATATTACGGGCATCGTGTATGAGCCGTGGCATTACCGCTATGTCGGCAAGGAATACGCCAAGGAGATCCATGAGAAAGGCGTGTGCCTGGAGCAGTATCTGGAGCAGCGGGGCAAGTAGAGTGAGGGGTATATGTAATTGAACAAAATAAAAATTTTGTTCAATTGAGAGCGGGCTATCATTCTTTTCCACGGAATCCCTTGTGCCCATATGGAATCCAAGCACAGATCCTTCTCGTATCGTACTCGTATCGTATATGGGAAAAAGCATATGAACACAGACTATCGAACAGATTCACCGGAGATCCTGTTGGATTTCCTGTCATATCATGAGACCATCAAGGCCCATTCCCAGCGGACGGTGGATGAGTATTATCTGGACCTGCGGAATTTTTTCCGCTACCTGAAATGGTCCCGGGACCCGGCGCTGCAGGAGCAGCCCATGGACGCTGTGGACATCCGGGATGTGGACCTGCCCTTTGTAGGGGCCGTGACCCTGTCGGAGGTCTACGCTTATATGGCTTACCTGAGCCGGGACCGGGTGCTGCATCCCAACAGCGACCGGTCCGCCAAGGGACTCAGCCCCGCGTCTCGGGCCCGAAAGCTGGCGACAATACGGTCGTTTTATGGGTATTTATGCAACAAAGTGCACAAACTGGATCACAATCCCGTGAAGGATATCGATGCACCCAAGCTGAAAAAAACGCTGCCACGGTATCTGACCCTGGATGAGAGCATTTCCCTGCTGGAGTCGGTGGATGGACCAAACCGGGAGCGGGATCTGTGCATTCTGACACTGTTTCTTAACTGCGGGCTGCGCATTTCGGAGCTGATCGGGCTGAACCTGGCGGATATCCACGACGACGCACTGCGGGTCCTGGGTAAGGGTGATAAGGTGCGGATCGTGTATCTGAACCAGGCGTGTCAGGATACGCTGGCGGATTATCTGGCGGTGCGCCAGCCCATCACCGGGCCGGATCGGGACGCCCTGTTTCTGTCGGGGCGAAACCAGCGAATCAGCCGGTCTATGGTGAATACCCTGGTGAAAAAACGCCTGTCTCAGGCGGGGCTGGACAGCACCCAGTACTCCTCTCATAAGCTTCGGCATACCGCTGCCACGCTGATGCTGCAAAACGGCGTGGATGTGCGGGCGGTGCAGGAGGTGTTGGGACACGAGCACCTGAATACCACGGAAATCTATACCCATATCGACAATGAAGCACTGCGGGTGGCTGCAAAGGCAAACCCCTTGTCACATGTGAAAATCAAAGGCAAAATAGGCGATAAGGACGACTGAGAGGGGGCTATGGCCCCCTCTCCCCTTTTGCGGCGTTTTCCGCAAATTTTTGCGGGTTTTTTTATGACAGACCATTGACATTTTGCCCGGAATGCTATACGCTAACGCAGGTAAATACTTTATATGGAGGTTTCTCATGAATACGGCAGAGCTTTCCAGCATGAGCAAGCAGGTCCGGCGGGACATTATCAACATGACCGCCAATGCCGGCAGCGGCCACCCCGGTGGTTCCTTGTCCGCAGCGGATCTGATGACTTGCCTGTTTTTCAATCACATGCACGTGGACCCCAAGCGCCCCGACGATCCGGATCGGGACCGCTTTGTGCTGAGCAAGGGCCATGCGGCTCCCTGCTACTACGCGGTGCTGGCGGAGATGGGCTTCATCAGCCGGGACGAGTTTAAAAATTTCCGTCAGCTGCACAGCATCCTCCAGGGGCACCCCGACAGCAAAAAGGTTCCCGGCATCGATGCGGCCACCGGCTCCCTGGGCCAGGGCTGTTCCATCGCCGTGGGTATGGCGCTGGGCGCCAAGCTCCAGCACAAGGATTGCAGGGTCTATGCCCTGCTGGGCGACGGCGAGTGCCAGGAGGGCCAGATCTGGGAGTCCTTCATGGCGGCTGCCCACTATAAGCTGGACAATCTGACCATCATCATCGACAACAACGGCCTGCAGATCGACGGCACCAATGACGAGGTCATGTCTCTGGGCGACCTGCCCGCCAAGCTGCGGGCCTTCGGCCTGGATGTTCATGAGATCGACGGCCACGATCTGGACACCATTGAGGCGGCCCTCAGCGCACCCGCCGTTCCCGGTGTGCCCAAGTGTATCCTGGCCCACACCGTCAAGGGCAAGGGCGTCTCCTTTATGGAGAACCAGGTGGGCTGGCACGGCAAGGCTCCCAACCAGGAGCAGCGGCAGCAGGCTTTGAAGGAATTGGAGGACTGAGACCATGAGTGAAAAAATCGCGACCCGCGAGGCATACGGCAAGGCTCTGGCCGAGCTGGGCAACGTCAACGACAAGGTCGTGGTGCTGGACGCAGACCTGGCTGGCGCCACCATGACCAAGCATTTCAAGGCCGCGCATCCGGAGCGCTTCTTCGACTGCGGTATCGCTGAGGCAGATATGGTGGATATCAGCGCGGGCCTGTCCACCATGGGTCTGGTTCCCTTCTGCTCTACGTTTGCTATGTTCGGCGCAGGCCGGGCCTATGAACAGATCCGCAACTCCATCGCCTATCCCAGGTTCAACGTGAAGATCTGCTGCTCCCACGCCGGTGTGTCCGTGGGTGAGGACGGCGGAAGCCACCAGGCCATTGAGGACATCGGGCTGATGCGGCTGATCCCCGGCATGACCGTGGTGGTGCCCGCCGACGCCAACGAGGCACGGAAGGCTGTGTTCGCCGCAGCAGAGTTCCAGGGCCCCCTGTACATGCGTCTGGGCCGTCTGGCCTCCCCGGTGTTTGAGGAGGATTATCCCTTCGAGATCGGCAAGGCCAACGTTATGCGCGAAGGAACGGATGCCGCCGTGTTTGCCTGCGGCCTGATGGTCAGCGAGACGCTGGAGGCTGCCAAGCTGCTGGAGGCTGAGGGCATCCACATCGCCGTGATCAATGTCCACACCATCAAGCCCATCGACGCCGACTGCGTCAGCCATTGGGCCCGGAAGTGCGGTAACGTGGTGACTGTGGAGGAACACAGCGTTATCGGCGGCCTGGGCGATGCCGTGGCCGATGTGCTGATGGGCAAGGTCAACTGCAGGTTCCGCAAGATCGGCATCAACGATCAGTTCGGCCAGTCCGGCAAGGCCCTGGAGGTCCTGCGGGAGTATGGTCTCACCGCCGACCAGATCGCGGCGCGGATCAAGGAGACTCTGTAAATCCGTTGTGTATAGCAAAAGAGGAGAAATCGAAGGATTTCTCCTCTTTTTGGCGCTTCTGCTGCACGAATTCATCAGATTTTCCCAGGCTTCACAAGACATGCAGCCACCATTCCTGTAAACCTTTTGCGAACATATGCGCCTGGTATGGCAAGACCGCCGGACATACCGTTGCATCCGGAATGTTCAAACCCGCAGCACACATCATCCGCAGCTGGTGAAAATTCAGTCTTGACAGCCGTTGGAAAAAAACGTATAATGGATAGGCTGACGGGGTGTAGCGCAGTTGGTAGCGCGCTTGGTTCGGGACCAAGAGGCCCGGGGTTCAAATCCCCGCACTCCGACCATGCAGAGTGTCCTTATAGGATCTGAGTATCCTGTAATGGACACTCTGCATTTTTATTTCCCACAAAGTTCATACTGCAAGGCGTTCCGGGGCGTAGCTGAGTGCTGCGCCTTTTCTTGTTTCCATGATCATGTCGGCCGACCGGATCTTCCGGCGGTCCGATCTGCAAGCCGGGGGCCAAAACAGGCTGTACCCCGCAGCGCACAATCAGCGGCTGCGGGGTACGGGTGTGATGATTACTTTTTCTCCTGCTCTTTGCGGTCCTGCTCCTCCAGCTGGCGCTTGGTGCGGCGCAGGTCCACGATCATCAGAACCGCCGACAGCACGCAGGCCACGAACAGGATATAATACACCGCCTGGTGCAGGTAAATGCCTGCCATCAGGAACAGTACGGCCAGCGCCGCCAGAATGACGGTGATATCCAGCTGCTTCCGGCGCTTTTTGGTACGGCGAAGAATTTCCAGCCTTTTTTCGTTATCGTCCATATCGTATCTCCTTGCTATATTTCTTCCCGGGGCCCCGGGTGCAGTTGGGTCTCCCCCAGCTCCAG
>ERZ779894.3437-NODE-3437-length-12254-cov-4.187474_pt1 | contig 12254 bp, 9 predicted proteins | sample MGYA00511587_ERZ779894 | MGnify/ENA primary metagenome ERZ779894 (study PRJEB29588, sample SAMEA2160490) | human gut metagenome | biome: human gut; feature: human-associated habitat; material: faeces | place: Denmark | collected 2008/2010 ... | reverse complement strand
CTGCCGTTCGTCAATATCAGATTGACCGCGCCGTGGGTGTCCAAGCGGGGCGTGATGGTCACGTCGCCCTCCACCACATACCAGCCTGCGGGCATATCGTACCACTTGTTGTCGCTATTGAAAAAATCCTCGATAATAACGCTTTCCAGCACCGTGTATTCGGTGCAGAAGCGCTCCTTGCCGTCCGCGTCCAGATAGCGCACGGGGGTTTGCTCGACAGCGTTGTTCACGGTAATGCTCAGCGCCCTTGTGTCGCTGCCCTCGCTGTTTTCTGCCTTGACGGTGAAGGTGGCGGTTCCCGCCGCAGTGGGTATGCCGCTGATTTCTCCGGTTTTTTCGTTCAGACGTAAACCGGCAGGCAGAGCGCCTTCATCAATGCTCCATGTGATGGGCGCTGCGCCGATGGCGGTCAGGGTATGGCTGTAAGCCTTGCCTGTCTTGCCATCCGGCAGACTGTCCGTGGTCACGATGACGGTATAGGTGTCTGGCACAAACCGCGCCGTGAGCGTGGTTACATCCTCCGGAACGCTTGCACCGGGCGCGTAGAGCTTGCCGTCGCTGCCAAGCCACTTAAAGTAATTGCCTGTAGCTCCCTCCGGGCGGGTCAGACCGTCGGACGCAGGCGCGGTAAACTCGCTGCCGGTTTTCACGATGATTTGAATATCCTCGGAGCTATTACCCAGCTTGCCGCCGCCAAGGTCAAGGGTAACGACCTTTAGTCCGTCAGAACCCAGTGTGCCAGGGTTCAGGACTTCAAGGACGGGGCGGAAACCGAGGTAGACGTTCCGAAACGAGGACGAGGTGTAATACCAGAAGCGGGCCGAGTTGTACCCACGGTACGCCCGGAACGACTCGGCGGCAGAAGAAGTATCCTGCCCCCACGAATACATTTTATTCCAGTTTTGGATATATCCGCTGTTCTTGTTCAGCATCGTGTCCCATTCGTTGCTTTGGGGCACGCCGCGTTGGGAATCGCCCGAACCTGTAGAGTTACTTCCCACAGACGGTGCGCGCAGGGTATAGTCCACGCCGCCGCTGGCATAATTTTTGCCGAAAATCAGACCTTCGTCATTCAGGCCACCCCAGCTAATCGTATGCGTTACGGCATAGTCCGCCACAAACAGGCTGTGGGGATATTTGTTCTGCTGTGCATACTCCTCGGTGGTTGCCGTCGCAGACGTGAGTTTGTAGGCTTCTATCGTTCCCACATAGGTAAAGGGAACATAGTGCAGCGACGTATCCGGCAAAGAAACCGCACCATCTGAGTTTCCGCCGTTTGCCGTTCCGGGAATATTCATCGCCGAAAGGTCAAAATAATATCTGCCGCCGGGTTTGAGGGAAAACTGCTCTGATAAAGCAAACTGCGCCGTGAGCTTGGTAACGTCCGCCGGAACACTGGCACCGGGCGCGTAGAGCTTACCGTTGCTTCCGAGCCACATGAAGTAGCTGCCTGTATTTCCGTCCGGGCGGGTCATGCCGTCGGACGCAGGCGCGGCAAAGCTCTCGCTACTTTTCACAATGATTTGAATATCCTCGGAGCTGCCGCCGAGCGTTCCGCCGCCAAGGTCAAGGGTAACGACCTTCAGTCCGTCAGAGCTCAGTGTGTCAGGGTTCAGGATTTCAAGCACGGGGCGGAAACTGACGAGCGGGAGGAAGTCCGTAGCATCGTCGTCGTTCCAGCGTCGGCCCGAATCGTACCCGCGAATCGCACGGAGCGACGAGTTGTATCTTGTTGTGTCCTGCCCCCACGAATATATGCCATTCCAGTTTTTGATGTATCCTTCGTCCTTGTCCAGTATCCTGTCCCATTCGTTGCTTTGGGGCGTACCGCGTTCTGAATCACCCGAGCCTCTGTTATCACTTCCCACGGACGGCGCACGCAGTGTATAGTTCACACCTCCTGTGGCATAGTCCTTGCCGAAAATCAGACCTGCGGTATTCAGGTCATCCCAGCTTACCGTATGCGTTACGGCATAGTCCGCAATGAATAGGCTGTGGGGATATTTATTCTTCTGAGCATACTCCTCGGTGGTTGCCATTTCCGATGTGAGCTTATAAGCGTTGACCGTGCCTGCATAGGTAAAAGGCACATAATGCAGGGTGCTGTCCGGCAGATTGCTGTTTACCGTTCCGGGGATGTTCATCGCCGAAAGGTCAAAATAGTATCTGCCACCAGGGGCGAGGGTAAACTGCTCGTCAGGCTGACTTTCCACCGTCAGCGTGACATCCGCAAAAGCACTTGCAAGGTCGGTCTTGCAGTCACCGTTATACTGCTCGCTGAATACCTTCATGGTATAGTCGCCCGGTGCAATGTCAGACGGGATTTTGATTTCAACCGTTCCGCTTTTGGCAGTAGGTTGTGCTACTCTGCCGTAATACTGTGCGCCGTTGTTATCCGCCAGGATGACAGAGATATATTCATTTTTCCCTGTGGTCGCCCCTTTGTAATTCAGCGTAACGGTATCGTCGGGGGCGGCGCTGACAGTTTTTTCCGTTACAGCAAAATTGCGTCTACTATCTAAAAGCGTCAATTTCCACTCGTTTCCGCTGTATTTGGAAACTTCTGCCAATCCTCCGTCAGGCTTTCCGCCCACGGCGGCAGATGCAAAAAGGACAGAGTTCAGATTTAAGTTAAAAGCGGGACGAACAGTCCGATGATTATTGAAAATGAGGACAGAGAACCCAGAGTATTGGACAGAACCCTCACTACGCACGACGGCGAGACGATATTTATCGGAGCCGGGGGAGCGCAGCCACCAACCGGTTGTCACCCAATTCGGATGTGCAGGATTCAAGGCACGCAGATCGTTGTTTACAGCAATAGCCTCTTTTGCGGAAAGTGGCCAGAATACAGCGTTATCCACCTGCCCTCCCGCTACACAGTCGGTATTCTCTCCGTCGTAACTTCCGCTTGTCAGCGTCCGTTTCTTTACGGCAGCATTTTCTTCTGTCGTCAGCTTTTCCGCAAGCGCATCTATTGTGGCTTTCAAATTACTCGGTGCGTATTCGTTGTTTAATATGGTATCGACAAATGGTATAACCCCCATAGCGCCTGCCGCAAGCAGGGTAATATCCCCCTTTGAGCTTGTAACACCGCTTCCGTCATAGCCGATAACTCGCCATGCAGCGGGATTATTTTCATGGTTTTGCCCGAAATACACAGTCGGTGCGGTCGCTGTGTTTACATTTTTACTTAACACACTTAGTGGATCTGCACCAAGCTGTATCGCAGCAGAGCCCTCTGCCCCAACCTCCTCGGCAAATACGCTTATCGGCGTAAGGCAGAGCATCATGCATAAAGTCAGCAGGATACTAAGTATTCGTTTTTCCATTTTTCGCCACCTCCGTTATATAAATTTAATCAAGAGCGGTTATTGTAATAGTACCTCTGAAGCCACCGAGATAAGTATTGTATGCCGAATTTTCAAAACTCAACTGCAATGTAATGTCTTTATTTGACGCATCATACATTCTGTTGAAATTAAAGGAATGTTGATCATTGGTATACGGTATTTTTGCCCCGTCCCTTTTTATTCGTGTAAGCTCCCTGCACAGATCGTCATCATAACCGTCTGTCATCTGAATAGAGTAATTGCCGCTGTTGTTAAATTCGTTTGAACCAACTTCGAGAGAACCGCTTAAGCAGACATTGTAAATATGTCCTTTTTTGAGTGTAATATTATTTCTGTAGGATGAAATCAAGCCGCCCTTGTTTATTTTTTCGTAGACAGAAATATAGACACGACTGTTATTCAGTACTGTCCTCGGAGCGTTTGCCTCTCCGTAAAAATATCCCGAACAGCTGCCGTTCTGACCTGCATCACCCTTGTCGCCTTTATCTCCCTTGTCACCCTTTTCGCCTTTTTCACCGTCAACTCCTGTGGCTTTCACTCCCGTATCGGTCGTTCCAATCCACCAGTTGCCGTTTTCTCCGATGAACGGGGTGTTGCCGTCTTTGCCGTCAGTGCCGTTTTGTCCGTTTGTTCCGTCCTTACCATCAGCACCGTCTTTACCGTCAACACCATCTTTACCGTCAACACCGTCTTTGCCGTTTATACCGTCCTTGCCGTCTGCGCCGTCAAGACCTTTCAAAATTGAAAGATCGTAAAGGTTAAGCCACATTTCATCGCCGACATAACGCCACTGTAGGTTATTTTCATTTACACGGAACTCAGGTGTTTTTCCGTTTGCTCCGTCTTTACCGTTCTCTCCGGCATCTCCTTTATCTCCCTTGTCGCCTTTTTCACCATCAACGCCTGCGGCTTTTACGCCAATGTCGGTCACTCCGAGCCACCAGTTGCCGTTTTCACCGATGAACGGCGTATCACCGTTTTTGCCGTCAATACCATCGACACCGTTCTTTCCGTCGATTCCGTCTTTTCCGTCAAGACCTTTCAAATTTGAAAGATCGTAAAGATTTAACCATATTTCTTCACTGACATAACGCCATTGAAGATTGTTTTCATTTACACGGAACTCCGGTGTTTTTCCGTTTGCTCCGTCTTTACCGTTCTGCCCTGTGGGTCCTTTTATATCGGAAATGGCAACAAGGTTTTGCCAGTCTTCTCCCTCATAGCGCCACTGTATATATTCTGTTGTTCTTTGTACCTCTATGTTTTTGCCGTCAATGCCGTTTTTACCGTCAAGACCGTTCTTTCCGTCAGTACCATCTTTGCCGTTAAGACCGTCTTTTCCGTTAGTACCGTCTTTACCGTTAAGACCGTTCTTTCCGTCAATGCCATCTTTACCGTCAATACCGTCTTTTCCGTCAGCACCGTCTTTGCCGTCAGTGCCGTTTTCTCCGACAGCACCTCTGAGCGTGTCAAGAGTTACAAGATCGTGCCATTCCTCTTCGGCGGTATCTCTCCATTGGATTGCTGTGCCGTTGTTTCGCACCTCCGGCAACAGGGTTTTGCTATTTTCCGCCTTGCTGCATACGGCAGCAAATGCAATGCAAAGTACGATGCAAAGCACAAGACAGAGTGCGGTGGTAATGCAGTATATTCGTTTTTTCATTTATCATTGCCTCCTCTCAAATATTGTGAACGGTATTTATCAGCAAACAGGGCAACACCCTGTTTTAAGACCTCCATTTGGGTTTTTAAATAATATTCATCCTCAAACATAGCATAGTGTACACAGGCACGGACAAATATAAAAATGAGCGGTGTAATCACCGTGTACGGAATGCCGATTTTCGGCTCAAGTCGCTTTGCATACTCGGTATAGCGCTCATTTACCCCCTCAAAGAATTTCTTGCCGTGCTCAATATATTTCGGATGGGTATAGACCTGATACATCAGCCGATATTTCTTGCCGTGTTTCTTTGCGGTCCAATACGGAACCTCTTTCACAAATCGAACAACATCCTTCGGGTCGGTGGGAGCTTTTTCCATAAAATCATCCTCGACCTTTTCCATACAGTATGCAGTTGATTCAATAATCAGATCATCAACACTGTTGAAATAGGAATACAGATTTCCCGTTGTACAGCCACACGCTGCCGCCAAAGCCTTGATGCCCGTACCGGTCAATCCGTTTTCAGCATAGCATTCAAAGCATTTTTCCATTATTTCCCTCTTACGCTCGTTGTGCTGTTCCTCTGTTGTTCTCATAATATTCGCTTCCTTTTGATAACTAATCGATTAATTAATTATAGTATAGCACAGAGCTACGGCAATTTCAACAATTAATTAAGAAAAAATCGCAAAATATTAAATTTTTATCACATCTGTCGGAAACTTTACTACTATAGCAGTACCCTTTTCCGAACTCTCTTCCACACGAACCTTACCATTGTGCAGTGCAACGATTTCCCACACCAAAGAAAGTCCCAATCCAACTCCGCCGTATTCTCTGCTTCGGGATTTATCCACACGAAAGAAGGGCTGAAAAATACTTTCTCTGCATTGTTCGGGGATGCCGTAGCCGGTATCCGCAACCGTAATAACAAGCTGATTGTCTTTGTGCGTTACGGTAATATTCACTGTACCGTCAAAACGGTTGTAGCGTATAGCGTTTTCGGTCAGATTATATAACAAACGGTAAATCAGCGTGTCACTGCCTGTCATAACAGCGTCGCCCGTGCTTTCAAGTGTAACATTGTTCTTCTCTGCAAGGGGCGCAAGGTCAGTGAAAATCTCTTCTACCATAGGACCTATCTCTATGCGGTCGGCACACGATACTGTGCGCAGCTCGCTCATTTCCAACAGGGTTTTTGTCATTTGTGTCATTCGTTCGGTCTGCTCACGCAACAATCGGAGAAACTCCGCCGTTTCAGGCGATACCTCGGAATGCTCTGCCGAAAAAAGTTCAAGCTGTGCCTGCATAAGCGAAAGCGGCGTACGCAACTCGTGTGCGGCATTTCCCGTGAACTGTCGTTGAGCGGTAAATCCCTCATCAAGACGGTCAAGCATCCGATTGAACGACTTGACAAACTGTCTCAGTTCAGGCGGAACTTCTTCGGTTATCTTCATATCCGTCAAATTGTTAGGTTGAACCTTTTCAACCCGAGCGGTAAAAGTACGCAGAGGCTTCAGCGCATGCCCGCTTAAAAAATACGCAAGCACACCGCCTAACAATGTTGCCGCCGCCGTAATATACCAATTGGTAGCGATAAAGGATTCCTGTGCTCCGTTGATTACGATAGTCAATTCACGATCAAGCTTTTCGTGTTCGGGATCAAAAAAGTCAGGTTCTCCTTTGTCCGTATCACCGTAACCTGTAACATAAGAGCCTATGGAATCCATATAATGGCTGCCGGAATAACCGATAAGAACATTCATAAAAATGCAGGTAGCTCCGATAAGAAGTGCAGTCATCAGAGTTATGCGCCATTGCAAGGATAGCTTTTTCATACTTTTTCTTCCTCCATAACATATCCTTCACCAATGCGATTGCGAATCGGGTCATAGCCGAGTGCCGCACGCAGTTTCTTTCGTAATGCAGAAATATGTACTCTTATTGAATTGCTGAAATTGTCAACACTGTTATCCCAAACATGGTCGAGCAGTTCTTCCTGACTGACGGGGCGACCTTGATTAAGAAGTAAATATTCAAGTATTCCGATTTCTTTTCGGGTAAGTGACAGCTCCTGACCGTCAGCAACGGCAACACGGGCTTTGGTGTCAAAAGCAACCTTTCCACAGTTCAAAACAACATTGTTTTGTGTAAACCGCCGGCGAGTCAGACTGCGTATTCGTGCTTCAAGCTCCTCCAAATGAAAAGGCTTTGTCAGGTAATCGTTTGCTCCGGCATCCAGTCCCTCCACCTTGTCGGCAACCTCACAGCGTGCCGAAAGAATTAACACTCCGGTATCTCTGTCGGTTTGTCGCAGAGTTCGCAGTACCGTCATCCCGTCTGCACCGGGTAAATTCAGATCAAGTAAAACAAGATCGTACTTTTCTATTCCGAGCAACTCATTTGCTTTGTTTCCGTCATAACAAAAATCAACGCTGTATGCCAATCTTTTAAGGCTGCGAACAATTGTCTCGCACAGCGCACGCTCGTCTTCAATTACTAAAATACGCATAGGAACTCTCCTTGTTGTGTTTTCATATTTCTTTGATAATTTAATTATATCATTATATCGCTCATACATAAAGTTTTTGTTAAGTTTTCGTTCTTAACAGGGATTTTACATCCTCTGTGCTACAATAGGAGCACAAAAGAAAGGAGTGACCGAATTGACTCGAAAGAAAAAAGCCGTATTTCAGATCGTACTGATTATCTGCGGAATTACGATGCTGTGTTACGGAGCTCTGCGTGGAGAGGCAGAAACCGTGTTAAGCAAGGCAATCCGGCTGTGTTTGGAGTGTGTGGGAATTGGATAACAAAAAACCGAAGAAAAAAAGAGGCGGTGTATCGCAGTTTCTCTCACGCTTTCGATGGCTTATTCAAGCAGGAGCAACTTTGCTGAGTAATATTCATCTGCCGAATTTATTGAAGGGCAGAATTTATCAAGGCAAAGGAAAGGCTGTTTGCGTTCCGGGACTGAATTGCTATTCCTGCCCTGCGGCATCGGGTGCATGCCCAATCGGCTCGTTTCAGGCTGTGGTGGGTTCGTCAAAATTCAGTTTTTCATATTATATCACAGGATTCCTCATATTGATAGGAGTTCTGCTCGGGCGTTTTATCTGCGGTTTTTTATGTCCTTTCGGATGGCTTCAGGAACTGTTACATAAGATACCGACAAAAAAGCTTTCCACTAAAAAGCTGAAGCCGCTGACATACATAAAATATGCAGTTTTGCTTTTTGCTGTGGGTTTGCTGCCAATGCTCATTACAAACGATGTGGGTATGGGAGATCCTTTTTTCTGTAAGTATCTTTGTCCTCAAGGAGTACTCGAGGGGGCAATCCCTCTTGCCGCCATTGATTCGGGAATCCGTGCCGCACTGGGTACGCTCTTTTCGTGGAAGTTTGGCATATTGATTACGGTAATCGTACTGAGTGTACTTTTCTACAGACCGTTCTGCAAGTGGCTGTGTCCTCTCGGTGCATTTTATGCATTGCTTAACAAGGTGTCGCTTTTCGGAATGAAAGTAGACAAACACAAATGCATTTCCTGCGGAAAGTGTGCCAAAGTATGCAAGATGGATGTAGATGTAACCAAAACTCCCGACCACACCGAATGCATACGCTGCGGTAAGTGTATCCGTGCCTGTCCTACCAAGGCGGTCAGCTTTCGCTACGGCTTTGGCAAAGGAAAAGAAAATGATTGTCCCGCTAAAAAAGCGGAAACAGCAAAACAAAAAATTGAAACAGAAATTGAAACAGAAAAGGAGTAAATACCATGAAAACAACAAAAATTTTAACCTTACTGACTGCCTTGATGATGTTGTTAAGCTTTGCCGCCTGTGGCACAGACAAAGGCAATACGACGAATACTACCGCAAATAAGAAAAGCGAAACGGCTATGCTGACAGCTGTGAATCCAAACACAAAAGACGAGGCCGCCGACCTGCATCAAAAACTGATGGCACAGGAAAATGCTATTCTTTCCGAAAACAGCAAACTTTGGGAAAAGGTATTTCTTTCAGCCGATAAGGGTATGGCGATGAATGAGGACGGCAAAAACTACGGCGATTTTCTTCTGAAAACGATTGACGGTATCAAGGATCAGTTCAGTGCAGATGAGTTGAAGCTGCTTAATGAAGGCGCCGAAGAGATTAAGGAAATTGAAGGAAAGCTGACGCTTTTGGAACAAAAATTTCCCGGATGCGGAGAAAAACCGTCTGATGGAGATATGAGCGTTCCGGCTGAAAACGGTAAGCCCATCGAAAAGGATGATCTGAAGAAATTCCCGACATTTGAGGGCAAGGATCTTGACGGAAACGAAGTTAAGAGCAGTACGCTTTTTGCAAAAAATACCGTTACCGTAGTAAACTTCTGGTTTACCACCTGCAATCCCTGCGTGGAAGAACTTGCCGACCTGGAAGCTCTTAATAAACAGCTTGCAAAAAAAGGCGGAGCAGTAGTCGGAATCAATTCATTTACACTTGACGGTGACAAAACGGCTATCTCTGACGCAAAGAATATTCTGGCAAAAAAGGGTGTGACCTACAAAAACATTTGGTTTGATTCAAAAAGTAAAGCCGGAGAATTCACATCAGGATTGTACTCCTACCCCACAACTTATGTTGTCGATAAAAACGGTAATATTGTGGGAGAGCCGATTGTCGGTGCAATAACCTCCGAAAAGCAGTCTGAAAAGCTGCAAAAGTTGATTGATCAGGCAATTGCAAACAGCAAGAACTGATGTGTGCCTGTCCCGACAAAGTATCAATAATGCATATTTTCAGACTCTGTAAATTTTACATATAGATTCCAACAAATATGCCAATAATTAAGCCCATATAATTTTTCGTACAACAAAACCTCCTGCAACGGATTTTACTCTGTGCAGGAGGTTTATTCTTATTCCGATATTTTTTATTTCATCGTTATATCTGTATAAAAATTTTACATAGCTGTAAAGCTGTTTATCATCACAATAAATTTGTATTCTGTTCAAGTATTAAAAAAGAGGCTCTTTCGAGCCTCATTACCGCAAATGGTCTACCCTATTTTTGTTACTGTCAAAATGCAAATATCAAAACTGCCGATGCGAGAAAAAGTGCAAAGGTAATCGGTTGAATTTTTATGTATTTTTCAACTTTTGCAATTCGGTTTTTCCGAATACTATTGACGAAAAAATCACAATGTCGACAACAAAAGGCTTTTCTGTAATAACTGCTCATATTAAATTCTTATTGAATGTATTAGATTGATTTTTAGTGATTAAGTGTGTATAATGTACATTGGGAGGTATCTATGGGAAAACAAAATTATTTTTTCAGCGGAATTACGGACATACTGATTCTTGCCATTTTGTGTGAGCATGACAGTTATGTGTATGAAATTGTAAAATTCATAAAAGAAAAATCAAACGGATGCCTGTCCATATCTCAGAACACCGTTTACGCAGTCACCTACAAGCTTGTTAACGAAGGAAAAATCAGCGAATATTCAAAGCTTGTCGGCAAAAAGCGCACACGAATTTATTATCATATTGAGGACGAAGGTCGGGCATATTATGAAAACCTTTTGGAGAGCTTTCATAATGCTTACAGCGGTGTAGAGAGTGTTTTAAATATTTTAAAAGAGGACAAGGGCAATGAACAATAACGGGGATTCCCGATGTTGTCAAGAAAATAAGGACAGGCAAATACATCAAAAGACTTATTGCGGTTGTACTTATTCTTGCACTCATATCAACTGTTACATACTGCATTGTTTTGCATGAAGACCATCAGATTACAAAAAGACAGGAAGCTGTTATAGCCGAAGATGTAATCGAATAGTACAAATTCCGTTCGGATTTTTTTAAAATTTACAGACCGATTTCAAATTTGATTTTGAAGTCGGTCTTTTTTGTATATACGCTTCTTACGCAATGAAAATACATATTCTGATTGTATTGTATCAATAGACATTGTAAAAAGCAATACTTATTAATATTTTCTTTATCTAAAAGTCATATATTCATATCTGCCAATGCTTGAATAACCATATGCAAACATAGCAAACAATATAAATACTGACCAAAATTTCAAAAATTTTATAGCCGTATCATATTTCGATGTTGTGTACATTTTGTTTAAGTCATCTAAATAAGCAACTATATTATTAATTAGAATAGATAATGATGCGCCGCCCCATGATGCTACTATTGAAATATGTACACCCGCTAAATTAAATGTCAAAAGTAGCAACACACCATTTATGACAAAGAATAGTGCAATCAGTTTTGTAAGCGTATCAGAACGAAGGCTCTCATAGAATCGCCAATCTTTCGATTTATAATAATTATTAGCATAAAGGCACAAACACAATATTCCGTTTAATATAAATATCACAGTATTTACCGTGTTATCAGAACTATCAATCAGTTTAAATAATGTGAGCAAGAATATAGCAACTGTCAGTACAACATCAAAAGCAAAATATATCAAATATGACTTTACAATACGTTTGTTGCCGTTTAACTTTTTCGGATTGACTTTACTGTAATCTATAGTTTCAAAGTCTATTTTATTGTTTTCCGTCATGTCAAACACCTCGTCTCGCCCATTCTCTTTTTTTCAGTTGGTTGGATACCAATATAATGACTAATTTTATCAATATCGGTTTTGGGATTATCTGTCCAAAGAATGAACTCAACCATAATCAAAAGAGAATGGCTTAACAGATTTGATATCATTAACTACAAACATGCCTATAGGCTTGTATTTGAGTATATTGAAACCTTTTATAATACCGTTAGGATTCACAGCCACTGCGTCTATATGTCTCCTAATGATTTTGAAAAATTGTTTGAGAGGGTATCTTCTCTGCCAGCAGCTTAGTTGGCAGAACTTCTCATTTTATTTTGTGCTAAATCTTGACACAGAACCAAGTATTTTTAATTTCACTTGCTTCTCACCCCTAATTACTACTTAATTTCTTAGTGTTAAAAATAATACATATTATAGAAAAGATAAAAGTTAGAATTGAAACGACCATAATCGGAATTTCATATGTCGCAAAATCAAAATATCTAATATTATATCGTATAAATGTAACTGTAAAATTATAAGCTGAATGTATTAGTATACCAGGAACTATTGAATTATATTTATCAACAAGATAATTAAAAATCAAACTCAATAAAATTGCTGACAATACTGTGAATATAGATGATGAAAAATGAATAACACCAAAAGTCAACGAAACT
>ERZ779894.3436-NODE-3436-length-12255-cov-3.029180_pt1 | contig 12255 bp, 10 predicted proteins | sample MGYA00511587_ERZ779894 | MGnify/ENA primary metagenome ERZ779894 (study PRJEB29588, sample SAMEA2160490) | human gut metagenome | biome: human gut; feature: human-associated habitat; material: faeces | place: Denmark | collected 2008/2010 ... | reverse complement strand
TATGGAAGCGGCAGCGCGGGACGGCGAGGGGGCAGACTGCCTGATCGGTGTCCCAAGCCAGATGTATGCGCTGGCGGCCCATGCGCCGGGACTCCGCCCGAAAACAGTGCTTTTAAGTGCTGATTATGTGCCGGTCAGCGTGCAGCGTTTTTTGGAAAAAACATGGAACTGCCGGGTCTTTACACACTGGGGGATGACGGAAACTGGTTACGGCGGCGGCGTACAGTGTGGGGCGCGCGCGGGTTACCATCTGCGGGACCGGGACCTTTTGATTGAGATTCTGGATCCGGAGACGGGACAGCCGGTTCCGGAAGGGCAATACGGCGAGCTGGTTCTGACAACGCTTCGGCGGCGGGGAATGCCGCTTGTGCGCTATCGGACCGGCGATCTGGGGCGGATGATTGCAGAACCGTGTGCCTGCGGATGTTTAAAGCCCAGACTTGATAAGGTTGAGGGACGGCTGGATGACAGCGTCCGGCTGTCCGGCGGCAAAGTACTTTCCATGCACATATTAGATGAGCTTTTATTTGCCCTGGATGAGGTGGAAGATTTTCAGGCATCTTACAATGCGGCGCAGAAGCATCTGACGGTGGCTGTTATGAAGAAAGCGGGTTATGCAGATGCGGTAGGAAGCAGAGTGAAAAATGTCAAAGCAGCATTAACGGAATACTTTGGGAACTGCCTGACCGTCGCAGTGATAGAAAAAGAAATTTCCCCCTATATCGGTTCGGGAAAAAGACGGCTGAACATCGAGGAAAAATGAAAAATGAGTGGTAAAATTCAATATTATGAAAAACTTGACGATGAGTTTTAATTGCAGTATCATAAAATTAAAAATAATCGAGAAATTTTGAAAAAAATTAGTAAAATTTGACAAGAACAAGGAGAAAAAAATGAACATAGCGATTGCATCAGAGACAGAGGAGATCGACGGACTGGTACCGGCGACTTTTAAGGAGAGTCCGTTTTTGATGATTATTGACGCGGACAAGAACCAGATTTTCCATGTCTATGGAAAACAGGATCCGGACAATCTGGTATTTGCGAAGAAGGTGGTAGAACATGACTGTGAGGCAGTCATCTGCGGACCGATCGAGAAAGAACCGTTTGAGATACTGGTAAAAGCGGGCGTGACCCGTTATCTGGGAAGCGGGCATACAGTTCAGAAGGCATATAGCTATATGAACCGTTATAAACTGGAGCTGATCCGCGACTACATCGGCGGACCGGGACCATTTGGACACAGCCATGATTTCAGCTGCGAGTGTGGGGAAGAAGAGGAACACGAGCACTAGGAAAGGATAGAATGCGGACGATTTATTTGATCCGGCATGGGAAGCCGGAATTTCCAGATGAACGGAAATACTGCATCGGACGGACGGATCTGCCGCTTTCAGAGGAAGGGCGGACACAGATTCAGGCGCTGGGGGAGACATTTGCGGGACGCAGAATTGAAAAGATTTATACCAGCCCGTTAAAGCGCTGCCGGGAGTCAGCCGCGATCCTGCAGGAAGTGATTGACAGAAGTATTCCGATTGAGGTCGTAGATGGTCTGGCGGAGATTGATATGGGGGAATGGGATGGTCATTCCTTCGATGAAATCCGGGAACAGTTTCCAGCGGAGTATGCGGCACGAGGGGCAGATATGTACGATTTCCGGCCGCCGCAGGGAGAGAGTTTTGCAGATTGTGCAGGGCGCGCCAGGACAACCTGGAATGAACTCCGGATGAAGAGCCGGGGCGATATTCTGGTAATCGGGCACGCGGGTTGGTTCCGGACACTGATCAGCGGCTGGGAGAAGCGGAAAAAGACAGAACTTCTGCAGATTCCCTTTGGCTACGGACAGGTGTATGAAAGAAAGGATTATGTATTTGACGCCTTGATCTCGGCGGCGGGGCGATCCTCGCGGATGGGGGATTTCAAACCGCTCATGAAGCTCGGCGCCCAGACGGTCCTGGAACGTGAGATACAGACGCTGCGGGCGTGCGGCGTACATGAAATCACGATCATTACCGGACGCCGGGCGGAAGATATACGCGCGGCGGCTGCGGGACCGGGAATCCATTTCATCCACAATCCGGCGTATGCGGAGACGAAAATGTTTGATTCCGTCTGCCTGGGGCTTTCCTATTATAGGGAAAAGCGGAAAACGGCAGGAAAAGAGACGCTGGATGGCATTTTCTTTTTCCCGGTGGATGTGCCGCTGTTTACGCCATTTACGCTGGAATATGAAAAATACCGGTTTGCGGAGGGCGATGGGGATGTCTATCTCCCGGAGTATGAGAAAATACCGGGGCATCCGCTTCTGATCCGTGCAGATGTGATCGAAAAACTGCTGCAGCATGACGGGACGATGGGGCTTAAAGGCGCCTGTGAACAGCCGGAAATCCGCCGGATTCCCCTGGATGTGCCGGATCCGGGCTGTGCGTTTGATGCGGATACACAGGAAGAGTTTCAGAAATTGCGTGATTGGGAGAGAAAACGTCCTGTCCCGGACAAAGAGGAGTGTGAACATCTGCTTGCATGGTTCCACACGCCGGAGGCGACGGTACGCCATAGCCGGGCGGTTGCGGAGCTGGCCGTGGAATTGGCAGATAGAGTTCTAAAGCATAGGGCGGAAACGTGCGTGGAGATGACATACAAAAGCCCTCCAATCGATAAACACAAAATCTACGCGGCGGCGCTTCTTCATGACATCGCCAAAGCATACCCCGAACATCCGGAGACAGGGGCGGGATGGCTGCGGCTTCTGGGACATACCGGGATCGCGGATATCGTTGCGGATCATATGGATCTGCCAGAAGAAAAGCTGGGATATCTGAACGAAAGCCTGATCGTGTACCTGGCGGACAAGCAGGTACAGGGAGAACGGCGTGTTACGATCGAAGAACGGTTTGCGGCAAAACGGGAGAAATTTAAGGATAACCCGGAGGCGCTGGCGGGCGTGGAACGGCGGTATCAGCTGGCAAAGCGTGCGGAGGCATTACTGTAAAAAGGAAAAGAGGAAAATCATATGAAATTAATGAAAACAACCGAGGCAGTCGGACAGGTACTCTGCCATGACATGACGCAGATTATTCCGGACGTGACGAAGGACGCTGTATTCCGCAAGGGACATATCGTGCGTGAGGAGGACATCCCGGTACTGCTTTCGATTGGAAAAGATCATATTTATGTCTGGGAAAAGGACGATACAAAATATCATGAGGACGAGGCGGCGGACATTCTGCGCGGCATCTGCCAGAATGAGTATATGCGTGCAACCGATCCGAAGGAAGGCAAGATTGAGCTGATTGCGGAGTCGGACGGTCTGTTTCAGGTCGATGAAGAACGCCTCTTAAAGGTCAACAGCCTGCCGGAGATGATGATCGCGACCCGCCGGACGAATTTCCCGGTAAAAAAAGGTGATAAGTTAGCCGGAACCCGTGTGATCCCGCTGGTAATTGAAAAAGAAAAAATGGAAGAGGCGAAGAAGGCAGCGGGTTCAGAGCCGCTGTTAAAGCTGCTTCCGTATAAAAATAAGAAAGCGGGCATTGTGACGACCGGAAATGAAGTGTTCTATGGACGGATTGAGGATAAATTTGGCCCGGTCATCCGGGAAAAGCTTCAGGAATTTGGTGTGGAAGTTCTGGGACAGAAGATTATAGGGGACAATCCGGATAAAATCACGGAGGCAATCCAGGAATGGCTGGATCAGGGCGCCGATTTTGTTGTCTGTACCGGCGGCATGAGCGTCGATCCGGATGATACGACACCGAGCGCGATCAAGCAGACCGGGGCGGAGGTTGTCTCCTACGGCGCGCCGGTACTTCCGGGAGCGATGTTCTTGCTGGCATATACGAAGGACGGAAAGCCGATCATGGGACTTCCGGGCTGCGTGATGTATGCGAAGAGGACCATCTTTGATCTGGTGCTGCCGCGTGTGATGGCAGATGTGCCAGTGACAAAAGCGGATCTGGCGAAAATGGGCGCAGGTGGTCTGTGCTTAAATTGTCCAACTTGTATTTTCCCGAACTGCGGTTTTGGTAAATAATCGAGCCAGAGAGAGGCGATGAGGCAGCAACCGCGATGGCACAATTGCAAAATGAGAAATGGATGGCTCATGCAGTATAAAAGAGAGGAAGTGCATGATATGAATCTGTATGGGGAGATTTTGAAAAAACTGGAAGGGACGCCGTGTCTGGCGCTCGAGAGAAGCTTTGTGGGAGAAGAGGGAAATCTAGCAGATATGCGCTGTGAACTGAGAGAAGGCGCAGAGGCATCGGAGATTGGAAAAGAAGCCCTGACACAGGGGCAGCCGGTCTGTGGGCGCGCCGGAAGCAGTTGGAATGTGGCGGAACCATTTTTCCCAAAAGAGCGCCTGATTATTCTCGGAGGCGGCCATGTGGCTTTTCCGGTGGCAGAATTTGGCGCGCGCGTCGGATTCCTGGTAACTGTGGTGGACGACCGCCTTTCCTTCGCGAATCCGGGACGTTTCCCGATGGCAGAGAAGGTGATCTGTGATGACTTTGGGCATGCGATCAAAGAACTCAAGATTCAGGAGAGCGACTATATCTGTATCGTTACGCGCGGACACCGCCACGATGCGGACTGCCTGCGGATGATTGGAAAAGGAAAAGAACCGGCGTATCTCGGCATGATTGGTTCGAGACGCCGCGTCGGTATCGTGAAACAGGAGCTTCTGGAAGAAGGTTACGATCCAGAGCGGATGAGCCGTTTAAAGAGCCCGATCGGTTTAAAGATCGGCGGTGTGACACCGGAGGAGATCGCGATCTCGATCCTGGCGGAGATCATACAGGTAAAGCGCATGGATCGGGAAGACAAACGTGTGAAAAACCGTTCCGATCTGGATTTTGATGTGCTGAAACGCCTGGCAGAGGAGCCGGATGAGCCGAAAGCAGTGGTCACGGTGATTGAATCAAAGGGTTCCTCCCCGCGCGGGGCAGGCGCGAAGATGATTGTCTACCGGGACGGACGGATTCTCGGCAGCATCGGCGGCGGCTGAAAACATAAAGACCGAGGCGAAGAGTGCAGCGAGGCGGCCGTGCTGGGCGAGGCACGTTCTCTGATCGGAAGCGGCAGGTACAAAGTAGTTCATGTAGATCTGACCGGCGAGGCGGCGGAAGATGAAGGAATGGTCTGCGGCGGAATTATGGATGTGCTGGTGGAAGACTTTGCCACGGATCGGGAACCGTGTGACCGGTAAGGAAACCGAAGCACCGGCGTATTTGGATAAAGGAATTTCAAATAAATGAAAAATAAAAAGATAAAAATAAAATACATGAAAAATCATCATAATAATTTCACGAAAATAGACGGAAAGGTTTGGAAAGAAAAACTGGAAAATTCATAAGAATAAAGGAAAAATGCAGAAAAAGGACGCGTTATTTTTTGGAGCACATAACGACCATGCGCATTCAATAAGAATCATTGTAAAGATTGACAAAAAAAGTGCCACGTGCTACTATTTGATTAGCAAATATCATTATAATTTTCCGAAAATAACGGAAGGGTAAAAACCACATTGCTATGGCGTGAGGAATCGAAACGAGAAGGACGCCGGAAACGTGTGCGTGAAATGAGGGAGGAACCAAGATATGAGAAAAACGTGGGCACTTGTAATGGCAGCAGCGATGGCGGCAGCATCCCTGACCGCATGTTCATCCAGCAAACCGGCTGAGACAGCAACACCGGAAACGGAGACAGAGGCAGCTGAGACAGAAGAGACCGAAGCAGAGGCAGCCGGCGACCAACAGGAGATTCTGGTAGCGGCAGCAGCCAGCCTTCAGTACGTTATGGAAGACAAGATTCAGCCGGCATTTGAGAAAGAGAATCCGGACATCAAGCTGAGCTTTACCTTTGACAGTTCAGGAAAGCTGCAGACCCAGATCGAAGAGGGCGCAGATGCAGACGTATTCTTCTCCGCAGCGACGAAGCAGATGAACGCGCTGGAGGACGAGGGACTGGTTGATGCAGATTCTGTCGTAGAGCTTCTGGAAAATAAGATCGCTCTGATCGTTCCGAAGGATTCCACACTGGGAATTACCGGTTTTGAGGATATCACAAAGGCAGAGAAGATTGCACTCGGCGATCCGGAGAGTGTTCCGGTTGGACAGTACTCCAAGGAAGCCTTTGAGAACCTGGGTATGTGGGATGATGTAGAGGCTAAGACAAGCTTTGGTACCAACGTAACCGAGGTTTTAAGCTGGGTAGCAGCCGGAAGCGCAGATGCAGGTATCGTATACCTGACCGATGCAACCACCAGCGATCAGTTTGACCAGGTAAAGGTTATCGGATATGCACCGGAAGGAAGCGTATCGAAGGTTATCTATCCGGTTGGTGTTGTAAGTGCAAGCACAAAGAAAGATGCAGCACAGAAGTTTGTAGATTATCTGGGAACCGATGATGCGCTCTCCTTCTTTGCGGAGTATGGCTTCACAGCAAATAAATAAGCCGGGAGCGATGACTGTCTGGAATATGCAGCTGACTGTGTGAATAGAAAGCAGGACAGCGAAGGACAGACAGTGAACCATGTATGGAATAAAATCCGCCGCAGAATGCAGGGTCCGTTGAAAACCAGGTGTTCTGCGGCAGTTTTTATCTCAGTCGAGAAGACTCCCACCTCTTTAGGTGGCGAGTAATAGCAAATTTGTCTAAGTGGGAGTTGGGTCTCACGGACGTTCGACTTGATTCATAGGAAAGGGGGGAAGAAAGATGGACTGGTCTCCGATATGGATATCGATGAAAACAGCAACGCTGTCGATCATTATTACGTTTTTTCTGGGAGTCTGGATGGCGCGGCTGGTGGTATCGGCACGCTCTGAGAAAGTGAAAATGGTGCTGGACGGCATCCTGACGCTTCCGATGGTCCTGCCGCCGACGGTAGCAGGCTTCTTCCTGCTGATGATTTTCGGTGTAAAACGACCGCTCGGACAGCTGTTTCTGGAATTGTTTGGCGTCAAGATTGTATTTTCATGGGCGGCAACGGTGATCGCGGCGGTGGCGATCTCATTTCCGCTTATGTACCGGGCAGCGCGCGGCGCGTTTGAACAGGTCGATGTGACGCTTATCTATGCGGCTCGGACGCTGGGATTTTCCGAAAGCCGCATTTTCTGGAAGGTGATTCGGCCTTCGGCGATGCCGGGCGTCCTCAGCGGCGCGATCCTTGCCTTTGCGAGAGGACTGGGCGAGTTCGGTGCGACCGCGATGCTGGCGGGCAATATCGCCGGAAAGACGCAGACACTGCCGCTTGCCATCTATTCACAGGTGGCGGCTGGAAAAATGTCGATGGCATACCAGTATGTGTGGATCATCGTGGTGATTTCCTTCCTGGTCGTCGTGCTGATGAATGTGCTGTCGCGGCGGGACATGCGCGGATGCAGCAATCATAAAAAGAAAGATAACAGTGTGGAAGCGGGCGGTCAGGATGCAAAGGTTTCGGTGGAACTGTTTGCGGACAGGGAAGCGGATGCACAGAAGGGAGGCGCGCGATGAGCCTGCAGGCGGCAATCAAAAAGAGATTTTCCGGCTTTTCGCTGGACGTATCGCTTAACACCAATGGCGGCGTCATGGGCATTCTCGGCGCCTCCGGAAGCGGCAAGAGCATGACGCTCAAGTGTATCGCTGGAATTGAGACGCCGGACGAAGGGCGGATCGTGTTAAACGGCAGGGTGCTCTTTGATTCGGAAAAGCACATCAACCTGCCGCCGCAGAAGCGGAAAGTTGGTTATTTATTCCAAAATTATGCATTGTTTCCGAATATGACCGTAGAAACCAACATTGCAGCGGGGCTTTCGGGCAGCAAGGAGGAAAAACAGGAGGCAGTTGCCCGCATGATCCGTCTCTTTAAATTAGAAGGGCTTGAAAAAAGGTATCCGTCCCAGCTTTCCGGCGGACAGCAGCAGCGTGTGGCGCTGGCACGCATTCTCGTCTATGAGCCGGATGTGATCATGCTGGATGAACCATTTTCGGCGCTTGATTATTATCTGAAAGAACAACTGCAGTTCCAGGTGCGCGAGGTACTCCGCGGGTACACGGGCGATGTGCTGATGGTCAGCCACAGCCGGGACGAGGTCTATCGGTTCTGCGAGAAGAGCATCATCTTAAACCGCGGACAGGTGGCGATGAAGGGAGAGACGCGGGCGATTTTCCAGAAACCGGAAAATGTCACTGCGGCACGCCTGACAGGTTGTAAAAACTTCAGCCGGATCCGGCGGATCGGCGAATATGAGGTGGAGGCGCTCGACTGGGGACTCACGTTTCAGACCGAAGAAGCGGTTGCCGCGGAGCATGCCTATATCGGCATCCGGGCGCACCAGTTTTACCCGGCGCGCGGCAGTGCGAATGAATTTACGTGCGAGTGGGGGGACACACTCTGCCAGCCATTTGAGTGGGATGTTTTGCTGCGTCCGGTGGAAAATGCAGGGGTAGCGGGTGACAAAGAAAATGCACTGGAACGCGAGGTGATCTGGTGGAAGGTAGACTATAAGCAGAGTGATTCACTAAACCGGTATCAGCGCGGAGACCGCGTCCGGCTGGGAATTGCACCGGGAGATATCATGCTTTTAAAAGAAGGTTAGAATGATAGAAAAGGGGATATGTATGGCAGATGGGAAAACAGGCGCGATCATCCTGGCGGCAGGGAGGTCGGCGCACATGGAAGAATTAAAGCCGATGCTCCGGATGGGGCAGACCACGATGATACAGAGGGAGATCGACACGATCCGGCAGGCGGGGATCTCGCCGATCGTCGTCGTGACCGGGTATCAGGCAGATGTGCTGGAACGTCATATTTCACACCGTGGTGCGGTTTGTATCCGAAACAAGCGGTATGAGACATCGCAGATGTACGGCTCAATCTGCATGGGACTGCGCCATATCCAGAAAAAAGCCGATCGGGTGCTGTTGTTCCCTGCCGACGTGCCGATGATCACGGCGGACACAATTGAGAAGATGGCGCAGGCGCCCGGAAGCATGGCAGTACCGGTCTGTCAGGGAAAAAAAGGACACCCGGTCATGCTGTCGAAGGAAGTGTTTGGACATATCTTAACGTACCGGGGCGGAAAAGGACTTCGCGGCGCAATGGATGCGTGGGGCGAAGGTGTCCGGGAGATCGAGGTTGAAGATCCGGGGGTTTTACTGGACACCAACACGAAAATGGACTACGAATCGCTGCTTGCCTACGAAAAAGACAGGCAGAGGCGCGGGGAGCTGGCATTTCAGGCGTCGATTTCGCTCAGCCGTGAGGAAGAATGCTTCAGCGCGCTGACGGCGGATTTTCTGGAGGCAGTTGCTGAGAGCGGTTCAATGCTCGGTGCCTGTCAGATCCGGGATATTTCCTACAGCAAGGGCTGGAAAATGCTCAAGATCGCGGAGGCGCAGCTGGGAATCCAGTTTTTAGAGCGCCAGACGGGCGGAAGCAAGGGTGGATTTTCTGTGCTGACGCCGGAGGGAAAGGCGTTTTTAGAAAAATTCCGCCGGATGGAAGCAGCAGTGCAGGCGGCAGCAGAAGCAGCGTTTGAGAAAATCTTTCTGGAGCCGGAAGAAGAGGAAAAGGAGGATACAGATGGAAGAGAAATTAACGCATTTTGATGAAAAGGGAAATGCGATCATGGTAGATGTAACGGAAAAGAAGATTACCAGCCGGACGGCGACGGCATCCGGCAAGATTCACGTCAATGAAGCAGTCATGAAGGCGGTTTTGGAAGGGACGGTTGCCAAGGGCGATGTGCTGGGAGTGGCGCGCGTGGCGGGAATCATGGCGGTGAAGCAGACCGCACACCTGATCCCGATGTGCCACACACTTCTTATCACGAAATGCAGCGTGGATTTTGAGGTGGATGAAAAAGAACTGACGATCAAGGCACTTTGTACGGCTAAGCTGGAAGGAAAGACCGGCGTCGAGATGGAGGCGCTGACCGGTGTCAGCGTGGCGCTTCTGACCATTTATGATATGTGCAAGGCGATCGACAAGCGGATGGAGATCGGAGAGATACATCTCGATGCAAAATCGGGAGGAAAGAGCGGGGAATTTGTGCGATGATAGACGGATACGGCAGAACGATCGACTACGTCCGGATCTCCGTGACCGATCGATGCAACCTGCGCTGTGTGTACTGTATGCCGGAGGAAGGCGTCGGCAGCATTTCCCATGAAGAGATTCTGCGGTTTGGTGAGATCGAGAGGGTCTGTCAGATTCTGGCAGAGAACGGCATTCAGAAAATCAAGCTGACCGGAGGCGAACCGCTGGTGCGCCGGAGACTGCCGGAGTTAGCAGCAGCGTTAAAACGGATTCCGGGAATCAAGAGCCTGACGATCACGACGAACGGTGTTTTATTAGAAGAAATGTACGATGCGCTGGCGGACGCGGGGGTTGATTCAGTCACGATCAGCCTGGATACGCTGGATGCGTCGGTGTACCGGCAGCTCACACGCCGGGATGAGATCGAAGCGGTCAGACGCGGCCTTCGGACGGCGATCCAGAAAGGCAGGATGCAGATCAAGATAAATTGTGTGCCGGTGCTTGGGATCGAGGAGCAAAAGCTTTTAGAGGTGGCGGAACTGGCGAAAAACCATAACGTGCACGTGCGTTTCATCGAAATGATGCCGATCGGCATGGGAACGCAGTTTGCCTTTGTGAAAGAGGATGCATTGAAGCATGCGCTGGAAGAGGCATTTGGAACCTTTATCCCGTGCGGGGACGTGGCAGGAAATGGCCCGTGCCATTATTTCGCAGTCCCTGGCTTTCAGGGACGGATCGGTTTTATCAGCGCGGTCAGCCATAAATTCTGTTCCGAATGCAATCGGATCCGGCTGACCTCAGAAGGATTCTTAAAGACCTGTCTCCAGTATGACAATGGGGTGGAATTAAAGACCATTCTGCGCGGCGGCGGTACCGATGAAGACCTGCGCCGGGCGATCGGACAGGCGCTTGCGGAAAAGCCGAAGGGACATAGTTTTGAGAAAAAGACGGAATTTACGGATCGGGAACACCGGGGAATGTCCCAGATAGGCGGATAAGCAGGGTGTTTGTGAGGATTATGATTATGGTTTCTGCGGTGAAAGTGTGAGCCGGCGGAATGTTACAAGTGAAATATCGTATATGAAATATGAAATCGGAAAATTTATGGATAAAGAAAAGGGGAAACAATCATGGGAAAAGTAATCGCAACGTGTACCAGTGAAATCAAAGGTGTTCAGAAGAAAAATGTCCATCAGGTCTGTCTTATCGAGGACTATGGAATCGAGGGTGACGCCCATGCGGGCAAATGGCACCGTCAGGTCAGCCTTCTTTCATATGACCGGATTCAGGAATTCCGCGCGCGCGGCGCGAAGGTCGAGGACGGCGCGTTCGGTGAAAATCTGGTCGTGGAAGGAATCGATTTCAAGACGCTCCCGATCGGGACAAAATTTAAATGCAACGATGTCGTGCTGGAATTGACACAGATCGGAAAAGAATGTCACCATGGATGCGCGATCTTCCAGGCAATGGGCGATTGCATCATGCCGCGCGAGGGCGTATTTACGAAGGTGCTGCATGGCGGCGTGATCAAAGAAGGAGATAATCTGGAGATTCTGGAAGAAGTGTAGGAAAGAGATCAAAGAGAGGTGGGAAACCAATGAGAGCAGCAATTATTACATCCAGTGACTCTGGGTACGCGGGAAAACGGGAGGATGTGAGTGGTCCGGTAATCGCAGAAATGGTGAGAGAGGCTGGTTATGAGGTGGTCTGGCAGAAGGTGCTGCCGGACGACCAGGCGATGTTGGAAGAGGCGATGAAGGAGATCTGCGATGAGGGAAAGGCCGATCTGCTCTTAACAACGGGCGGAACGGGATTTTCTCCGCGCGACGTGATGCCGGAGGCGACGCTGGCGGTCGCGGAACGGATGGTTCCGGGTATCCCGGAGGCGATGCGGGCATACAGCTTACAATTTACAAAGCGGACGATGTTAAGCCGAGCGGCAAGCGGGATCCGCAAACGCACGCTGATCGTCAACCTGCCGGGCAGTCCGAAGGCGGTGCAGGAGTGTCTGGAATACATTCTGCCGCAGCTGGATCATGGATTAAAAATCCTTTTGGGGCTTGATGGGGAATGTGCTAGAAAGTAGGGAAAGCAGCAAAAACGAAGATGGAAAAACAGATATAATATATAAGACGATGTATGCGAATAGCGAGGACTTTCAAGTCCTCGCTATTTCAATGATGGTCAGCTCATTTGTGGCAGAATGGAATGACCCAAATATGAAATTGCATCAT
>ERZ779894.3427-NODE-3427-length-12281-cov-2.818174_pt1 | contig 12281 bp, 7 predicted proteins | sample MGYA00511587_ERZ779894 | MGnify/ENA primary metagenome ERZ779894 (study PRJEB29588, sample SAMEA2160490) | human gut metagenome | biome: human gut; feature: human-associated habitat; material: faeces | place: Denmark | collected 2008/2010 ... | reverse complement strand
CTTCTGGATGATGCTCTTAAATATGAAGTTCCGGGCGCGGTGGTGCTTTCGGTGTCTTCCATGACGAATTTCAGTCAGGACAATGAAAGCTACAACCGTATGACCCTGGACGGCATGCGGTGGTCCCCATCCAAATGGAAGGCCATACAGGCCACAAAAATGGAGGACGAGCATGTCATCGAATATATATTCCCGCTTTTACGCTTCCATTCCAGATGGAAGGAGCTGGAAAAAGAGGACTTTACTTATTTCTGGGACAGAGGGACCGTATCCCATAATGGATATTATATGAGGGCTGATATCCGGCCGGAAGGGGAGTTTCCAGCCGCCAGGAGGCGGTCTGATTATTCCTTCGATCCGCGGTGCTGGGACTATCTGGAAAAGATCCGGCTTTTATGTGAAGAAAAGGGCATCTCCCTGATCCTCATGAAGGCTCCGGCCCTGTATCCGGCCTGGTATGACCAATGGGACCAGCAGATCGCCCGGTATGCCGCAGATCATGGCCTGACGTACATAAACTGTATGAAGGATCCAGAGGCCATTGGGATCGATTTTTCCCATGACACCTATGACGGAGGCATCCACATGAACGTGTACGGCGCAGAAAAGGTGGCCCGGTTCCTGGGACCGGAGTTCCTTAAGGTCCCGGGCGTTTCCGACCGCCGCCAGGAAGAGGCTCTGGCGGACCGGTGGGAAGAGAAATGCCGCGTTTATGATGAGAAGAAAGCAGAGCAGGAGGAGGAATTTTCCCGGCTCGGCTAAGTCATGAACCACCAGTTCAACTGGTGGTTTGATTCTGCCCCTATAAGGGGCCTATGCCTGCAACGCCTGGAAGCCGGATGCCTCAAGCACATATACCGGCTGGCCTCTAAAAGAGGCTATCTTCTAGTATCTTCTCTTTTCGATTCTTCTTTTTGTTGCTGAATGTATTCCTTTACCGCATCTTCTGTGATATTGCCTACTGTTGCGACATAATATCCTCTGGCCCAAAAAGCTTTTGACCATCCATTTACACTTTCCGGATATTTATCGTGTATCATTAATGCACTTTTTCCTTTTATGTACCCTACCACATCTGACACTTTTTCGCTTGGTGGAATGCTTAAACACAAATGTACATGATCTGCGCATACTGCACCTTTTACTATTTCTATGTTCCGGTAATCGCACAGTTTTTTTATTATTTCTCTTACATCTGCTTTTAATCTTCCATACATAATTCGTTTTCTATACTTTGGTATAAACACTATATGATACTGGCATTTATACCTTGTATGTGATAAACTACTACTGTCCACGTTGGACCGCCTCCTATTCTCTTTAGTATTGGCTTGAGACACCTTTACTATTGTATCATAGGAGGCTTTATTACACATTCTACAACGTCACTACTACACTATTCGCCCCAGCATAGCTGGGGGATTAGCTCTTTCATTTAAGAAATCAATATTCCCGGGATACAGATAATACTTCCATGCAGCCTATACTGTATAAAGCATATATTCTGAAGGCCATGTAGGATGATTCAACGCATATTCTACAGAATGTGCCGCCAGAGAATAATTTAAATTCATTGAAGTTGCTGTCATCATATTAATGAACGTATCACCTGCATAATTTTGGCTTTCTCTGCTCTGTGTATCTACATACATATCTTGGCTTGTATTTTCAATCGTTTTCTTCGCCAAATTATATTCGTCATTCAGAATTGAATTATTAGAAGAAAATTGTAATTCTTGATTTTCTGTTTTCTGTCTTACCTGCCATCCTGTAATATTATTGATAGATAATTTTTCAGTGCAGCCGGTTATCTCCATATATCGGAATGCTTTCATATTAATTGTACTCATTTCCTGATAACCCGGAGTCAGATTCCATGTTTCCCTGTATATATTTCCCGTTCTCATCTCACTTTTTACACTACCATCAGGATTCAGTTCTTCTCCATATCCGACACTCCATTTCTGCGATGTAAGGCCCAATAATTGTACCGACACATTACCAATCATCTCGTTTCCGAAATCAATCACATATCTGCTCTCTGCTATTTTTTTTATTTCTGCCGGACTTTGTCTATATCGGTTAACAACACCGGATTTATATGGACACAGTTGATAATTTTTCATTTCACCGCTTGCACTCGGCTGCGTCCATTTTTCATCATTGTAAGCCTGCAAAAGCCATCCTTTTGGATATTTACTGCTGTTCAGATTTTCAGCGGTCTGTGTATAGTATTGTTTTGTACCTACATTCGTCGAATTATTTCCATATGCTTCATCTCCGTTCAGACTCGTCCATTCTTTTCTATCTGTTCCTGTATTGGCCATGATCTTTTTTGTTCCATCTTTGTAATAACATATAAGCTGCCCCAAAAATGCTCTCCTTTGTTCTGCATAGCATGCACAGCCAATCACATTTTGTCCGTTTGTCAGACTGTCCGTAATATCATAGACATTATAGTATAAGTTATTCCCGTCCAGTCTTGTCGGACCAACTCCTATCGACTCACCATTCACATATAAGTTATACACATATTGTCTGCTATATTCCGGCGAAGTTGCCGTTGTTGCAAACAAGACTTTTTCTACATTAGACAGATCAAGACTTTTTTCCATCTGAAAAAAGTAAAATCTCCGCCATTACTCCATATAGCCTGATTGGTATTCCAAGCATTTCCAATTTCTGTTGAAAAGCAATGTTCTTCCGACAGGTCACTGATATTTCCCTGATTATCTTTCACCTGTACTTTCCAGTAATACAATTGATTTTCCGAAAATTTGTACCCTACAGTTACATTCGTATTTTCTTCAGATTTCACCCAGCCTGAATCATAGATATAATTTTGATTTTCTAATTCATTTCTGGTATTTGCAAATACAACATGGTACTCTGTCTGATTCACATTATTAAGTCCTGTCTGGATTTCCCACGAAAACCGTATATTACTTAAAGGTTGTCCAAATGCCTCCGTCAAACCATTGACCTTAAGATTATCAACACAGATATTGTCTGCTGCATAAGCCTTGTATTTTGTACTTATTAGCATGATCGCAATTATACACACAAAGAATAACCATCTTTTTATACTTTTTTCATAATACTATTCCTTTCGGTCCCCGTTTTTTATCCTACACTAATATTACACCATCTCAAATTTATATAAAAGAGATAAAATTATTTTTACAATGCCATTGGTCTTCTCCTTGATTGTTATTTTCAATAACATTAATTTCTATTTTTTCACTAAAACATTGTGATTTTCTTACGTTCATGATACAATATTTATGTCATTTCAATTCAAACGTTGTTTTAAATAACATTTAGTATTCATTATAAATGAAAGGATATCAAATCATGAAAAAACTATCACAATCACTTCTCGCAAATCTTGTAACAAATCGTCGAAAAGAAAAACACATGACCCAGCAGGATCTTGCAGATATCACAGGGATCAACCGTTCTATGATCTCACGTTTGGAAAAAGAAGATTTTATTCCTTCTATTCCTCAATTAGAGCAATTAGGAGAAACGCTTGATTTTGAACCCCAGACATTATTTGTTGATGCCGGCAATACCAAGCTTCCTTCTCCTTCACCTTTAAATATCGCGGTAGCCGGAACCGGATATGTCGGATTATCCATCGCGACATTACTTGCACAGCATAATCACGTAACTGCTGTAGATATCATTCCTGAAAAAGTAGAATTGATCAACAACAGAAAATCCCCTATTCAGGATGATTATATCGAGAAATACCTTGCCGAAAAGGATCTTGACCTGACTGCTACTCTTGATGGTGAATCCGCCTATAAAGATGCTGATTTCGTCGTCATTGCTGCTCCAACCAATTATGACAGTAACAAAAATTATTTTGACACTTCTGCAGTAGAAGCAGTCATCGAACTTGTATTAAAGGTAAATCCGAATGCGATCATGGTCATCAAATCAACGATCCCTGTGGGCTATACCGAATCTGTCCGCAAAAAATATAACACAGCTAATATTATCTTCAGTCCAGAATTTTTAAGAGAATCAAAAGCTTTATATGACAACCTTTATCCAAGCAGGATCATCGTATCTACCGATTCTTCCGATGAACGACTGGTGAAGGCTTCTCATACATTCGCAGCACTTCTTCAGGAAGGGGCTCTTAAAGAGCAGATTGATACATTGTTCATGGGATTTACGGAAGCCGAAGCCGTAAAGCTCTTTGCTAATACTTACCTTGCATTACGTGTTTCTTATTTCAACGAATTGGATACTTATGCAGAAATGAAAGAACTCAATACCAAAGATATTATAAGCGGTGTATGTCTCGATCCGAGAATCGGAACGCATTACAACAATCCATCTTTTGGTTATGGAGGATACTGTCTTCCAAAAGATACCAAACAATTGCTGGCCAATTACGATAATGTACCTCAGAATATGATGTCCGCAATTGTCGAAAGCAACCGTACAAGAAAAGATTTTATTGCTGATCGTGTTCTCAATCTCGCCGGATATTATGATTATAACAATCATGGTGATTATTCTGCTGCCCAGGAAAAAGAATGTACTATAGGAGTTTACCGTCTTACGATGAAGAGCAATTCCGACAACTTCCGTCAGAGCAGTATTCAGGGCGTCATGAAACGAATCAAAGCAAAAGGAGCTACTGTCATCGTTTACGAACCAACCCTGGAAGATGGAACCACATTTTTTGGAAGCAAAGTAGTCAATAATTTAGAGCAGTTCAAAAAACTTTCTCAGGCTATTATTGCCAACAGATATAATCCGGTTCTTGACGATGTTAAGGACAAAGTATATACCCGTGATCTTTTCCAACGAGATTAATCCGAATTTCACAAAAAGATTTGTGTATAACAAAGGCAGGTCAAATGACCTGCCTTTATTGCTAATATACTACAACTTTTGTTCCTCGCGGAATATTATCATATATCCATTTTGCATTATTAATGTTTAATCGAACACATCCGTGTGATGCATTGATTCCAAGTCTTCCATCTGTAATTACAGACATACTTCCTTGTTTATACAGTACGGAGTGGAACAGGTAATTTCCATAGAACTGTGTATAATACCAGCATGTATATCCAGATCCAAATGATTTTCCTTTTCCCTGTACAGTAAATGTTCCTTTCACTGTCGGAGTTGATTTTGCTCCTGTAGTACAAACCCACTTTTTCACTTCATTCCATTTACCGACTGAACCGCTATAAATTCCTACTCTGTTGGCTGTCGTATCTACCAGAATGAGATACCGTGTGTTACTTGCATACGCCAATGCTTTCAGATGCATCTGGTCTTTAACTGCTATTGTCGCAGTCTTTTTCTTTTCTGTATAATAATTAGCATTTTTCCCCGGAGCTGCTGCATCTTTTGATACAAGGCGAATCTGTAATCCTTCCATTCTGTATCCGATTTTTGATGTTCCTGCTGCCTGGCCATTTTTTGCCCAGCCAAGCCAGCCATATCCCTGTACATGTGCACGATAATATATGTCGTAATATTTGGCAAGATTACCGGTAAGTCTGATTTTCACAGCTTCCATTCCATTTGTTCCTGTAGATGCCCCGTTGGTTGTACCTGCATCAGACCAGTCCTTCCAGCCCTCTTTTGCAATATGTGTCGCATATTGAATCGTTCCTGATGGTGCAAGTTTATTTGACTGATCCAGATATAATGTAAGGCTCTGAAGCTGTTGTTTTTTTCCGATTGTCCCTACTGTATTTCCTTGCGATACATTGCCTGTCGCTCCTACACCTTTGATATATCCATTATAATAGAAGTTACCACTCTTATATCCTTCCACATATTTTACACCACTTGTATTCGGAGCCGTTTCTGCATCTTTTTTCACAAGGCATATTTTCAATGCCTCGATCTTCTTACTAAGATCAATTGTTCCTGTTACTCTTCCTGCAGATTCGTAATTACCCCAGCCAATCTTTGCCAGATGTACACTGTAATACACTTCATAATACTTTGCGATCTCACCAGTCAGCTTCACTCTGATTGCTTCAATTCTCTTACTCTGACCGCTTGTTCCTGCAAGTTCACCATTCTTTTTCCAGCTTTGCCATCCAATTCCCTGTACATATGCCTGATATTCTACATTTCCTGTATAGTCAGAATCCGGAAGTGTAATCTTTATTGCCTCAATTCTTTTTCCCTGTCCGGTTGTCCCTGCAATCTGATTATCACTTACTTTTTTCTGCCATCCAATAGACTGTACATGGGTCTGATACTGAATTCTTGGTACCTGATAAGCTTTCTTCGTACTTCCTGGTGCACTTTCACCTTTTTTCACTAATTTGATCTCAATTGCTTCTAAACGTTTTCCATAAGTACTACTTCCGGCCTTTTCTCCGTTCTTTGCCCAGTCAAGCCAGCCAAAGCTCTGTATATGCGTACGATAGTACACGTCATATTTTTTTGCTATAGCACCTTCCAGACGAACAGATACTGCTTCTACTCTCTTTCCCTGTCCGGTTGTCCCTGCAAGTGCTCCGTTTTCTACTTCTTTCTGCCAGCCATATGACTGTACATGAGTTTTATATATAATTTTACTGTCTTTTTGATCTTCTTCTGATAATCCGGCAAGCTTAATCTTTAACGCCTCAATAGAAAGCGCCTTTCCTTCCGTTCCTGCCAGTGCGCCATCTTCTACTTTTTTCTGCTAGCCGATTTTTGCTACATGAGCCTGATATACCACCTTCACTGTTTCCTCCGGTACTATATCCGTCTTTACTATGTATGAATTTGCTGTGTCTAAATCGACATTTGTACTTTTCTCTGTCAACTGAACCTGAATGGCCTTTATGCCACAATCATATCCTTTAGTTCCGGATGGGGCATCATTTTCGGCCCAGCCAAGCCACTGTCCTTCACTCTGATCATCAGTTTGAACATATGCGCGATAGTAAATATTATACTTTTCAGCCAATTCTTCTGTTAATTTTATCTTGAACGCAGCTATCTTCTGTTCGCTGTCAAATCCAGTCTCCTGGCCGGCTGTTACATACTCATTCCAATTTCCCTCTGGATCTGCTACCGAATATGTGATTCCATTCAAATTTTCCTCTGTTACAGAATCCAAAACATCTAATTTTAATTTGGATATTTCAGCATCTTTATTCTCTGGCTCACCCACATATTCTCCATTGTCTGCTTCCTGCCACTCAGAAGCCCCTGACATTAATACCGAATATTTTAATACAGGCTGTGATTCTGCCTGTGTTTCGTCAGCATATGCCCTGGCCGGCATAACTAATATAACGATCATTGCCATAATTGCAGTCAGTGATATCATTTTCTTATACATGATCCTGCCTCCTTTTCATAGTATGACTTTATTTGATCACATGCGTTTTTTGAGTATTACCTGGTGCCGCCGCACCTTTTTTTACCAGAACAACCTGTATACATTCTAATCGTTTTGCACATCCTGTTGTTCCTGCTATCTCTCCATTTTTTGCCCAGTCGAGCCAGCCATATGTTTCCGCATGTACACGATAATATACGTCATACATTTGAGCCATTTTTCCCGTAAGTTCAATTCTTATGGCTTCCATTCTTTTTGCAGCACCAACCGTACCTGCTACTGCATTATTCGTTTTCCAGTCTTGCCAGCCACTACTTTGAACATGCGTCCGATACTTAATTCCACCTGAGTATTTCTGGTCTGTCAATTTCAGTCTGAAAGCTTCCATACGTTTTGCTTCGCCTGTCGTCCCGGCATAGCCACCTCCATATACACTTTCTTTCCAGCCATATGTTTGCAAATGTGCCGAGTACTGTGTTAATGGTTGTACATATGCCTGTACCGTACTGCCAGGTGCCTGGCTTCCTTTTGAAACCAATTTTATCTGTATTGCCTCCATTCGCCTTGCACCGTCTGTTGTACCCGCAATTTCACCATTTTTTGCCCAGTCAAGCCAGCCATATGTCTGCGTATGTACACGATAATAAATATCATAATGATTTGCTGCTTCACCCGTCAGACGGATACGAATTGCCTCCATGCGTTTTGCTTCGCCCGTCGTTCCACCGATCGTACCATCCGATACCCAGTTTTTCCAGCCATTTGACTGCACATGTGTACTGTATTGGACTGAACCGGTATAACCAATATTAGAAAGCTGAATCTTTATCGCTTCTATTCGTTTTGCTTCACCTGTTGTTCCAGATATTTCGCCATTGGCTTTAGACGCCTGCCAGCCGTCTGACTGTATATGTGTGCTATAAATTACTCCCGTTTTCTTAGTGTCTGGTATTGTGTTTCCTCCATTTAATCCATAGGTACCTGTATTAATCTTTTTAATATATTGCTTACTTGCATAAGCATACATAGAAGATGAATTATATTTTCCGGAAGTACTTTCAATTCCTCCTCTATCCGCTTTTAACACCGGATCACTCTGCACTTTATAAAAATCTCCGGATTCTCCCAATATCAGAAATGCATAATTGGAAGAAGTTCCCGTATTATACAGACTTGTAGCAGAAGTACTTGCCTCTTTTCGTACATTTAATGTTGTATGTGCTGTTGACACAGTGTCCTTAATACCTATCGAATATTTATTTTGATCTTTCTTTCCGCCCTCACTGTCCATCTTCCATGCAAGAGCGGCAATTTTTTCACCCCAATAAGGATCTGATGCGTAGCTTACATTAATACCACTCGCTTTATCTCCTAAAAAGCCTCCGTGATAATAAGCCCATCCGGCTCTTAAATATTGTTTTGACATATAAGTTTCTGCAAAATCTTTTATGCATACATCCACACTTGAAAATGTATTCGCACTCTGGCCAGGCGATGTATCGACTGCATTCAGTCCAAACAAATTATTTTTTTGCTTTGCAATACTGCTTGTTCCCCAAGCACTTTCCAACGCACCTACACCTGTCATGAGCAATGCATTTACTCCATATGAATTTTGATTATTTACAAACGCCGCCCCTTTATTATACATTTTTGAGCTGCTCCGAGCATGTTTATTAATAATTGTAGAAAGTTCATTTGCAGAATACGATGACTTTCCACGCAGCGGAAGATATTGATAATAATTATAATACGGGTTATTGGGGTTAATAGAATTTTTTCTTGTGTTACTCTTGTAATCAGATAACATTGTCACGTAATTAGTATAAAAATAATGTCCGTCATAGCTGTAATATGTGGTCCCCGTCTTCATATAAGACTGTTGTGGTCCCACATTAACTGATCCGCCATAACCCGGTGTCGTCATATCCATACAGATTCTATGGATAATAGAAGAACCATCTGCATAATAGTTGCTATAACTTTTTGCTGAATTCAAATTAACAACCTGAACTTTGGACTGGTCTACTAATCCTACAACACCACTTTGCATAAATTTCACTTTTCCGTTTTCAGTGCCCAGATATGCTGCATCAGCTCCCGCTCCACCATAGCAGTAACCTGCAGCGTTCGTACTGTATTCTTTGTATTCTGTAGTATTATTTCCAACCGAAGCACCTGCTGCATTCGCCCGGAAATTTACAATATAGGTTGCCGCAGCTCTTGCCTTATTAGATAAATCTTCTTTTACTACTCCATCCGTTTCTTCTTCAACATCGAATACATTTCCGTTTTCATCTACACTTACAACGGTTCTTTCACCTGTGGTATTTTCGGGTGTATCAGGATTCTCTGTTAATTCATTTTGTTCCTGTGTTCCATCTATTTCCTGATTTATTTCCTGATCAGCTTCGTCATTCATCTGTTGCTGGTTCTGATCCGTCTGACTGCTTTCCATCGATTGTCCGTCTTCAGTAACCGTCTCATTGGCTGCAGATACACTCATTCCGGAAAGTATCATACTCATAATACATATGCAGGCAATGAATCTTTTTTTACTTTTCAATTTTTCTTCCTTCCTTTCTTCATTTTTCCTAATTATAACACAGTTCCATAACAAGCGAAATCATTTATTGTAAACAGAAAAAGCCATTTGAAATATGGATACTTCGTACTTCAAATGACTTTTCTTTTATATTACCAATGTATGCAAAAGAAGTTGCTAGTAGCAAGTTTTCTGTATTACTTCTTTATAAATGCTTTTTCCATACTTCCAGGTGCTGTTCCTCCTTTTTCCACCAGTACGATCTGAATAGCTTCCAATCTTTTTGCAAGCCCTTCTGTTCCGGCCTTTTCTCCGTTCTTTGCCCAGTCAAGCCAGCCATACGTCTGCGCATGCACCCGGTAATATATATCATACTGATCTGCCAGCGAATCTTTCAATTCAATCTGTATTGCTTCAAGTCTCTTAGCTTTTCCCTCTGTTCCACTGTTTTTTCCGCCATTAACCCACTTTTGCCATCCGTAGGTCTGTACATGCGTTCTATATGAAATTTCCTTATTATAACTGGAATCTACCATTGCTATATTCAGCGCTTCCATCCTCTTGGCTTTTCCACTTGTTCCGGCTGTCTCACCATCATGTACCTTACTCATCCATCCATAGGTCTGTACATGCGTTTTATAAGCTATTTTTGCTTCCTTAAAAGCTATAGATGTTGCTCCCGGAGCAGGATTTCCCTTTGGAACCACTTTAACCTGAACCGCCTCGATTCGTTTTGCATAATCTTTTGTTCCGGATGGTTCTCCGTTCTTCGCCCAGTCAAGCCAGCCAAATGTCTGTGTATGCACTCTGTAGTAAATATCATACTTTTCCGCAAGTTCTCCTGTGAGATGCAGCTTTATAGCTTCCATTCTTTTTCCACCATTTAATATACCTGCTGCTGTATTATTGGCTTTTTCTCCCATCCAGCCATAACTTTGCATATACGTATCATATACTATATTTCCACTATATTGTGTATCATTTACTCTGACAGCTATTCCCTGAACAGATTTTGCCTGACCAATTGTACCACTCTGTTCACCATCTGCACTGTATTTTTCCCAGCCCTGCTTTTCTATGTATGTTCTATACTCTACTTTCTTTCCCGTGGTCTTATATGAATTATCTGTCGTCCCTGGTATCGTTGTTCCTTTTGGTAAGACAGCAATTTGTAATGCCTCAATTCGTTTTTCATATCCCTGGCTTCCCGCTGGCTGTCCATTGGATGTCCATCCCATCCAGCCAAACGTCTGACTGTATACACGATAGTATATATCATAATTCTCGGCCTGACTTCCTGTTAAACTAATTTTCACAGCCTGAATATACTTGCTTTTTCCTTCTGTTCCTGCGAGCTGCCCTGTTTCTGCCGGTGACTGCCAGCCTTCATCCTGTATACATGCCTGATATCTTACTCCCAGATCTCCATATCCGCCCCCGACATTTATTTTAAACGCTTCCAGTCTTTTTCCATACCCCGGCTTTCCTGTCTGATAACCGTTATTTACAGGCTCCTGCCAGCCATAACTTTGCATATGCGACGTATATGTAACGATATTCTCATCTGAAACCATTACCGGATCTGCATCCTGATTTATCACCGGTTCATCTGACATCCAGAAGTTAAGATCTACATTGGTGCTAACGCCATTTACTTTTCCAGAAGACGTACACTGCCACATATCATACTTTGACTTATACTGACAAGATGCACTGTACTGTGCAACCCATTTAGACCAGGACTCATTCTTAAATACCCGATCCGTCAATATACTGTTCCACCAATACAGGCTCGCATAAATCCCAACTTTATATCCAGCCCCAGATATCCTAGAACAAAATGTATTTGCCAATTTCCCAATTGTTGAACTGCCAAGATTCAGAACTGAATTCTCTTCCATGTCAAAATAAACGGGATATGTCGGCTGGTGTCCTTCCAACATTTTCTTAACATTTTCAGCCTCTTTCTCTACTGCCGAAACCGTTGTTGCTGTAGAATATATGTATACCCCATAAGGAATTCCCAATCGTTCGCATTCTTTTACATTGTACTCCCATTTACGATCCTTATAGCCTGAACCATAACTGCAGCGGATAATAACGAAATCAATATCCGATCTGTTTTTTACCGTATCCCAGTTAATAGTTCCCTGATATTCACTTATATCCATTCCTTTTTTCTTTGCACCAGGGATCGGTTTTCCAAGACTGTTAACAAATTGTCCATTGACCTTTTTCCATGCATTTGTAACAGCCCTTGCATTACTTGTCGCATCATCTTCTTGTGGTATTAATTCACCATTCGAATATCTCCAACTATTTTCTTTCGGCCTGTCCTCATCTGTATTCTCACTTGTCTGCACTTCAACTGAATCAGAGACAGATTCCGGTTCTCCTGCCATAACGCTG
>ERZ779894.3426-NODE-3426-length-12281-cov-3.740062_pt1 | contig 12281 bp, 19 predicted proteins | sample MGYA00511587_ERZ779894 | MGnify/ENA primary metagenome ERZ779894 (study PRJEB29588, sample SAMEA2160490) | human gut metagenome | biome: human gut; feature: human-associated habitat; material: faeces | place: Denmark | collected 2008/2010 ... | reverse complement strand
GGGAGGCCGCGCGACGGGAGTTCCGTTGCGCGGTTTTTTGTATTCAGCGATAGACGGAAGGTTTCCTTTGCAGGGTCGGAGGAAAATGCCTCAGAGCGTCATGTGAAGGCCTGGTGGGGTTATGGGGGTATTCATCTGTTTTACCACGATTTTTACCGTAATTGGACGAAAAGCAACTCCCTTTGGGCTGAGCATGAGGTTAATGCCGCTGTCGGTTTCCATCTCAGCACCTGAAGAGAGCAATGTGGTGTGTGCCATTAACCGCTTGTGCGATTTCGCCGGGTTGGATACTATAAAAGAAGAGAACCATCGTAGGCATTGCCATTGAGGAATGACAGTTATCTCTGGGTAACGGAGGGTGGGCTTGGCTCTTTGTCTTCGCTGGCGCTGAGATGCCTTTGGCGTTGAATTTCCCGGATCAGGACCGTTTGCTTCGAGGTAAAATCCATGAAAGGGTTTCGTTTGGACCGTCCGGCGGATCGCTGGTGTCTTGGGTGCGGCCTTGTTCTCGTCTTGTCTCTGCTTCTTTCCGATACCGTATTGCGGGCGTATGTGGCACTGACGGATGCGCACCCCTTTGCGGCGGGATTCTGCAAGTTCGCGTTGCTCGCAACGTTCGGGGAAAGCCTTGCGCAGCGGATGCTGGTAGGGCGTTACCTGCCGCCTCGTTTCGGCCTCGTGCCCCGCGCGCTGGCATGGGGCGTTCTCGGTATATGTATCACGCTGGCGTTCATGATTTTTTCCGCTGGCGTACCGCTGGCCATGTCCCGGATCGGCATGGATTGGGCCGCGCGTGCGCTGGCCGGTCCGTTCGGCACGGAGAAACTGCTCACGGCGTTTGCCATCAGTTTGTGCCTGAACACCTTGTTTGCGCCGGTCCTCATGGTGGCCCATAAGGTCAGCGATCTGCATATCGCCCGTTATGAGGGGACGCTGCGCTGCTTGTGGCACCTTCCCGACGTCGGCGGGCTGTTGAAGTCGGTCAACTGGGACGTCATGTGGCGGCTGGTGCTGTTCCGCACCGTGCTCTTCTTCTGGATCCCCGTCCATACCATTACGTTTCTGCTGCCAGAAGCCTTCCGGGTGCTGTTCGCCGCCTTGCTCGGAGCGGTACTCGGCCTGATCCTCGCGTGGGCCGGTTCGCGGCAGGCGAAGGGTTAGGTTGGCACCTTATCTGTTTATTTTTGATAAGAGCCCCCTTGCAGCGAGCGAGATCAAAGAAAGGCTGATTGAAGCCCTGTCTCAAACCGATGAAAAATCGCTTGAGCATATCTACAACAGCATCCTGTTTGCTTTGAACAAGACAAGGCAATAGCGGTAAGCTGACCACTATGAGTCAATGAAACATAGAGATTCGATTTTTCTTGTGGGCAAGACGAAAGGGGATGAGAAACAGGGCGCTCCCTCAAAGGCATTGTGAGGAGAACCCGTAGCTCGTCACATTGGCAGAACGGGTAGAAGGGTACGCAGACAGATACGAAAAAAGGACTTGTGTCAAGAAGACACAAGTCCTGTATTTCCAAGTGGTGCCGGGGGACAGAATTGAACTGCCCACACGGGGATTTTCAGTCCATCAACGGGCATAACATGAGCGCACTTAGACGCACTATTGCGCGAAAGATCAAACTGTTCTATCCAGTATACCGGACTTAGACGCACTTCTACTTTCCCCAAATGGGGGAGAGAATGGGGAGAAGAATGCCGGTAAAATGGATAACTGTCGCTTCGGGTATTCGTTGCTACGAGCATCCCACGCGCCGCCTCAAAAATGGGCGTGCGGATCGCTACTTCGCCATCAGGCATAACGTTGGCGGCAAACGATGCGAGGAAGGGCTCGGATGGGCATCCGAGGGCTGGTCTGCAGACAAGGCGCAGGGCATGCTGGCCAAGCTCAAGGAAGCGACGCGTACAGGCAGTGGTCCTCAGACCGTTGCCGAACTGCGCGAGGCAAACCAGCAGCGCCGGAAGGCCGAAAGTTCTGAGGCCGACACCATGACGGTCGCTGCCTTCTTTGACGATTACTACATGCCGGTCGCCAAAAAACGCAAGCGCACGTGGAGCCATGACGTCGGACGATTTGAGAAGGGCATCCGGGGACGGCTGGGCGACATTCCTTTTCGCGGCATTACAAAAGAGCATATGGAAGGGTTGATGGATGCCCTGCGCTCGGAGGGGCTGGCCGAAGCCACGGTGCTGCAATACATGGCCATCATGCGGCAGCTTTTCAGTCTGGCGCGGATCACGATGATCAACGGCGCGCCGCTGTGGGCCTCGGCCACCTCTCCGGTCAGCGAAGTCGAATTGCCGGAAGGCTCGCAGGAACGTGAGCGCTTCCTCTCCTACGGTGAAGCCGACAGGCTTATAGAAGCGGCCCAATCGTTGTCCGTTGAAGATGGTTATCTGCCATTGCTGCCCGATCTGGTTGATCTGATCATACTGGCGCTGAACACGGGGCTGCGGTTCGGCGAGCTGATGCGGCTTGAATGGAGCGATGTTTCCTTGCAGCATGCCTTCCTGAAAGTTCGGGTAGAGCGTCGCCGTAAGACGGGTGGCCATGTTCCGCTCAACAAAGAGGCTCTGGAGGTGTTGCGTGAGCGCAACGGCAGACGGCGGAAAGGCGATCTCGCCGTCTTTCCGCCGGATCGTACAGGCAAGGACGGATGCATCCTGCGCAGGCTGTACGGATTGGCCGTTGATGCCAGCGGACTGAACGCCAACAGTACCGGCCCCAAGGATCGTGTTGTCTTCCATACGCTCCGCCACACGTTCGGTTCGTGGCTTGCTCTGGCAGGTACCGATATCTACAGATCAAGACCTTGATGCGGCACAAGACCATCACGATGACGATGCGGTATGCCCATCTGTTGCCGGATGCGACGCGGGATGCCGTGAACCATCTCAGACCTACAGAGAGTTGAGGTTCTGAATACGCTTGACGCCCATGGTCTGGACAAGCCAGCCCACAAGGGAATCCGTCTTGTACGCCACCTTGTTGCCTACGCGCCAAGCCACTTCCGGTCCCGTTCCCGCCAAATCGGCGTTCTTGACCGTGAAGGGGGATACAAGGCCCCCAAGGAAGCGGTCAACCTGATGCCGGGCGATAACCGGAGGCAACTTGTCCAGCATGGCGTCAACAAATTCCTTTTCCTCGGCAGTCATCATGTTACACCTTCCTTTTGTCTTCGTCCGCCAAGAGGCTGAAGTAGCGGCATATGGACTTGAGATCGCAGTCGGGGCAGGCCATGTCGGCTTCAGGGGAATACGTTTCGATCCTGCTCAGGCAGTGCTGCAGCCGAGCCACGAGGGGAGGGACGTCAGCCATATCGTCTACCCAACGCGAGACGCAGCTTTCCATCATGAAGCCGGGTTCCATCTGTCGATCGCGGATACCGAGCACTGGTATCCCCGCCATGTACGCCATGCCCGCCTGAATGCCGATCTCCTGCCCGACGTGGCCATAACAGACGACAAGGTCGGCAGACTTGCAGGCATCGGAGCAGAAGGAAAAAAATTGGCTGCCGGGCGCGGCTGTCCAATCAAAAATCTGAACGCTCGGAGCTGCGATTCGAATGGCTCGCTGCAGGCGCTGGACGGCGCATGCCTGCCGAATACTGGCAGCAATGAACAGACTTGGTATCATGGACCTTCCTCCATGTGCGATACTGTTCAAAAGGGCAGCTCTTCGCTTGGGTCATAGTTTCCAGCCCTCTTCTCATGCTCAACGCGCCACGCTTCAAAGCGACTCATAAGCGAAATCTCGATGCCGTGGCACACCTTGCGGTTGTATTGCCCCGCCCCGACGCATGACCTCGGATCGGTTTGCATGATTTTATCGCATACGGTGTAGCTTTTCTTGCGGGCATAGCCGGGCATCTCCAAAAAGACGTCAAGGATGCGCTTCGCCAGCTCCAAGCTTTCCGCACCGCCCTCTCTGAAAATATTCTGAAGATAACTGGCGGCGATGACGCATGACGAGCCACAGCGCCCTTCCGGTTCCCTCCTGCCACAGCACTGACGGCATGGCCGCATCGTGTCGATAGTGTCCCACGAAAAAGAAGGAGCAAGCCCAATCCAATACGTCATGAGCGCGTGCAGTCGGGCATAGCTTTTTCCATAGGTAGCGCAGGCCGCATTGTGCAAAGAGCGAAACAGAAAATAGACCAGATGGTTATCGGATTTTTTTGCTCCAAGTGCGTCTACGAGGCCAAATGCATACAATTGAGGGTTCTCCGGCTGGTACACACGGCGACGGGCAAGGTATCCGTGAACCGCAGTAGAAAAAAAGCCGTTGCAAAAGAAGCAATGCCCCGGTTCGCGCGGACCTGACAGGCTTTTATTCTCGCACGGCAACTCCCCGCAGAAATAGGGTCGAATCGATGCATCCATAGGTGAATCCTTCCGTTTCATTTTTCCACCCCCTGCTCCACGGCCTTGAGCAAGGCCACGATAGCGGCCAGCGCCTCATAGCCCTTGGCGGCTATGGCGTCCCGTTCGTCCGCTGTAATAGTGCCGTCTTCCAGCGCGTCGGCTGTGGCGCCCATGAGTCTGCCGAACTCCTGCACGGCCACCATGCATTGCCTGTGGACGGGATGGCAGCCGTCGCCGGCGGGCGGCAGAGGGACACATACCGCGCCCATTTCCGCGGCCAGAGCATCCAGAGGCTGGATACTGCCCGTGAGCTGCATCAGGGGCAGGATAAGGTCTGCTCCGAGCTTGTGCCCCGGCTGGCGGCTGAGTTCGGACATCAGCGTGTTGTAATCACGTCCAATCCGGGCTGCGATGAACTTCGCGGGCAGGCCACTCGGAGCGTCCTTCACCAGCTCGTGCAGAATGGCGGTCAAGGAAATCGACTTCATGCGAAAATCCCTTTTCAAATTGCGATGAAGGAATTGCGTGGTTCCGGACAGAAAAACAGGTTAGTCAGATACAGGATGGGGGTCCGTTTCTGGTGCGGCGGAATTCTGGTGCTGTACCCCCGGAAACCGCGGCCTTCCCCGCGGCGGGGAGGGTGGCGGCAGCAGTTCGGAGGGAAAGCCAAGGGCCAGCAGCTTTTCTCGGCGTTTGGGTTCCGAGGCAACCATGAGATTGTACCGTGTGGTTGCAAAGGCCCAGCCCAGATATTCGGATGTGGCCTTGACGGTGATGTCGTGGTCTTCCATCCACAACTTCAACTCGATAATCCTTCGACGGTCGGCGGTGGTCGTTGCGGTCATGGTTCTTTCCTGCTACCTGAAAAACATTGATAGAGTAATTGTCTTGTTGAGTATGATTAGCTAGTTTCTAGCGCATTGTCAAGCCCAAAACAAGCGTTAAAACGCAATATATAAAGTTATGCAGTTGTTTGAACGAGTTAGAATTGCGATTTCCAAGATGGGCACCTCGCAAAGCGAAATGGCCAAGACCCTTGGCATGCCGCAACGTACGTTTCAGGGCTATCTGAATGAAAAACGGCAGGATAACCTATGGACTGTCCTGCCGAAGATTCTTGAGATGTATCCAAGGCTGTCACGGCAATGGCTGTATTTTGAAGAAGGGCCGATGTTCATCGGACAGGATGTGCCGCTGGATCAGCCCGTACCGTTGCAGACAATCCAGCAGGCTGTCGAACTGATGGCACGCGACGCCGCCGGCACCAACAAGACGTTGTTGCAACTTGTCGCGGGACAGGCCGGCGAACAGGATACGGCGGAAAAGGTCAGGGCGCTGGAAGAAAAGCTGAGAGAGCGGGAGGCTGAACTGGCTGAGGAACGCCGTCTGAACCGGCGTCTGACGGCCAAGCTGCTTCTGGAAGGCAACGCGGAAGAAGGCTCCGGGCAGAATACCGGGAACGAAGCGGCAAGCGGGCAGTGATCTTGCCTTTTCGCCCGAAAAAGCCAGACAGAACGTGAAAAGCCCCTGAACATACAGGGGCTTTGGGCAGGATCAGCCGAGGCGGGTCAGGAAGCCCGCCTTGATGAGGTCTTCGATGTGCATCTCCGGAGTACCGGTTCTGATGACGCTGCCGTTGAACATGGCAGCTCGCTTTGCAGAACCACGCATCCACTCGTCAAGCGTGGGCTCCGGTATGAACTTTGTCTGCCAGAGCTGTTCGGCAAGATGCCGGAAGCTGTCGGCCTCCAGCACCTCGCCGTCAAGAGTACGAAATTTCATAATCCCCCTATGCGACGGTTGCCAGCACTGCGGCACGATTGCGGTAGTAACGCACGACGCTTTCGCTGATCCCCGTCCAGATGCTTTCGGCCCGAGGGGCCGGAGCTGAAGTGCGCATCATCCCGCTCACGAGACGGTATGCTGACTGCCCGCGCAGCGGTTCAATCTGCATGCCCATACGACGCAGCCGGGTAACCGCAGCCCGAGCGGTATGGGGCAACCAGCCGAAAGTATCGCACATGGCGGACAGAGAGACAACGCCCTGCGAGGTGAACATCTCAGACAGCCGCGCCTGTACCCCATGCAGAGCAGGGTGCTCGATGACGGGAGCCGATACAGCCGGGGTATTCCGGGCCTTGGAGTTATCGATGAACTGGCCGAGGAAGCGAACCCAGTTGGCGATCTTGGTGGCGTTCACCGTGCCCGAATGCTGGCGAAATTCAATAGTGCCATGGCGCTGGAAGGACATCAGGTTGACCTTGAAGTATCGGCTGCCCATAATATTGGCCATTTCATTGATGGTTGTGGCGCGCATGAGTCGTCCGAAGGAAATGCCAGCCAACGTATTGCAGTAGAAGTTGGCCGTGCCGCGGCGGCTCGGAGGCATGATCGCGTCGATTTCGGTTTCATGGTCTGCATAGCGGCGGATGATGGTCTTGACGTCGTCGACGCTCAGATCGGAAGCATCAAAGTGGACATGAAAGCCGCAGGTTCTGTTGACCGTCGCTCCGGCGTCGGAAAGGGCTTCGGCGACGGTCATGGCTTCCGCGAGCCCCTGTTCGCCATGCAGCACCGGGCTGACGATTTCAAATCCGCCGCGCACGCTACCGTCGCCCACCAGTTTCCAGTGGGAACGGGTCGTGTGGTTATAGGATTCATCATGCACGGCGATGCCCACGGCGCTCAGAGATGTCAGGGCGGTCTGGCGATTGATCCCGGCGATTTCAAGTTCGATTCCGAAAGAGCGATTCATATCTTACAACCTCATGTTTTAATTTATGATTCATTGTTGCCGTGAGTGTGTGTTCGCTCTTTCGTCCAAAGGTTGCAAGTCTTTTCTTGCTGATTTTATTGTTTTTTTTGTTGCATGGTGCCGGGGATGGCTTCCCGGTACCATGCGGCAGAATTCAGGGATGGAGAGTTGCCTGCAGTTCGGCAAGCACCTCGCTGGAATCAAAGATGATTTTGCTTGCGGCGGCGGTCACGTTGGGGCTGGTGAGATCATCGGCGGAGCACAGGTAGATGACGGGGCGCTCCAAAGCATAGGCCGCTCCCGCAACCACGGCCATCTCCGTATCCGGTTTGCCCGTGATGAGTACGGCATCGGATTCACGGATGCAGGCGATGATGATTTCCATACGGTCTTCGCCAGAGTCGCCTATTGTCAGGACACGCATGCCCATATTTTCGATGACGTGACGCAGAAAGGGCGTATGGCACCGGGCGGCGGCGTTTTCAACGAGGCAGACAGTGTGCTTGCTCATGTTTTTCTCCCTTATCCGGCATACGCAATGATGCGGTAAAAGTTGTCGCTCTTGACCAGTCTGGCCACAAATCGCTCCCTTGCCTTTTCCGTCTTGAACGACCGCCGCTTGCAGAGCAGCTGGCCATTCCGCCCAATGACCTCGTAAGCAACTTCAAACATCTTACAACCTCTTTGATTTATTTGATTTACCCTTTCGGAGTGGTCGTGTGTTCGCTCTTTTTAGAGAGGTTTGCAAGTCGTTTCTTGTTGATTTTATTGTTTTTTTAAGAAAAAGCTCCGCCGGAGCGGAGCTGGTTTCTCATTTTCCAAACAAACCATGCGAATGTGTCATGGAGAGGGAGTGGCTCGGCATCAAATGAGGGGCATCCAGATATTCCACCCGGGGGAAATGCTCACAGGGACCCTGTGCAAGCCGAAACCTGCGGCCATCGTCTGTGGTGGCGTAGGTATACGTCCACCCGGGGATTTCAGTGCTCTTTTCTTTTTCTGACTGCATAGCTACCTCACAGTTTTATGATGAGGCACAGGGCATAATAGGGAGGCATTGTACTGATGGCCTGTGCCGTAAGGGCATGAGTATGTCCGCTGTCGGTGACGCCGTGGTTATGCTCTGATGATCCGACCGCATGGGCATGGCCGGGGTCGGAAACGCCGTGGGCGTGTGCCCATGAGTTGCCCGTATAGCCACCATTTTTTTGTGTAGGGCCTCTAAATGTTATATTGCCGCTATCACCCCACCCGTTGTCTCTATACTCAGATGGCTGGATAGAGGTGTGTGCATGGCTCGGCAAGGTATTTCCGTCCAGCGTCGTGCCTTGAATGCCGATTCCGGTACCTGCGGCTCCGGTCCAGATGGAAAGGGCTGCGTTTTGAACGGCAATCCCTGCATGAGCGCTTCGGGCGGCGACGCTGGGGGTGACTGTGGCCGCGCCGCCAGTCGTGCCGGGCTGGTAGGTTTTCCCCGCCCCGAGGATGAAGCGGTCGGTCAGGTCGGGAGTGCCGTCCTGTCCGTTACACAATGCCCAGCCCGCCGGAATGGTATCTGTGGAGCCGGACCACATCAAAATGACGCCGCTGGGAACAAGTTTGCCCATTACCGTGACAAGGGTTCCCTTGAGTTCCTGTACCATGCGCAGAAGTTGAGGAAGTGCCATCAGCGCACCTCCCGGCGGCCCGTCAGGCTAGGAACCGTCTCTCTCTCTCTCTCTCTCTCATGGGGGTATTTCCTTTTACAGTTTCATGATGAAGCACAGGGCGTAGTAGGGCGGCAGGGTGCTGAGGGCTTGCGCCGTGAGTGTGTGGGTGTGCCCGCCGTCGGTGACGGTGTGCCCATGCGCGGCGGTCGTGACCGCGTGCGTATGGCCGTTGTCGGTGATGCCGTGGCTGTGTTCGGATGAGCCGACCGCATGGGCATGGCCGGGGTCGGAAACGCCGTGGGCGTGTGCCCACGAGTTGCCCGTATATTCAGAGTAGGTCCACCCATCGGGCGCATCATTGCAGACTCCGCCAATGCCTCCGCTGCTATGGGCATGTACTTGATATCTGACGGCATGGTTGTGCCATGCCAAGGTATTTCCATCCAACGTCGAACCCTGAATACCGATCCCGGTCCCGGCTGCTCCGGTCCAGATGTTCAGTGCGCAGTTCCAGATGGCTATGCCCGCCTTGGCGTTTCCGGCAGTCCCGCCGGGTGCGGCGGTACCGAGGCCGATTCCCGTTTGGGCGTTTCCGGCGGCGACGCTGGGGGGAGCCGTTGCCGCGCCGCCGTTTGCGCCGGGCTGGTAGTTTTTTCCCGCCCCGAGGATGAAACGGTCGGTCAGGTCGGCCGCCGGTGCCGTCGCACAGCGCCCAGCCAGTGGGGATGTCCGCAGCCGTCCCCGACCACATGATGATGCCCCGGCTGGGCATCAGGAAGCGGCGCACTTCGTCGAGCGCGCGCATGAGCATGGGGTTGGCCATCAGATCACCTCCACAAGGATATCGTAGTCCGTGGGGATCGCATCGTGCCAGCGGATGACGGTCGAGGCGGCCCCGGCAGTCCCCACTTCCTGATACTGGTGCACGGCCTCGTCGGTTCCGGCCTCGCAGCGCAGGCCGCACAGGTAGACCCGCAGCCGCTTGTTTCCCACCGTGTAGGCGGGCACCGTGTAGTCTGCGCCCTTGGCGATGACGCCTGTGCGAGAGCCCGCAGGGGGAAAGGCCGAGGTGACGGCCGCCGCGAGCAGGCCCCGCAGGTCGTCGGACTGCGCCTTGGCGTTGGCGTCGAGGCCCTGCAATGTCTCACGCAGCCGGAGCACATCGTCCTCGAGGAGGTTGTCCGGGTGCGGCAGGGGGAGTTTCAGGTACGTTGTCTTTTCATCGATCATGGCAGCTCCTAGATCACGGCCATGAGCCGGATGTTGCTGACGCGGGGGCGGGCCGTGCTCGTTCCGGTCAGGGTCAGTTTGACCTTAACCTCGTTGACGTTGGAGAGCGTCGCCTTGAAGCGGTACTCCACAAGCCCGTCGCCTTGGTTGGTGGTGCCGTCGGCAGTGAGCGGCTCCCACTCGCCGGAGTCCTTGCGGAGCTGTGGGGTTACGGTTGCCCCGGAGGGGATGACGGCGTCGTAGACGAGCACGGCCTTGGTCGCGCCGCGGGCGGGGATGGATCGCGTGGCGTAATCGGCGGTCAGGCCCACGGCCCCGGCCAGCAGCGCGGCGAGGATGGTATTGCCGATGACCGGATACTGGAACAGCTCGAAGACGGGGATAGCCACGCTGGTCAGGACCGTCACGTACAGCGTCCAGAGCGCGAACCGGAGGGACAGCGCCTTCCAGCCCCACAGCAGCAGGACGGCGTTGCCGACGCTGAGCACCCATGCCGGGGATATCCCCCACGCATAATTGCTGATCAGGGCGAGCCCGAGCACGCCGCCGCCCGCGAACTGATACGGCACCGTCAGCGCGACGACCGCGAAACACGTCAACAACGTGCCGATGGTGGCGGCCAACAGGGTATGCCACTCCCGCCGCAGCGACAGGTGCGGACGCCGCAACACGTTCCCATTCAAAAAGCCCATTCTCGTATTCCTTAAAAAAGATATGCCGTACAAAGAGTTAGAGAAAACAATGCCCTCTCCTTCCATAAGCCATCGCCCCAGCCTTGGCAATCCGCCCCGAAAGCGGCGCCCGGACGGGAGCCCACCCCCGTTTGCGCGCCGCTTTTTGCTCTTTCTTTCACGATAAAAGTCAACATGTTTTTGAAAAAGGTAACAGGGCTTTTTTTCTACCCTATTGACCTCTTTTCCTGCGTAGCTTATGATGAAGCCAAATGAAACGGCGGGAGCTGCCATGATGTTGTCCACGTTCGCCAAGAACAGACTCTTTATCAAGAGTTTCCTGAGCATACTGATGTTGCTCATGCTGTTCTGCACGCCGGACGCGCTGAAGGCAAACGCCTCGTTTGACACTTCAGTCACAACAAGCTTCGTCCCCAGCGAATACCTGCCTCTGGAAACGGAACAGGCCACCGCCGTTGTCCGGGCGAACAAGGCTTTCCTCCCCGAAAGGGGCCTCAACAGGGAAACAGGGTTCCCTCTCCTCACCCTGCTTTTCCTTCTGCTCTATCCGCTCTGCACGCGTTCACTCAGGACGCTTTCATGGGCGGATCTCCTCCTCCCACGGCTTGTCGAAATCCGGGGCATGTTGCCTCTCCCCGGCGCGCCGCCTCTTCATAGGATCTCCTTCGTTTCCACTCTCAGGGCTTGCGTGTAACGCACATTCCCCCATGCGTCAGGGACGCCCCAAAAGGGCGCGCCGGACCCACGGCGGCTATGCCCCGCCTTGGCGCAACGCTCCGGCATTCCCTGACAAACGACAAGGAGTTCTTATGGACATCGGATTGAAGGTCGTCCTGATTTGCGCCGGTTTCATGGCTATTTGCGTCGTCCTCGGCATGATCGGCAAGAAGCTCGCCGAATAGATCCCCACAGGCAACGCCATATCCTCAGAAAACCAAAAAGGCTGTCGCTCCGGCGGCAGCCTTTCCGCCTTCCCCGGACGGCGCAACCGTGCGTTTTTCCGCCCACTTTCCCCGCCGCACCGCCCATGACGCCGCTTTTTGACGGAAAAAAGCATTTTCCGCTTGACTTCCCGGGCATTCTTTGACAGAAACCTTCTCACGTTGTTGGGCTATCGTTCAATTGGCAGGACGACGGATTCTGGTCCCGTTAATCGTGGTTCAAGTCCACGTAGCCCAGCCAGAAATTTAAAAAGGAAGGTCATTTGGCCTTCCTTTTTTTGTTGTGCGCTGCGCAGAATGGACTTGATGATGATGATGATGAGGAGGAGGAACCTTTCAAGAAAGGCTTCCTCCCCCACCAAACCCACCAGCGAGGCTCGCGTCCCCCCCTCCACCTCCCGAGACTTTCATAAAATGGGGAGGCGGCGCGAAAGGAGTCCGTTCCGGCATGAGCTGGAAAAAAAGCGCTACGGATGGTGGCTTTCCCTCTCTTCATTGCTCCCCGAACGCGGCTTGCAGGCATTCCCTTTGAAAGGCGCACCATTCCAAGGTCATCCGCGCTGGAAAAAACTGCGAACAGGGATTCGATAAAGTCGAAAGTCTTTGGAAAGGGAGGGATGGGGCTTGGGGAAGGGAGGTGAAACCT
>ERZ779894.3418-NODE-3418-length-12312-cov-4.180631_pt1 | contig 12312 bp, 12 predicted proteins | sample MGYA00511587_ERZ779894 | MGnify/ENA primary metagenome ERZ779894 (study PRJEB29588, sample SAMEA2160490) | human gut metagenome | biome: human gut; feature: human-associated habitat; material: faeces | place: Denmark | collected 2008/2010 ... | reverse complement strand
GAATTATAATAACCGGTTTGGTATTTATCTGTTTTATGGGATGTGTAATATACTCATCAATGATTAGTGATGGCAAGATGGAGCTTGAAAGTTCTGACAAAATAACCCCTATATCAAGTACAGCATATTATTTAGAAGATGATAAGTATTACTATTTCAATACCTCTGACAAAACAGTGAAAGTTCCAAAGAGCAGTGCTAAGACGAATATAAAATATGTTGAGTCAGGAGATGCAAGAATTGAAAAATATTCGACTATAATTGACGGTAGCAGTGTTAATCCTATTTTTTATATTTCGTGGGTTAATTCTGATGTATTTGATGAAAAAGCAATTTACAACATCTATATACCAAATAATGCAAAAGCAAATAATGTGAAGGAGTAAAAATGGCGAAAATTGGAATTACCGTATCAGCTGACAAAAAATCAATTTCTAAGGTCAATCATACGGTTAATGATGCTTTAAAAAATGAATACAATGAGTATCTTCATAAAATTAAGACTATAAGCCTGCTAAAACTAATTACAAGCCTTCTTGGAATAATTCAACTTTCAAGTGCCATATGTTTTTTCACTGACATTTTCCTTGATTTTATTCCAAAATCGCTTCCGACATATATTACGATTGTTATTACCGTTTTTGCGTTGAGCGGCATACTTGTTGTATTGCTTGATGTGGTTAAGCAAAAATCTACCGACATTGACCAACTATTGTACCTCACAAAAGGCAAAAATATTACATATGAAGATTTTGCTGTATATAGGATTTCTCCTTTTGCAGACAAATTTAAATTATATTTTATGTACTATTTAGCTTACACGAAACCACACATATTATCAGTTGATGTATATGTTTTGCAAGACAGCAAAAACGCTGTTTTAAACATTGTATATGTTGACGGCAGTACAATAACGAGTTTTACAATGAACCTCATAGACATACTAACTGATTGCAATTACATCAACGAACCCGAACTTCACTATGATTCCGACTTTAAACTGTTTCTTCCTCACAACCAACTCAGGGAATATTACAGAGTAAATACAGAAGACTTTAAAGCACTTGTTGACAGTTTCAAACTCAGTTAATAGGAGGAAAGTTCACTATGAACATTACTGATTTTCTATTGCCTATCGCTGTCGCTTCTTCTTTTGGTTCAAACAGCGGCAATAGTGATAATAACGATAAGAGTGACATTTCAAAGAATAATGATGAATGTTTTGTTGTAGATAAAACAGATATGGAAGAAAATCTGAATTATATGATTAGCGATCGTGATTTTTCTAAGATTAACGAAAACGCTATCAACGAGCTGAGAGTAAATTATTCACTCAATCAAGATACATATATCAAATACCGCAGAAAGCGAATCGAGGCTTGCATATATGCTGTATGCTTAGCTTTACTTATCATAGCATTAGCTGTTGAATGGTTTTGTATAAGCGACAATAGCGTTAAAGCAATTGCAACTATTAGCTTGACAGTAATATCTATTGTATTTAGAGTTTTAATGGTGGTTTCCGATAAAAGGATATCCCAATTTTTTGAAGAGGAAGACGAAAACGGAAACTTTAATGGTAACTGTTTGTATGGATTAACTTCCGAACAAATGGACCATATTTTCAAGTATAGGTGCAAAACATTTGATGAACTGCTTACTTTTGAATTTTATTCCTCTTTGGCATATGAATCGGGTTATGTAAAAATCACGCATATCAAGGCTGATAAAATCATATTCATTGAGTTGTCAGGAAAAAAGACTTCACAAATCAGATTGGCTTACGATGAAATAACATTTTACTTTCTTTCTGATAAAAAAGATATCCAGAAAGAAACTTTTCCTTTACACGCAATTACCGTTGACGACAAACAGCCTATGCGGTTATATTATGTCGAAAGAGAATTTTGGCTTGAAGTTCCCCTACACTTCGTACACAAAGGCGAAATTTCAAAAATAAACATAAATCTCTCATCTTTAAAATGTTATAACTAAAGAGGTATAAAATGAAATTAACAAGCAAGATATCTCGTATAGCTATTTGTATATCTGTATTAGCAATTATATTATCACTAATTTCAGCCATCGGAATTTTATCAAACATTATTCATAATAGAAATCAGAATCGCAGTTATGACTTGAGTAAATATATTTCAGCAGTAAAAATCCATAATGAAAAGGAATTTGCAGCGGCATTATCCAAATATAATGATGTAGACATTCTCGCAGAAGGTACACTTGAAGCGGTTGATACGGTCACATACAATGGTGTTCCCGGAGTGTATTCTCAAATAAAAGTTGATAATCAAACTTACAACAGACATTATTCAGGTAGTATTATCAGTTATAGCTGGGATACAACCAGTACCGAATTCATACACTCAAAGGAAATACGATTTCTAGGTCAAATTTATCCTTATGGCACTATCCCCTTCTCAGAACCGAAAGATAACGGTGCTGTATATCCTAATGTGAACGGATGGTTTTGTGGAGATACAAGACATGAAATATATACATCGCCAACCAACGAAAAAGGAGTCCTGTACGCAACGATTAAGAACAAAAAAATTATCGACACAGAATTTTTCACAGACCATTCTTCTATTGATGACTTTTTGAATAGCTTTAATTAAATTTATCATTTATAAAAAACAGCCCCTTCATCTTAATTGATAAGGGGCTGTTAGTTTGCGTATTTATTTTCATTTGGATTTTTGGTGAATGCGTCAATAACGGCACTTGCCCTTTCTTCGCTCACTTCATATTCATCAAGCGTTGCTTTGAACAAATCAACTCCGGAGCTTTTCAAAAAGAAACGCACCTGATTTATTGGTTTTAATCACCCCCTGCCTTTACCGCTGCGTTTTTTGAACAAGAACAATATAATTTTTCTCCTACTAGCTATAAAATGCAATACAGACCGTTTAAGAGTCTTTATCCTTCAAAAATCAAATCGTCTCCCTGACATTTTATCTTTCAGAAGAAAATGCTTTTTAGAGTGATTTAAGAATAATTTAGGTCAAATGTAATTATAAGATTTTTGGACTTTTATTACCTCTTGGCTTTTTGTTTCTTGGTTCCTTCGTTTGACTTTCGTCATCGTTGTCATTGCCAACATCATCTCTAACTTTCCGCCTATAATTACTGTATCTGTCAATTACCATTTTATCATAATCAAGACTTGGAAAATCAATCTTAGACTGATGGTCTGTTACATTTGTTTCAACAATCTCTTTTGACATTGGATGTTCCGTAAAATCCATTTTTGTCAGCGTCATAACCTGATGTTCAGCAAAAAACACAAGTTCCTGTGACCTCGGCATTGTCATTACTTGATTCGGTGTCATTACCATTCTTGTACCTGATGAAGATGTTACCCTCATATCAGCATTTCCTACCATTGCAGAACTCATTGTCTTGTTAACTGTCGCTTCACCCGTTAAGTCGGAGATAAACTTAGCTGTTTCCGGATCTTTACCGGATCCCAAAAACAGAAATGTGTCACAACAGCCGATTATGCTTCTCCAAGTGTCCTTGTATGTGAATTGTATTTGTGGTATATCCTGAATACACAGAATACTGTCAACACCCCTCGAACGGACAGTCGCAATCTTTTTCGGAAAATCCGGTATTTCGCCTATATTACAACACTCATCAAGCAGTAAAGCAACTTTGACGGGAAGAATTCTCTCTTTCAAGGAGTCTGCATATTCTACGAGGTCAATGTACATAAAGGAAAAGAACAGAGAGGTTACAAACTTGTATGTGGAATGCTGATCGGAAAAACGAAGATAATATATACACGGCTTTTGTCCCGGTGCCGTAAGGTCAATTTCTGGAGTTCCTAATACCTTTGAAAGTTTTATATCTTGAAAAAGTTGTAGTCTGTTTGCAAGTCCATGAATTATCTGTCCTCTGATTTTATCTGCACGCCAAAACTCTTTGAACGGTATTACAGCAGGATGGAATGGAAAATTGCCTTCAAGAACATCAAAAACTCTTTTCATATCATCGTCGGATAAAGTCATAAACTCACATACTTCTCTCATCGTTTGTTCTTTACCTGTTTTGTTTGATATATCCGCAAGTCCTACCGATTTCAGCAAAACAATTGATTTGAGTAAATTCTCTTCGGCATCAGCCCAAAAGTCTCGTGTATCTTTTCCTCCTGTATTATCAATAATAATTCGAGCAAGTTGAGCTGCTTTTTCCGGACTGTTACGAACTTCACCGAGTATATCCCAACCATCAGAGTATTCAAGTTCTACAAGATTAAGTATTTTTACATCATAATTATGCTTAATAGCAAGTTCTGATGTCCAACCATATATTTCTCCCTTCGTATCTGATACTACTACGCTTTCTCTTCTTGTAATTGCCTGTAAAATGTAATTTACAACAAAAGACCTTGATTTTTTAGATCCGGGATTACCACAAACTACGATGTTATTGTTATATTCTACGCCCTCTCTCCAGTCTTTTTTTGGAAAAGCTACAATCTCCTTTTTCTTGTCGTTAAGATAGCCAAGTATAGGCAATCCGTTAATCTTATCAATCTGTTTTTTTGGTACTACTTTCATAAATTCACGAATCTCATGCTCATTACTTTGCTTTGCTGTGCCGAAATCGCCCCTATTAGAATATTCAAAATTAGCAGTTCTGTCTTTTTCACTTTCACCGAGTACTCCTCTATGATCGCTCATTTTTATTGCGTAAGCAAAAATAAGTACTCCTATTACACCTTCGGCTATCCAAGACATTTTACTTTTTGAAAAATCAAAAGCATATGCGAAATTTACAATCGGATTAAAATCAACAGCAATAGCTTGTCCTCTTGTAACCATTAACAATACCTGAGTCGATAGTCCGGATATGTATATTGCTACAAAGGCTATAAATACTATAAGCAATATTCTTAAAGTATTTCTTGTTTTTCTGCTGGGTTCATATAGTTTCATTTTTTATGCCTTCCTTTCTGCATTGATATCTGAATTACAAAGTCTAAAAATACAGGGTACTAATAGGCACCCTGTATTAAAGAGCATTGAATCGTCGTTAATTCTTTACAACTCATCAAGGTAAGCGGCTCTGTCTTTAATGTTTCAAAATATTTCAATCGTAATTCAATATTTTCACGAGCCGCCTACACTCAATCAAGTTCATTTATTTATCTTGTCTGAGTAATTGCAGAAATTACTGCTTCACGGGATAAGTCATATACCAACACCTTTCCTTTTAACGATTTGTTAATTGAGATGATATTTGATATTGTATCAACCTGTTCTGTAAAGCATAAAATCAGCACTTGATTTCGTGTTTGAATTATGTATTCAATAATCTGCATCATCTTTGTAGGATCAAGATACCACATCATTGATGATAAAGTTTCACCTCCATATACCCCATCGCAAAACTGAGTATCAATTGTTGGATGATATGGTCTGAGGTCACACTCATCAAAAAACACTCTGCTTATTTTATCTTTCATTGCTGAATCTAAAACATCACTTAACTTGTAATTCATATTATCCATTATCATCGAATAATTATGTATATAATTAAGCTTTTGATAGCAGCGGCGAGTTTGAGGTGACCTATTATCAATACGAGTAGCATTTACTTCATATGAGTCTTTAGCTGTAGGTACATCATTATATAGATATAACACTCCAAGATTTTGACGATTGTTATATGGCTCAACTGCCTGTTCAAGTATGTCGCACACAACTCTTTTCCATTCAACTTCATTGGACAACCATAGGTGATGTTCCTTATCCGGTGCATATATAATAGTAATATTTTGTTGTGTTACAATACAGCCATATGACGATGATGAGAAAATTGCACCAAGTCGAGGACTAAAGCTACGCATTTCTTTGACACTCACAAAGAAAGGCTTTTCTACCTTAATTTCGTATCCTTGAAATAACTTCTCTGCAATTCCTGAATAGTTTTCTATGCTGACACCTTGCTTTACAAGACAATAGAGAACGCTTGTTAACGCTCTGTTTCTTTCTCTTATTTTTTCATTATACATATTGACTTCGTTATAGTCTTTGTATAGTTCATAATTATATTTATACGGAAACTTTATCATGAGGTATTCAAAGCCTCTATCCGTAAGCATATAACTGTAACTTTTTCGGTATCCAACTTTCTTAATTAAACCCCGATGCACAAGATTATAGATGACATTTCTTCGAACATTGTATTCCCCATAATCCTGCTTAAAAAGTTTTACAGTTTTAGGTGACAACTCCCTGCCGACAAGACACAAAACTAAGAACAACTCTTTCGTATATGAAATAGGTCTTGTACTGATTTTATATTTTCCTCTTTTGTTATTTTCCTCTTTATTCATTCAATAATCACTCCATTATATGCCCGCCCATAGTTTACCCGATTCAAGGGTACCTATCACGCCATTCAATATTAAAGTTGTACTTTTTAAAAGGCTAAAAATGCGATTATAGCAGGCTTTTATTTAAAACGAAATATACAACATTTCTCATTTTATAATTTTCAAAAATGTTGCCCATTTCAGTACATAATCCGTTGTACAATTTGTGGTTTTCCGTTGCCCATTTTCCCACATTATGTTGCTAATTTTGATATTAAGGATTTGACCTTTGGCAAGATATACAATTCCGTGTATGCAGTATCTGATATAACGCTGTCGTAACACAAAGAAACTAATAGACCATTATCATCAGATGACAGTATGTACTTGTTGATAAGGTTAATGATGTCATGAGAATCGCTATTATCATTATCTCTAATTTTACCTTTGGTGTTAGGCTGATGATCTACAATTATAATTGTAGCATCGGCAAGCTTATCTATTTTGTGTTCAATATCATACTGCATAATCAACTTCTCAAAAATGTAATATACATATTTCTTTTTATTGAAATACATTTTAGAACGATTTCCTCTGTAAGATACCATAGAAGGTATAACTGCTCTATAACCTTCACTGTACCTTTCAAACAGATACTCACTTTGCTTATGTTTTAAGTCTTGAGCATACTTAACAACTTGGTTAAGATCTTCCTCTGACAAAGATTTATTCATATAATCACAATAATTTTGAGACTCAACATCACTAAGCTGTGTTGCAAACAACAACTCAAAAATATTAAGCAGCTCATACTCATATTGTACTTTTTTGCTTTCTGTTATATTGGCAGAAGACGACTCAAAAATTATATTTTCAATGGTATTAATTTTACTTCTGATAAATGATTTATTCATTATCCTTACAACTCTCCTGTTCTACTAATTCTTCGGGATTATAAAATAATGCACTCTTCGATGAGTCATATGGCATGAAAACAAATGAACAGATATTTGGTATATATTCCATAATTTTTGAGGCTTCGTTATATAGCATCCATTTGTTTTCGCAGATTGCAAATCTTTTTACATTATATTTTTCATCATATTCTCTTTCAAAAAAGAATCCCATACGCTTAACTAACTCAGCATTCTCACTATATGGTAAATATATAATTTCAAACATATGTTCTTCACTGTTTTCATCTTCAATGATTAACTTAATTGTAGATGGATAATGACTAAGTTTATGATATCTCACCTTATACAGTTGCGTAAGTCGAGCTAATACTAAAAAACATTTGTTTATTATTTTAGCTTCATTATCATACACTATGTTATCGTTGTGCGGATTGAAGTTTCTGCTATAGCAAGTAACATCATCGTTATCCACATGGATATAAATCCGTTTTGAACGAACCAGTTTGTTTATAATCGAGTTAAACTTCATTCTATCTTTAATAACAGATGATGCCATTTCGTATATTGACTTTTTAGGCAGTACCCTGTAATTGTCGATAATATCAAGTATCATATACTCTACGCTGTTCATATCTTCACCCTCACATATATCTGTATTTTCAATCAGTTGGATATACATATTCTTCATCATAAGAGCACCTGTTCCTAATAGTACCGTCATCATACTATTTATGTGCTTATCATACTCAGATTTGTTTGGCAGTTGTTTCTTTGTTATACACTTTATACCGTAATTTTCGTAGCCGTAATAATCTACCAATGCTTTGATGATCTTCGGATATTTAGCTAATTTTCTTACATCAAACTCTTTGCTTGCAACCTTACTAAGCACAAAATTTTGTTGTAACAAAATATTCAATCCTCGACTGAAATACATCTTTGCTTTTTGAGTATTAGCATATATGGATGCCTCGGACTTAAAACATAATGAGTGAGAAATGCTTAATACTGACTGTGAATTGCAATACCTTTTTTCTAACAACAATTTATACTCCGGATTGAATGTAGCAATGTAATCTAAACCTCTTTTTATGCTATCAAGACAAATTTCAATGCTTTTTTTTGGCATCATAATAATCCTGACCTATTTCATAATCCATAAGCATACAAGATATATCGTCAGCTATATCATCATTCGTTGCATAGAATTCATATGCTAATTTGAAGTTTTTGTATTGACATAAGATATAAATGCATTCTTCGTTAGTCAGGCACATATATTACAAACTCCTCACATTGGCTAACACATAATTATAAAATTCATTTTGAGAGTCTAATACCGTGTGATTACTCACACACAATGTTTCAGTTATTTTTCTAATATTTTCGCCTTGAAGTGTGTGCATGATAATTTTGTTAGTCTTATCATTGTGGTACATTGAGAAGGTATAGGATAATTTTTCAATAAGACTTATAAAATCGCTCATGTTGTATTTGTCCAAAAAATCTACTTTACCTTCAATGTAATCTGCTATTCTGTAACTATGTAATATGTGAAACTGTGTTTTTAATAAGTTAAAGTTTTTAATTACATATTTAATTGTATTTAATTCTTCTGAACGCATACAACTCCTCCTCATAATGTTCTTAACACATCAACAAACTTACTTGTGCCACAAGTGCTTATTAACGCAATTATAATCATAATAGCCATACAAAGAGATAGAGTGCTGCACAATAATATAGCTATTGTATATACAATTTTTTTACTACGGGGTTGTGAACCCTTTGCATAATGCAAAATAAAAACAAATACAACTACAACATTAAAGAAAGAACATATTGCATGGACTAAAGAACATACAGAAAGTAATACAGTAATTAAAATCGTAGTTGGAACAAACGCCTTATTCGTATTTTTATCTAATTTTGTTTTTATGTTTTTGCTTTTTAAAAAATACAACATTCATCACCTGATAAAAAGAATAACGGCACGAAATCAGGTATAATTTCACGCTGAAATTCGACTTTATATTGAATATTTTGTTGAATATATGCCTTTTCTTCATTATACAGTTAGGTTAATAAGATGTCAAGAGTTGCACTTAATGATTTAATTATTTAAAAGTTTCAAAAAAAAGATTATTGACAATGTTGCAACATCGGGTATAATAATATTGTATTATTATGGAGAAAATTTCAAAGTTAAGCTATGTGGAGCGTTAAAGATTGGAGTTAATATGAATGGAAATTATTGATATTTCAAAAATTAACAAAATCCGTAAAAATAAAGGTATCACAATCAAACAGCTTGTGGAACTGTCCGGCATTAGCTACACTACCTTATCAAAAATTTGTGCCGGCTATGTTGCTAAACCAAATACAAAAACATTAAATGCAATTGCTAAAGCTCTTGATGTGCCTGTCTCAATCTTTTATAAGGATGATGATCCATACAACAGTTCAATCAATTGGCTTAGTATGTTGCCGGCAAAAACAGGTAATGCTATAATCAAATTTTTTGCTTTAAATGAATCATCACAGAAGTTGGTCGATGCCTTGTTTTCTGAAAGCCCTGATGAATTGTCTATAGCAGAAATTAATAACCGCATTCCTCTATTTGAAAGCTTATTGCAAGTCAAAAATGTAGATACTGTAAAAAACTTGTCTACCGCAATTGATATAATTCTAAAGAATCCAGCAGTCATTGATGTTGTGGTAGCTTGTGCAGATCAAAGCACGGACGATTTGAAAAAAATCGCTTCAGCTATCCCCTGCCTCTATCCAGAAAAATCAAATGAATCCAAATAACATAAATCAAGGCTCAGTTAATACTGAGCCTTGATTTATTATATTGTTTCCTTTTTTATAGCTAATAAAAAAGTTGCTATAAGTCTTTCAACTCATAGCAACTCTAAGAACATATTGTCATTATTTCAATGAACAATAAAAGCATAACACATTTTTTTTTGCTATTATTCGCTGTGAATTTGCATTTTTTAAAACGAATTATATCTCTATCGTAAGAAATACAATAAATCACAGAAAATGCCCGCCTGTTACCAAGCGGGCATTTAATAATTCTAAGCATTAGTATTCACCACTTAACAGGAAGTCTGCTATACAAATCAACTTGACATCATCAACACCTATCAGTAGTAGATTAGTTTTGCGATTTATAACCGCAAAACTTATTGATTTCGTATTGAGTTTGCGGTAAACTATCCTAGATAGGAGGCGATTCCGATGATTGACAGACCTTTATATGTAAACCAGATTATGGCATACACCGATACCCCCTTTGTAAAAATCCTGACTGGTGTGCGTCGCTGCGGAAAATCCACGATCTTGAAAATGATTATGGAAAAATTGAAAACTGAGCGGAGCATTCCCGCTGAACGCATTGTCAACTGTCGTTATGATTCGATGGAGTATGCGGATATGACGGCGAAACAGATGTATGCACAGCTCAAAGCGCAGCTCTCCCCGAATGGCAAGACCTATCTTTTTCTTGACGAAGTACAGGAAATCAAAGGTTGGGAAAAGGTCGTCAATTCACTGGCCTCTGACTTTGATGTTGACTTGTATGTTACTGGCTCCAACTCCCATATGATGTCCTCGGAAATTTCAACCTACCTCACGGGACGATATGTTGCTTTCCGCATCTATACGTTGTCTTTCAGCGAATATCTGACATTCAAACAGCAATACGCCACACTCAGCAATCCGAAAGCTGAGCTTGCCAACTATGTTCGTCTGGGCGGTTTTCCCGCCACACACTTGCAGGCATATTCGCAGGACGAAGTTTATACGATCGTCCGGGACATTTATAATTCCACTATTTTCTCTGATATTGTCCGTCGGAATCAAGTCAAGAAAATCGACCAGCTGGAGCGCATCGTCAAATACACGTTTCAAAATGTCGGCAACACGTTTTCTGCCAAGTCGATTGCGGATTACCTGAAATCCGAGCGTCGTGCCATTGACAATGAAACCGTTTACAGCTATCTCGAAAAGCTGGAAAATGCCTATTTGCTGCATCGCTGTTCCCGCTATGATCTGCGCGGCAGGGAAATCTTGAAAACGCAGGAAAAGTTCTACCTGGCAGATACCGCTCTACGATACAGTGTTCTCGGCTATAACGCCGACAGCGTTGCTGCCAGCCTCGAAAACATTGTCTATCTGGAGCTTTGCCGCCGGAGATATACTGTCCAAATCGGAAAAACACCCGATGGCGAAATCGACTTTGTTGCTGTACGCCAAAACGAAAAACTGTATGTTCAGGTTACACAGCAGATCAATTCCATAAGCACAGAAAAGCGCGAGTACGAGCGTCTACTGGAAATCCATGATAATTATCCCAAATATGTTCTCACCACGGATGCTTTTGCAGGTGGCAATTATGAGGGCATCAAAACCATGCACATTGCAGATTTTCTTCTGAGTTCTGAATATTGAACATTTGCTCTTTCTATCAAAATGCCGCCATTGTGCGGCATTTTCTTTTTGCCGGGAGGTGGTAGAACTGGCAGCAACACGATTGATTGCACTGCACAAAAACAAGGGAAAATCCGTTGCGGCCTGCCTGAAAAGCCGCACGGATTATGCACAGAACCCCGACAAGACACAGCAGGGCGAACTGGTCAGCAGTTACGAATGCAGTCCCTTGACGGTCGATGAAGAATTTATGCTCTCCAAACGCCAGTATGAATTGATGACCGGGCGCAGACAGAAAAATGATGTGATTGCCTACCAGATTCGGCAGTCGTTCAAACCCGGAGAAATCACTGCCGAGGAAGCCAACAAGGTCGGTTATGAACTTGCCATGCGGTTTACCAAGGGCAAGTATGCCTTTATCGTTGCGACCCATACCGACCGGGAACATATTCACAATCACATCATCTACAACTCCACCGCACTGGACAGTACCCGGAAATTCCGGGATTTTTTGTTATCTGGGCTTGCGGTGCAGCGACTGAGCGATTTGATTTGTCTGGAGCATCAGCTCTCCGTCATTGAAATCAAGCCATACCGGGAGCGGCAGAAGCGCACCCT
>ERZ779894.3414-NODE-3414-length-12319-cov-3.409899_pt1 | contig 12319 bp, 10 predicted proteins | sample MGYA00511587_ERZ779894 | MGnify/ENA primary metagenome ERZ779894 (study PRJEB29588, sample SAMEA2160490) | human gut metagenome | biome: human gut; feature: human-associated habitat; material: faeces | place: Denmark | collected 2008/2010 ... | reverse complement strand
ATGCTCCCGCCCGCAGGAGCAAGGCCCGGAGTATTTTGCGCAGTCTAGGATCAAGGGAAAACCTCCTTAAAAAAGCAGGCGGCGGTTCCCGCCGCCGCCTGCACTCTAATTGTTGGTTTGGAAAGATTCTACCACATACGAAAGGGAATTACAATATCCCGAAAGCAATTCGATATCAATAGAATCTCGTATTGGTGAGGCTTATCAAGGTGACCATTGCGCCGTTTATGATACCGGGCAGATACGGGTTTTTGGACGCCTTGTAAATGAACCTGGTCATGAAGGTGGCAAAGAAGAGAATGAAGCTGATCTGGATGAGCCAGAGTATGTACATGGGAGGATTGCCTCCACCAGAGAACGAGGACTGCGGCCACATCATGTGGTTCGCGGTGAAGTAGGTGCCGTACTGGATGCCAGCCATGATTATCGCGGGAGACGCAGTCATCAGGGAGACGATGACGTTATTCACCCACTCCTTCTTGCCGCCTATGCTGTTGAAGTTGAAACTGGCGAGGAGTGGGATTACAACGAAGACGGAGAATTTGATGAAGAAGAAAAAGAATTTTCAGAAAATGTGGATTCAATATTTTGGAAATATTATTTGGGTATAATTGATGATATAAGCGGGTGTACCTTATATAATTATAAAAATTTAAAAACCACCTATTACAACTCGTCAGTAATTGGTGATATAGTTGATAAATATTTAAAAGGAGATATTTCAAAAGATAAATTTATTCGTCAGCTCTCGGCTGCTACGGAAATTTATTTAACGGAATAGACTAAGGATAAAATGTAATTATGTTCACACGCTTTTTATTTAAACCGCATGAATCTATTAAAGTCATACTAGCTATACTTTTAAGTGTTATAATAATTACTTCATTTTCAAGTTGTGCAATAAAAAATAACAGCGAACAAAATCATCTTGTTTATTACACATTAAATGATGAAGACTCTCTGTCTTGGATTATAGAAAAATACAATAAATACTGCATAAACAGTAATAATCCGTCTTTCCAAGTTGAGATAGTTAAATTTGATTCTGAACAAGAAATGTCAACGCAGATATCAACTGAAATTATGGCAGGAAGTGGACCTGATATTATTTCACTTAGTCAAAAATTGCCTTTTGAAAAATTAATTGAAAGCCGTTCATTAATGAATATTTATGATTTGCTAAAAGATGATAATTCTTCAAATGCAATAAATCTTGATGATTATAACGTTAACATACTCAACGCAGGAGTTTATAATAACGGTTTATATATTGTACCGCTGTTTTATGGAGTTGATGTATTGGTATCTACAGAAGAAAGATTGAAAAATTTCGATATCAAAGAAAATAACGGCTTTTCTTTGACATACAGTAATTTTTCAGATGTATTTGAAAAATTTTTTTTAAATGATGAAGGCTATTCATTTGTATCTAATGAGTTGTCGGATTTTTTGTGGTTTGATTATCCAATGCAACTCTTTTGCAGATTTTTAAACAGCTATGTTGATTTTGAAAATAAAGCTGTGTATTTTGATACCGATGAATTTAAAGATAATTTAGATGTAATGATGCAGATGTTGACGATTTCTCAAAAAAACAATACAAATGAATTGTTTGACGGATTGTATATAAATCGGTCATTTCCGTTAATGGCAGGAAATTATTCTTATTATCAATCTATAAATGAAACACCTGTAGTCTTTCGTGGATTGACAAAAAACAAAGATGTTAATTCAGCACACATACAGGTTGGATATGCAATTAATAATAATACGCAACTAAAGGAGCAAGCACTTGAGTTTATAAAATATACTCTTAGTGATGAAATTCAAGAAATTGGTGCAACAGCATCAGGAAGTCTTAGTTTTCCTGTGAATATGTCTGTTTACGATAATGCTAAGCTTGTTGCCGGCTCAAAAACGGATGATAACAATAAAATTATCGGGATTGACAACGATTTTATGAAAGCATACATTGACATTGCCGATAATGTAAACGCTTGCACCTTGTATCGAGATGTGTCACATTCATATTATAATGACAATGTTATCGGTGACATTGTTGACAATTATATAAATAAAGGTATATCAAAAGATAAATTTATTCGTCAGCTCTCGGCTGCTACGGAAATTTATTTAACAGAATGAATGAGGGTATATGGAGTGGATTGTGCCGAAAGGTGGGGTGGAGATGAAGAAATCGGTTGTCAGTTTGTTTTTGCTTGTTTTAATCGTGATTATGAATTTTGTGGGGTGTACCGAAAGCGAAAATTTTGGTGATGCGAAAAATAGAATGACCTATTACACATCTAATGACAGTGATGATTTTTGTGATCTGATAAAAATATACAATAATTATTGCCTGCAAAATTATGATAAATCATATCAGATTGCTGTTCTAAAATTTGCTTCGGAAGATGAAATAAACACAAAGTTGTCAACTGAGCTTATGGCCGGAAAAGGTCCCGACATTATTTCAATCAATCAGAAATTACCGTTTGAAAAGCTATTAAACAACGGCACATTTCTTGATGTAAATAAGCTTTGCGATAACAACACACAAGCGGATAAAATAGACTTTAATAATTTTAACAGTGCAATAATGAAGTGCGGAATTTATAAAGGAAAACGGTATATTGTACCGCTGTTTTACGGGACTGATGTATTTGTTTCAACACAGGAAAAGTTGAAAAAGTTCAATATTTCCTGTGATAACCATACTGTTTTGACATATAAAAATCTTTCCGAAAAATTTTCTTCGTTCAGTAATGAAAAGGCAAATTTTGGTTTTATAAGCGGTTACAATGACACAAATTCTATGTTTAATTATCCTATGCAATTATTTAACCGATTTATAAATAACTATGTTGATTTTGAAAATAAAGTCACATATTATGAAAGCGATGATTTCAAAAGTAAACTTGACACAATGTGTAGATTGCTGAATGCTTCAAAAGAAGATTTTCCTGACTTCATATTTGATGACCTTTACATAAACCGTTCATTATCACTAATGGTAAGAAAATATGCGTATTATAAATCGGAGAATGAAACACCTGTGATTTGCAGAGGATTGGTTAAGTCAGATAATGATTATTCCGCATTTGTTCAGGTTGGATTTGGAATAAACAGCAATACACATTTTAAAAAGCAAGCGTATGCTTTTCTTAAATTTGCACTTTCTGAAGATGTTCAAACTAAAATGTGCGGGGCAAAAGGAATTTCATATTCTGCAAACATATCTTTTCCGGTCAACAAAAAGGCATTTGAACAGGCAAAATATAGTGCCTCAAAACAAGCTGATGATGACGGGAAAATTATAGGGATTGATAACGACTTTATGCAAACATATATTAATGCAATTGAAAAAACAAATAACTGTTCGTTGTATATGAATGTGTTGGACTCTTACTATAATTCATCTGTTATCGGAGATATTACCAGAAAGTTTCTTAACGGCGATATTTCAAAAGGTAAATTTATTCGTCAGCTTACATCGGCAACGGAAATTTATTTGACTGAGTAGGAATAAATTATGAGAAAATCTAAATTAACAAGAAAACAAAAGGAACATATAGCAGCATACCTGTTTATATTACCGTCTTTTTTAGGCATAGCGGTGTTTTATATTGTGCCGTACATAATTTGTTTTACCAAAAGCCTGTATGTCGGCGATACTTTTGTGGGCATAGAAAATTACATACAGCTTTTTCAAAACAACACATTTTTGCTTGCACTTAAAAACACGGGCATATTTACAGTTACGGCGATACCGTTGTTAATGGTGATTTCGTTTTTGATAGCGTTGTTTCTTAATTCTTTTAATAAAATATCTTCCTTTTTCAGAAGTGCATTGCTTATTCCTGTTGTAGTCCCGATTGCATCTCTGATTTGCGTGTGGCAATTAGTTTTTGATGATTACGGTGCAATCAACGGATTACTTAATTCATTTGGATTTAATACTGTTGAATTTTTTAATTCGGAATGGTCTATGGTGATGATCGTTTTTATTTATGTGTGGAAGTACTGCGGATTTTGTGTGATTCTTTTTACGGCAGGCATTGCCAATGTTTCACAATCTCTCTACGAAAGCGCAAGGCTTGACGGTGCAAAATCACATCAGCTTGTGACTAAAATTACTATACCTATGATTGCGCCAACTACATTTTTTGTTTTTCTAATGGAGCTTATTTATTCATTTAAAATTTTCCGTGAGGTATTTGCTTTGTTTGGCGATTATCCAAATACCAATGTGTATTTTTTGCAGAATTTCATCAACAACAATTATTACAATCTCAACTATCCAAGATTGTCGGCGGCATCAATTGTCTTATCGCTGTTTATAATTATTGTGCTGTTTATTTTCTTCTGCTTTGAAAGGAAACACAGCTATTCTTGAGAGGTTTGTTATGAAAGATACGGTTATGAAAATACTAAAATATATTTTGCTGATTGCTGTAACTGTGCTGTTTTTGTTTCCTGTCATTTATATGCTTGCTTGTTCATTTATGACAGGTTCACAGGTAAGCGAGATGCTCAATTTTTCTGACGGAAAATATAAAGAACTCAATATGATTCCGAATATGGTAACTTTGGAGCAGTTTTATCAGACTCTTTTCAGGAAACCCGAATATTTGTTGAAGTTCTGGAATTCGGTTGTTTGTACTTTTCCGACAGTAATCGGTCAGGTTGCAGTATCATCATTGGCGGCTTTTGCTTTTGCAAAATTGAAATTCCCGTTCAGGGACAAGCTGTTTTTCATATACATAATTTTGCTCATTCTGCCGTTGCAGGTAACTCTTGTGCCTGATTATATGATTCTTGAAAATATGAATTTGCTGAATAATTTTCTTGCGGTAATTTTACCCGGAACTTTTTCTGCATTCGGGATTTGTCTTTTGAGGCAAAGTATAAAATACATTCCCGATTCCGCAATTGAGGCGGCAAGAGTTGACGGTGCGTCATATTTGAAGATATTTACTAATATTATTCTTCCGCAGATTAAGGGTGGACTCATAACACTTGCGTTGCTCTGCTTTATTGATAATTGGAATGTAGTTGAACAACCGCTGATTTATTTTGATAATGTGGGTATGTATCCGCTTTCCGTAACGCTTACTGATGTCGGTAGTTCGGATTACGGCATAATATTTGCCTGCGGAGTTATATTTATGATTCCTGCATTGCTTATTTATCTTTACGGACATAGGGATATTGATTCGCCGTTTGTTGGAACTGATAAGGGATAGGAGAGAGGCTTTTATGAAAAAAGATAAGCTAAAGAGCGTAGTGTTGAAATTTTCAATTGTATTTTTTATTGTGATTGCATTACTTACATATTTTTCAAAAACAATCAATAATATGCTTCTTCCAAAGGTCAAAGTGGTTTCGGTTCAAACAGGTGTAATTGACGATACCGCAGGTTCAAATGATATGAAAACACATTATCTTTTGCCTGTTTCATCGGTGGATGGGGCAGGCAATACGGGAATAGTATTTGTTATAAATAAAACCGAAAACGGTGATGCAACAGTTGAAGAGGTTTCGGTGGATATATGTAACAGTGACGAGTTGTATTGCGAGGTGACATCGGACTCACTTTTTGGCGACAGTCAAGTTGTATATAAAACAACCAAGAGTATAGAAAACGGTTCAAGTGTTTATATTGAGGAGGAAACAGTGTGAGCAAAAGAAAAATTGTTTCGTTTCTGTTACTGCTGTTGCTGACTGTGAGCGTTTTTATTGCGAATATTATAATCATTGAAAATGCAAAAGGGCAATTACCTGATGTTACTCAATTAACTTATGATAAAAATTCCGAAACTGCTCCAAAAACGGTTTCTGAACTTGAAAAGCTGTTTGAACGGATTACTGACAAAGGCATAGCCTTTTGTTCCGAGGGTAAAGAAACAAAAGTTAAGGAAGAAACCGTAACTACGGTACTTGTGAATGAAAACTGGTTTTCGGATTATAAGACAGAAATTAACGGCGAAAATATTTCGTCCAAAAACATAGATAACAGAGATAAGGTTGCAATAATCGGAAGTTCTCTTGCTCTCAAACTGTTTTTTACAACAGATGCAGTCGGTAAAAAGATTTGCATTGACGGAAATCAATATACAATTTGCGGTGTGATATGCGAAAACGAAAGTTTAATAAATAAGTTTTCTGCTGACGACAAACAGAGGGTGTATGTTCCATATACAATAGATGAAAATTATGGTGACAGAACGATTGATATGATTGTTTACGATAATTCGGTATATACGGGAGCAATTGTTGAGCAAATGGATTTGCCGCAGTATTATTCGGTTAATCTGAATGAGAAAAATCAAACGCTCTCGTCATTTGAACATATTTTATACCTTGCAATATTTATCGGATTTAGCATTATTGCATTGAAGTTGTGGTATAGGTTCAGTAGAAAATTTTTTGAGGAGATAAAAGAAAATCTCAAATTAAACTACTTTCTGAAATCGCTAAAAAATATTCCGCTAAAATATGTTGCACTTGTGCTTGTTTTTGCAGGAATACCTGCCGTGCTTTTGATTGTGTTTAATATTTGTGATTTCAGCATTTTTATCCCCTCAAAATATATACCAAATGATAACATTTTTGACCTTTCAAATTACCTGAACGTGCTTGTCGATAATGCACAAACACTAAACTCACAAAGCCTAACAGGAAATCAAATGCTTGTAAATCTGTTCTCAAGAACATTTACAGCGTCACTGTGGCTGACAATAATATTTTTGATTAGTATTATAACCGTGCTTTTAAATTTGACAGAATTAAAACTTCATAAACATAAAAACACCGACAAGCAGTAACTAAACTTGACACATACAATTTATCTGACAGAAAACGCATAAAATAGCAATAAAATAGTTTGACTAATATATAATATTGTGTTAAAATTACGCGAGGAAGTTTGGTATGTTCAGTGGTAGCTTCTTTAGTAACAATTTCCTTATCGACATATTTGAGTAATAAATGGAGTAGTGAAAATGAAAGAAAGTGGTGTGGTGTGTAAAAAAAAGAAAGTATATCTACTTTCTCTTTTGCTTTTTTTGATTTCTTATTTGATTACAGTTGTTAATATGGTTGTTAATATTATTACTGGTGGCTTTCATTTATACATTTTTAGTATTTTGAGCTTTATGTTACCATGCTATAAATCTATTAAAACAGCAGATGTGTTTGGCATTGTTTTAACAATATTGTTACTCTTGATTAGTTTTTTGCTCATATTTTTTACTGTAAAATATGATGTGTTAAAATATGACCAAAGCAAAAGACCGTTGTGTTATATGAGCTTAATCTTGTGGTATTGTATAACTCAAATATTGTCTTTGTGGATACTGGCTGATTCGCATTTGCAAAATTATATTTATTTGTCTGTCGCCGAATTTTATGAAAGTGAAGAGTTACAGTACATATACTCAATAGTTATTTTTGCAATATATCAAATCATTATAGGCTTAAAGCGAATGTATGATTCTAGAGAAGCATTTGATGCAACCAATATTTCAATCGCTCCACCTTTTGAAAAGTATTTTAGTGAAAAAACTATTTTTTGTTGCACCGTTCCTAATTATGTATTTTCCTGTATAGGAGTTTTATCGATTATATATATTAGGTATATTTTTATTGACAGTTATGCAATTAACTTTTGGATCTTTATTTTCTGTGTGCTTTTTAGTTTATGCTTTCTGCTTTTAACTTTAAAAAAATATCGCCAGATTGTAAAATATAGAGGTGTCGAAATAATTGTAAGAAAGAATTTAAAAATATCTATTTTTCTGCAATTGAAATTAGTTTTTTTGATATTTTGCACATATTGTATAACGTTGTTGTTCACTTGATTTTTGATATTGGGTAGAACATTTGCTGAAAGGAGGCTCGAAAGAGCCTCCTTTGACCCAAAAAAAAGCAACTGGTGGCTAACCTTCCTAAAAAACAAACACAATGTAGATCTTGTGGCAGACCAATAGGCAAGAAATATGCATGGCAATGTAAAAATCCTACATACTATTAATTTTATTTAATTTAATGTGAGGTTTATGGTTTAATGATTTTTAATATTTTTGGAGGCTTAGTTAAAAGTCTGGGTGTTTACAGACATAGTCCTCTGCTTTTAGCTGTATTTTTAATAATTCAACTTATCTGTATTATTGTTTCATGTATATTTGACAATATGTATTTTAAGTCTGTCATTTCTGAAACTTCTTTCACAAATAAGAGGTATAACAGAGTTAAACATTTTGTGTATGATACGATTGTTAATCTGTCAAACAGTATGTTTGTTCTTATGGTTGATGAAAAAACTAATATAGTTTCTCCTGCACTTTACACAAAGAAAAGCAATAAAATTTCTATGATAAACAGAAATGCTGAATATACTGTATTTGAGCATATTGATTTTTCTGAGAGTCATTGCCCAAACGAATACAAATTTATCAGAGCTTGTAAATTGCGGGATAAAAAGACAGGTGAGCAGGTTCTTTTTGTAGCAGTGCCAAATCGTGAAACTGATATTCTCGCATATTCCGATTCTGCACATAAAGCCGACAAAACCGTAACTTTCGGTAAATTCAGAATATTCTGTTTTGTTGAATCTAATGGCAACCTATATACGGATTTGTCTGTCAATTCAGAAAAAGTACCTCTTGAAAAAACAAAGAGAAAAGGTATGTATTTTATCGGACTTGACGAAGTTACAAAACAAAATCAAAGTCCAAAAAGTAATACGATTTGTTAAACACTATCAAAAGTTGCTTTTAACTAAATATAACTTTTGATTTGGTAGAACACTTTGCAGTAAGGAGGCTCTAAAGAGTTTCTTTACTGGTTGATGGAATTGAATGGAACGGAAAAACAGGAAGAGAACATATAAAATCTTGGTATTAAAAGGTAGCATAGATGATTATGAACATTGATATTAAAACATATAGCTATAGCAAAATTAAAACATTTGTGAATCTCAGATATTTATCAATGCGAATTCCTGACTTAATATTTAAAATGTTAAGCTATTTTGCATACAACTTTTTAATGGTATTAATTATAACCTTTCAGATATTTATGATGCAAGTTAACCCATTTGAAGGTTTCTCGGTTTTTGATGATCGTGTAGTACCATTTCTTATTACTGCAGGAATTTTGTCTTGCATTATGTCAATTGTAACCGTATTTATCTATCACTATAAAACTAAATGGAGTGTGATACTAAACAGGGGAGTGACATTCTTTTATGTTTCAATTACCATGCTTTTACTTTCATGTTTTATTGAGTTTAAGATTACGGCATTTAATGTGATATATGTTATATTTAAGATTGCAATATATGTTCTTTGTTATTTTATCTATGTAAAGTATTTGTTTGAAAAAAAGTTGCCGAAAATCGAGGAAATAGTTTACAATGGAAAATCGTTCCCTGCAGGAATGATAGCAGTTGCTCTTACCATCGCTATAAAACCTGTTATTAGCCTCTTAGGTCAAAATGGTGTTATAAGTTCTGTGATATTTAATGATTTGATTGCACTAACTGAATATATAGGTGCTGTCTGCTTAATCATTAATATAATAGACGCTTTAGTTAAGGCATATTATGCAAAAATATATGATATCAACTAATTCACTGTGATACTTTCTATAATAAGTAGGGTAGAACATTTGCGGTAAGGAGGCTCGAAAGAGCCTTCTTTGATCCCAAAAAAGCATGATGCTCGCAGTAATATTACCGATGTTACCAAAGACGGAGTTTTACAGTATCATTACGGTTATGATATGATGAATCAGCTTGTTAGCGTAGATGACAAGCTGAACGGTAAAGTTTACAACTATACTTACGATGCAGGCGGTAACCTTATATCCGAAACTGTTACCGATTCAAACGGTACAACAAGCAATGCGTATGAATACAACAATTCAAATTGGGGAGATGTTCTCACATCATATAACGGTCAGAACATAACCTACGATGAAATCGGCAATCCGCTTACATACCGTGACGGAATGTCAATGACATGGAAAAACGGCAGACAGCTTGCAACACTCACAAATGGTGATACAAGCATAAGCTATGGCTATGACAGCGACAGTGTTCGTACAACTAAAACCGTAAACGGAGTAAAATACACATATGCTTATCTTAACGGACAGCTTATGTATGAAACTCGTGGCGACGCAAAGTTTTACTATTCATATGATGCAAACGGAATTTTGTATAATGTCAGATACACTTTAACTGACGGCGGTACTGAGTATTCATATTACTACACCCATAATTCCCGTGGCGATATTGTCGAAATTTATAACGGAGCAGGCGAACTCAAAGCGCACTATGAATATGACGCTTGGGGCAATGTGGTTTCTATAACCGATAATAACGGAAATGCAATCACAAGCCCGAACCATATCGGTAATTTGAATCCGTTCCGTTACAGAGGTTATTACTACGATACAGAATCAGGTTTCTACTATCTAATGAGCCGTTATTACGACCCTGTTACTCACAGATTTATTAATGCTGACGGTTATTTCCAGTCAGGCGGTAATATTCTGGATGCTAATATGCATTCATATTGTGGTAATAATCCGATTATGTTTGCAGATCCAACGGGCTTATGTTATGAACCTCAATATACGAGTGCGGGAACATATATCGGTAAATATTGGGTTATAAAAACAGCAGTTCCGGGTGTACCGGGTTTTTGTAATAGTTGCAAATCTAACGGTCCAAATTCTGGGAACAAGTATTATGTTGAATCTAACAAGTATTATGTTGAGTCTTCTAAAAATAATAAAAATACAAAAGGAGATAGTAACTGGACACCAAGAAAAAACTCTAAAAAAGGGTCAGAAAACAGGCAAAAATCCGGCGATCGCGAACGTAATGTTGCTCATCCCAACGGCGAGGAACATAGTAGGGTTCCTAAAGGCAACGGAGTAAAACATTTAACTGAAACACCATTTGAAGAGCGCATGGGTAATTTTGGTATATGTTTAGCTTGTGCGGTTGCAGTTATATATTTAGTAGGTAATGATGTTACCGGTGCTGGAGTTGCGGATGATGTTGCACTTGTACCTACTATTGCATTGCTTTGGGATAGTGCCAGTAAGGCTTTTGGTTAAAATATGGAAAAGAAATTAGTTAAATTAAAAAACGGAATAACTTTTATATCACAGAAACTTGATAATGTTCATAGTGTTACTATCAGCGTTAATTTCAAAGTTGGTTCATTATATGAAGATCAAATCAATAACGGAATTACGCATCTGATTGAGCATTTGTTTTTTAGGCAATGGGATAATTTGCCTCAGAAACAATTGTATTATGAAATGCAGTGCATGGGAGCAGAAATTGCAGCAAAAACATTTCACGATTATGTTAGCTTTTCAATCACCGTAACACCCGACTCATTTATTAAAGCATTTAAACTTATCACAAAATGCCTAAATAAATTTGACTGGACTGATGATATAGTTAAAATTGAAAAAAAAGTTGTTTACAAGCAAATTGAAAATGATTATCAAACATTTGATAATTGGATTGATAGTTACTACTTTAAAGATACCAAATACGAAAAAACTATTATGGGTACGATTGAATCTGTACAATCAATATCTTTAAAAGATATTAACTCTTGGAAAGATAAATATTTTTGCAGCAACAATTCTTGTGTAGCTATCACTGGTAATTATTCGGACGAGGATTTTTTGACAGTTCAAAATATTCTTTCCCAAATTAATTCTTCTGGAAAACTCGCCGAAACAATTATCTGTTATCCACTGCATTTTGAAAAAAGAAATATCAGTAACAGGTATTCACTAATCTCTAATGATACAGATATTAGTGATATAACAATCTTTTTTGATATTAATAAAGATTATAACTATGAAACTGTAAGACTTCTTTCAAGTATACTTGGTGAAGGTTGCGGAAGTCTGCTGTCAATGATTTTAAGAGAAAATTATAATTTTACAGATGATATCTATACTAATTTAACATGCTATTGTGGATTTCGCCGACTGTCAATTTCTTTCAGTGTAAATAATTCTGACTTTATTGAAAGTCTGCACCATTTCTTTAAATCGCTTGTAGATTTTAGAAAAGAAATTTCAACAAATGATTATTTGACATCCATCAACTTTTTTACAAAAAATCAATTATTTGATTTAGACAACTCTAACGAGCTTAATAGCAATTATGTTTTATGTGATTTTGTATTATATCCATCAGTAATATCTGAGCCAATAAAAAGAAAAGAAAAATATGAAAAGATCACGTTAAAAGATTTAAAAAAATACGCTAATGATA
>ERZ779894.3413-NODE-3413-length-12322-cov-11.637890_pt1 | contig 12322 bp, 9 predicted proteins | sample MGYA00511587_ERZ779894 | MGnify/ENA primary metagenome ERZ779894 (study PRJEB29588, sample SAMEA2160490) | human gut metagenome | biome: human gut; feature: human-associated habitat; material: faeces | place: Denmark | collected 2008/2010 ... | reverse complement strand
CCGGCGTGCGCATCGAATGGTTTCATCAGGGAGGCAACAAGGAGGCCCGCATCCTCTCCAATTCGGCCACTGCGCTTCACCTCCTGCGGTGGCCGCGGGGCTGGAATTTCCGCTGGCCCGAACTCTACGCCCACCTGACCACCTACCGTCGCCGTTTTCGCGCCAACCGCTGGCACGATGCCGCCGACGTGGTGACGGGCATCGTCGAACGCGAAGCCGCCGACCGCAGCCGGAGCCGCGTGCGGGGCGTGCGGTTTCTGTAGGTCGGGATCGGGTTTTTGCGGCCTAAAAGTAGTATTTGAAACCGACCGTCGGGCTGATTCCGAGCTGGAAAGAGACCCCGTTCACACCCGTTCCCGAATATGACAGGTAGCTGTAGTCCAACGTCAAAAGGCTGACTGAGAGTCCGATATGGGCCGACGGCCTGATTTCGAACGCTCCGAGCGACAATCCTGCATCGAAGCCGTATCCGCTGGTCCCGTCCGTCGATGCGAACGCGAATCCCACGGCCAGCTGCGGCGTATAGTAGAAGCGGTCGCACAGTCTGACGTAATAGGCGAGGCTGGGACCTGCCGTCAGCCCGTGCGTCGTTTCGCCGTCGGATGAAATCAGTTGGTAGCCGATCGAGCCGCCGACGCGCAGTCGGTCGGATGCGAAATAACCGAATTCGGGTGCAAATCCGAATGTCGTCTGCGATGCGGAGGAGCCGTCGATGCTGATCGACGTCGTCGTTATGCCGATTATTCCGCCGACATATTTGTCACCCCTGCTTTGGGCGGAGAGGGTCGGAATACACAGCATAAGGGCCAGAGCCGGAAAGAGAAGTTTTTTCATGCTTGTCGATTTAAAGGTTAGCGGTTGAGTGACGTTTGCGCTTCCAAGTTAGAAAAAAAAGCGATATCCGCCGTTTTTTTGCCTGTAAAAAATGCCGCTTTTCACTTCCGGACAGCCGGCCGGCCGCGGCTTCCCGCCCCGAAAAGGCGGCCGCTGCGGCGGCGCAATGTGAAGCCTGCGTTAAATTATCTTCCCGTGCGGAACCAATCGCCCCGATTTTTCGTACCTTTGGCCCCATGGTTATTTAGTTCGCACTAATCCCAATTTAACATGAAAGCATTGAAAATCGGAAATTTGCTCGCCACCGTCCCCATCGTGCAGGGCGGCATGGGCGTAGGCATATCCCTCTCCGGACTGGCTTCGGCCGTCGCCAATCAGGGCGGCGTCGGCGTCATTTCGTCGGCAGGTCTCGGAGCCATCTACAACAACTATTCGAAAGACTACCGCGCCGCCTCGATCTGGGGGCTTAAGGAGGAGCTTCGCAAGGCCCGCGAAGCCACGCGGGGCATCGTCGGCGTAAACGTCATGGTCGCCATGTCGAACTTCGCCGACATGGTGAAGACCGCCGTCGCCGAGAAGGCCGACATCATCTTTTCGGGCGCCGGGCTGCCGCTCAACCTGCCGTCGTTCCTCACGGAGGGCGCCAAGACCAAGCTGGCCCCGATCGTGTCGTCGGCGCGTGCGGCGAAACTTTTGTGTCAGAAGTGGTTCTCGGAGTACAAGTACATCCCCGACGCCATCGTCGTCGAAGGTCCCAAGGCGGGCGGTCACCTCGGATACAAGGAGGAGCAGCTCGCCGACGAGCATTTTTCGCTCGAAGCCCTCGTTCCCGAAATCGTCGCCGAGGTGCGCGCTTTCGGTGCCGAACACGACTGCCATATTCCCGTCATCGCGGGCGGCGGCATCTATACCGGCGAGGATATCTACCGCATCATGCAGCTGGGCGCCGACGGCGTGCAGATGGGCACGCGCTTCGTGACCACCGAGGAGTGCGATGCCGATCCGGCCTTCAAGCAGACCTATCTCGACGCCAGACCGCAGGACATCGAGATCATCAAAAGTCCCGTCGGCATGCCGGGGCGGGCGATCCACAGCTCGTTCCTCGACCGGGTGAAAGAGGGGCTTAAACGCCCCAAGAACTGCCCGTTCGACTGCATCAAGACCTGCGACGTGACGCACAGTCCCTACTGCATCATGCTGGCGCTCTACAACGCATTCAAAGGCAAGCTGCAGAACGGCTACGCCTTCTGCGGCGCCAACGCATGGCGCGCCGAGAAGATTCAGTCGGTGCGCGACCTGATGGCCGCGCTCCGGGAAGAGTACGATAACTTTTCGCTGAAGGAAAAACTCTTCGGCGCAAGATAAGCCCCCTCCCGGTTTGCGGGATAATATTTCGGCAGGCGTTCCCGGACGCCTGCCTTTTCAGCCCCTAATTTATTAGGGGCTTTTTATTTGACCGTGAATTTTTTCCGGCATCCGCGTTCCACCGGGTTGATTTTTTCTTATATTTGACTCCCGGTTAGGTTATTGATGGTGTTTTGCCGGACGATCATCGAAAACATTACTGGGCTTTTTGTCGTGAGTCCGGAGAGACTGCTGTCGGTACTGCCGTATTATTAATTCTTAAAACTTGTTTTATGAGAAACTTTTTAAGGAAATCAGCTTTGCTGATGGCTGCATCGCTGGTGTTTTTCGCCTGCGACGACGATGAGAAGAAGGTCCCCGAAACGGTCGTGACGCTCGACCGGACGGAATTGAATCTCAATGTCGGGTTTTCCGAAACGCTCGTAGCGACCGTTACCCCCCCCCTGCAGGACGGCGTAGCGGTAGTTTGGTCTTCTGACGACGAGGTAGTTGCGACGGTCGAGGACGGTGTCGTCACCGCTCTTGCCGCCGGTGAGGCCACTATTACCGCCAGCGTGGGCGAGAGCAAGGCGACCTGCACGGTGACGGTGGCTTACGTTGCGCCGAAGATCGGCGACTATTACTATTCCGACGGTACGTGGAGCGACGGCGGACTGGTAAGCATCGAGGCCGACGGACTGAATCCCGTCTGGGCCGACACCAAACCCGCTCCCGTCGCCGGTAAGACCGTTATCGGCATCGTCTGCCAGACGGACGAAAACCGGATCGCCGCCGGCGACAAGGAGAAGGGCTATACGCACGGGTATGTCGTGGCTGTGAAAAATGCCCATAGCGCCGACAGCCAGACGGTTCAGTATTCTACCGACAATGATTTCGCAAGCACTCCGAAAGCGAAAATTGCAAGCACGTGGTATGGCAATGTCAATGGTTACGAAGAGACGATGAAAACCGTATCCGATTATGGACCGAACCTTGCTACATGGTGCCCTGCTTTCGATTTGACGGTTAATAATTTCTCGCTCCCGGCTCCCGAAACGTCGAGCGGCTGGTTCCTGCCGAGCACCGGGCAGTTATGGGATATGGTGGCCAATCTCTGCGGCCATGAAGCTGCTCTGCTTCTGAAAGAGTGGCAGACTTCGAGTTATAATGTCTATTACGGTTACAACTCCGAAAATGTAAGCTATGACGTGATTGCGAAATTCAACGAGACGCTTGCGATGATTCCCGCCGATCAGAAGGAGGAGCTGTTCGTGACGGACGGCACCCATTACAATACCTGTACGCTGTGGGCTACGACCTGCTTTGAACCCGGCGAGACGGCATGTATCATTCATATCGGCGGTTCCGAGAAACATCTGGTGGAGCTTATGTGCGAGTATATCGATTACGACGGTATCGCCCGTCCGATCCTTGCATTCTAAATAGATCGCTTTTGTGGAAGCGCGGAGTGCTTTTCCGCGTCTTCCGGACCTGCTCCCGGCCGTTCGGCCGGGAGCTTTTTTGTGGCCGGCTGCATCCGGCTCATGCGGCTTCGGCGTCCGGTTTCTGCCGTTTCCGCGTCCGGCTCCTACAGCTCCTGCAGCCGCGCCACGGGCGAGACGCCGAGCGACGAGAAGTCGCCGTGCTGGTAGCGGTAGTAACCCGCCATGGCGATCATCGCCGCGTTGTCCGTCGTGAACTTGAATTCGGGCAGGAACGTGCGCCAGCCGCGCCTGCGGCCCTCTTCGACGATCCCGTTGCGCAGTCCTGAGTTGGCCGAAACGCCGCCCGCGATGGCGATGTCGCGGATGCCGAGGTCCTTCGAGGCCCGCACCAGCTTGTCCAGCAGGATTTCGACGATCGTCTTCTGCAGCGAAGCGCAGAGCGAGGCCTTGTTGTTCTCGATGAAACCGGGATCGTTTGCCACGGCGTCGCGCAGCGTGTAGAGGAACGAGGTTTTGAGCCCCGAAAACGAGTAGTCGTATCCGTCTACGTGGGGCCGTGCGAACCGGAACGCCTTCGGATCGCCCTCCTTGGCCAGTTTGTCGATTACCGGGCCGCCGGGGTAGGGCAGTCCCATCACTTTGGCACACTTGTCGAAGGCTTCGCCCGCGGCGTCGTCGATCGTCGTGCCGATGATCTCCATTTCGAGGGGAGAATCCACGCGCACGATCTGCGTGTGGCCGCCGCTCACGAGCAGGCAGAGGAACGGGAATCCGGGGTGCGGCAGCGCGCGGTCCTGAAGGTCGATGAAATGCGAAAGTATGTGTCCCTGAAGGTGATTGACCTCGACCATCGGGATGTTGTGCGCGATGGAAAGCCCCTTGGCGAACGACACGCCCACCAGCAGCGAACCCAGCAGTCCGGGGCCGCGCGTGAAGGCGATGGCGTCGATCTCTTCGGGCGTCAGTCCGGCCTCCTTGAGCGCCGTGTCCACCACGGGAATGATGTTCTGCTGGTGCGCCCGCGAAGCCAGTTCGGGGATCACGCCGCCGTATTTGATGTGGACGGCCTGCGAGGCGATGACGTTCGACAGCAGCACGTTGTTGCGTATCACGGCGGCGGATGTGTCGTCGCACGAGGATTCGATGCCCAGAATAGTAATATCCATGCGGTTTTTCGTTTTTTTAACTAATTATAGTTAAATTTGCAGGTTATAACGACCTATCAATGCGCAAAGGTATAAAAATATTGGGAAAGGTGTTCTCGGTAGCGGTTTTGTTGCTGATAATTCTGCCCATGGTGCTTTCGTTGCTGCTCGATATTCCCGCCGTGCAGAACTACGTGGTACAGAAAGCCGTGCGCATGGTATCCAGGAAGCTCGAAACCACCGTGAGCATCGACCGCGTGGACATCGGGCTTTTCAGCAAGGTCAAGGTCAAGGGTTTCTACGTCGAGGATTACCAGCGCGACACGCTGCTCTACGTCGGCAGCCTCGACGCCTACATCACGGGGCTGGGCATTTTCGGCGGCGGGGTAGTACTCAGCCGCGGCGAGATCGGCGGGGCGAAGCTCTACCTGCGCGAGACCCCCGAGGGGGAGATGAACATCAAGCAGATCGTCAACCGCATCAGCGACCCCGACAAGCCCCGGAAGGGCAATTTCCGCCTGTCGCTGCGCAAGGCTTCCATCGAAGGCATGGATCTCTGCCTGGAGCGGCTCACGCGGCGCGACCCCGAATTCGGCATCGACTTCGGCCACATGCACCTCTACGGCATCTCGGCGCGTGTCGGCGACTTCACCATCGACGGGCAGTCGATCTATACCACCATCGAGGCCATGTCGGCCCGTGAGCGCAGCGGCTTCGTGCTCGACCGGTTCTCGGGACGTTTCTACCTCACGAACGGTGCGCTGGGCTTCGAGGATACCTCCGTCGTCACGCCCCGTTCGAACGTCGACATCCCCTACATTTCGCTCGTCGGCGATTCGTGGGCCGGCTACAAGGATTTCCTGGGCGAGGTGCGCATCGACGGCAAGCTGCGCAACAGCACCGTCTCCACGGACGACATCGCCTATTTCGCCCCGCGGCTCCGCGGGTGGCATACCGTTTTCAGCAATATCGACATCGAGGTCGCGGGCGTCGTCTCCGACTTCACGGGCAAGGTCAGGAGCCTACAGGTGGGCCAGGGGACGTGGTTCACGGCCGACGCCGCGATCAAGGGGCTGCCCGACATCCGCGCGACGCATTTCGACCTGACGATCCCGCGCCTGACCTCCACGGCCGAATCCATCGACGCCCTGGCTGCCGGCATCGGCGGCCGTGCGCTCTCCGACAAGCTGGTCGCGATCCTCGGGAATTCGGGCGACATCGACGTCAACGCCCGTTTCCGCGGGCTGCTCTCGTCGTTCGACATGCGGGTGGGTGCCAAGACCGACGTGGGCGGCATCGACTGTAACCTGCAGATGAGCCCCTTGCGCGACGGGCGCAGCAGCGTCAAGGGCGACGTGGCCGCGCGCAACCTCAGGCTGGGCGAACTGCTCGGCCGCCGCGACCTGCTGGGCAACGCCACGCTCACGGCTTTCGTCGACGGCGTCGTCGGGCGGGGTTTCACCGACGCCAATGTCGTGGGCAACGTCACGCAGCTGGGCTTCAACGGCTATGTCTACGATTCGCTGCGCCTCGACGGGCGGCTGCGCAACCGCGAGTTCGACGGCCGTATCACGGCCCGCGACCCCAACCTCGATTTCGATTTCCTCGGCATGGTCGACTTCAACGACTCGGTGCCCCGTTACGACTTTACGATGGATCTGCGCCGTGCCGACCTGGCCCGGCTGCATGTCAACCGCCGCGACTCGGTCTCGGAACTTTCGGCGCATATCGTCGCCAAGGCCGGCGGCCGCTCGCTCGACGACCTGAACGGCCGCATCCGGGTCACCGACGTCCTCTACCGCTATAACGACAAGCAGCTCACGTCGAAGAGCATGACCGTCACGGGCGAGAACTCGGCCCGGAGCAAGTTGGTCGAACTGCGCTCGGACTTCGCCGACGCCACGTTCCGCAGCAAGACCAGCTACCGCGAGGTCTTCCGCTACCTGCGTGCGAGTGCCTGGAAATACCTCCCCCTGTTGCGGCACGGCGACGAGGAGTCGGGGCCCCGCGCATCTGGGGTGGCCGTCGCCAACGACTTTTCGCTCCTCTCGGTCGACATCCGCCATATCGACCCGATCGCCGACGCCATCTCGCCCGGCCTGCAGGTGGCCGACGGCTCGTCGCTGCAACTGCTTTTCAACCCCGCGAGCGACCAGCTTTCGCTCAAGGCGACTTCGGAATATATCGAACGCAAACGTATGCTGGCCACGCGGCTCAACGTCAACGCTTCGAATCGGGGCGACTCGCTCACGGTCTACGCTTCGGCCGAGGATCTCTACGCCGGGGTGCTGCACCTGCCGCAACTGTCGCTCACGGGCGGCGCCAAGCAGGGCCGCATGCAGGTTTCGGCGGGTTTCAACGATACGCTGCGCAAGGTGTCGGGACTGCTGGGCGTGCAGGCGCACGTGGTGGACGAACACGGCCCCAACGGCCGCGTCGTGGACCTGCGCATCCTGCCTTCGCACGTCACCCGCGGTTCGAAGACGTGGCAGATTTACGCCCGCAAGATACAGCTCGACACGGCGCAGGTCGTGATCGACCGGTTTTTCGTGATGAACCGCGAGCAGGAGCTGCTGCTGGACGGCGTCGCCTCGCGCAGCCGCGAGGATTCGGTGACGCTCTCGCTGCATAATTTCGACCTGGCGCCCTTCGCGCAGGTCGCCGAGCGCATGGGCTATTACATCGAGGGGCGCACGAACGGTTCGGCGGCGATGAAGTCGGTGCTGCGCGGCGGCGAGATCACGGCCGACATCCTGCTCGACAGCGTGGAGGTCAACGACATTCCCGCGCCGCCGATGCGCCTCGCCTCGCGCTGGGACTTCGCCCGCAGCCGCGCCGGAGTGACGGTCTCCGACCGTATCAGGCGCGACACGCTGATCCGCGGTTTCTACGCCCCCGACCGCAACCGCTATTTCGCCCGGCTGGACGTCGACAGTCTCGATATGGCGCTGCTGGACCCGATTCTTGCGGGTGTCGTCTCCTCGACCGAGGGCATGGCCTCGGCCGGCCTCACGTTGCAGGGCCAGGGCCGCAAGGCCGATCTCGAAGGCGAAATCCGGGTCGCGGGGCTGAAAACCACGGTCGATTTCACGCAGGTGACCTACTCGATGCCCGAGGCCGTGCTGAACGTGAAGAACAACCGGTTCAGGGCTTCGAACGTCCCGATTTTCGACCCCCGGGGCAACCGGGGGCGGTTCGATTTCGACATGAGCCTCCAACACCTTTCGAATATCTCCTACGACGTGCGCGTGGCCCCGCAGCAGATGCTGGTGCTCGACACCGACTCCGACAACAACGACATGTTCTACGGCAGGGTCTTTGCCACGGGCGCGGCCCGCATCTCGGGCGACAAGGGGGCGGTGAACATGGATATAACGGCCTCGACCGACGGCAACTCCTCGTTCGTGATGCCGCTGTCGAGCAAGTCGAACATTTCGAACGCCGATTTCGTGGTCTTCGAGCAGCCCGAGCAGGCCGATACGCTCGACGACGTGGCGCGCAAGAAACTCTCCTTCGAGCGCAAGCACCGCCAGAAATCCGACGCCGGGAGCCAGATGAAGATCACCCTCGCGCTCGACGTGCGGCCCGACGCCGAAGTCGAACTCGAAGTGGCGGGCAACACGGTCAAGGGGCGCGGCGCGGGCGCGCTGAACCTCCAGATCAACCCCAAGGCCAATATTTTCGAGATCTACGGCGACTATACGATCGCGGAGGGCAGTTTCATGCTGTCGCTCCAGCAGATCATCAACAAACGCTTCACCATCGAGAGCGGTTCGTCGATCCAGTGGACCGGGTCGCCGATGAACGCGATGCTCGACATCGACGCCGTGTACAAGGTCAAGGCGTCGCTGCAACCCCTCCTGCAGGGCACGGCCGACCTCGGGGGCGACCGTTCGGTTCCCGTGGAGTGCGTCATTCACCTCGGCGAGCGGCTTTCGAACCCCACGATCACCTTCGACGTGCGGGTTCCCGGCTCCGATCCCGAGACGCAGAGCCTGATCGCCAATGCTCTCTCGACCCCCGAGACGGTCGACACGCAGTTCCTCTACCTGCTGCTGTTCAACAGCTTCATGTCCGAGAACTCGTCGCAGGCCTCGTCGAACATCGGCAGCTCGGTGTCGGCGGCCACGGGACTGGAGTTCGTGTCGAACATGGTCAGCAACTGGCTTTCGTCGTCCGACTACAACGTGGTGATCCGCTACCGGCCCAAATCGGAACTGACGAGCGACGAGGTCGATTTCGGGCTGTCGAAGAGCCTGATCAACAACCGGCTGTTCGTCGAGGTCGAGGGCAACTACCTGATCGACAACAAGCAGGCCGTGAACAGTTCGATGTCCAACTTCATGGGCGAGGCCTACATCACCTACCTGATCGACCGGGCCGGGACGCTCAAGCTGAAAGCCTTCACGCAGACCATCGACCGCTTCGACGAGAACCAGGGTTTGCAGGAGACCGGCATCGGCGTCTACTTCAAGGAGGATTTCGACAACCTGCGCGACCTGCGGCAGCGGATCAAGGAGCGTTTTACGAACAAGAAGCGCAAGGCGCGGCGCATCGCCCGCCGTACGGCCCGCGCGGCCGAAAAGGCGGCCGAAGATGCGGACCGGAGCCGTCTGCGCGAACCGGCGGATACGCTTTCGCCGTTCGGATACGTTAAAGAGGAAGAGGATGAATAGATGGTGAACTTTGCGGTTAAGCGAGAGCAGAGACTGCTTGAAAAGTGAAAGGTGTCCCTGCGATGATTGAATCCGACTTGATGCCGGAGCCGTGAAACAACGACCCGACTAAAAGCGCGGGCGGAGGGGCCGGGGCGCGTGCGCCCCCGCGGGCGCAGACTGCAAAACCGGCGCTCGAAAACGAAATTGGAAGGATAAAATTTGTAAACTTAAATATTTCTAAACCATTATGACAACATTTTTGCAGGCTGCCGAGGCGGTGGCCGTAAGTGAGGAGACCCGTATGGGCTTGTGGACCCTGTTTACCAAAGGCGGCTGGCTGATGTGGCCGCTGCTGGCGCTGGGGGGCGTGACGATCTTTATCTTCGTGGAGCGTTTCATGGCCATCCGCAAGGCTTCGGTGCTGGACATGAACTTTATGAACCGCATCCGCGACTACATCTCCGACGGCAAGATCTCGACGGCCGTGAACCTCTGCAAGAAGACCGACACGCCCATCGCACGCATGATCGAGAAGGGCATCGAGCGCATCGGACGCCCGATGAGCGACGTGCAGACCGCCATCGAGAACGTCGCCAACCTCGAAGTCTCGAAACTCGAAAACGGCCTTCCGTTCCTGGCCACGATCGCCGGCGGCGCGCCGATGATCGGTTTCCTCGGCACGGTGTTAGGTATGGTGCAGACCTTCATGGACATGTCCGCCGCGGGCGGCACGGTCGACCTGGGGCTGCTGTCGAGCGGCATGTACGTGGCGATGGTGACCACCGTGATGGGTCTGATCGTCGGCATTCCGGCCTACTTCGGCTACAACTACCTCGTGGCGCGCATCGAGAAGCTGGTGTTCCAGATGGAGGCCAACTCGATCGCGTTTATGGACATTCTGAATCAACCCGTTCAAAAATAGCGCGTTATGGCAATCAAACACGGATCGAAAGTCGATAAATCGTTCTCGGCCTCGTCGATGACCGACCTGATGTTCCTGCTGCTGCTGTTCCTCTTGATCGCCACGACGCTGATCAACCCCAACGCCCTGAAACTGATGCTTCCGAAGAGTTCGAACCAGTTGAAGGACAAGGCGATGACCACGGTGTCGGTTCAGGATGCGGGCCACGGCAAGTATCGTTACTATGTCGAATTGCAGGACGTGGGTTCGATCGGCGGCGTGGAGCGGGCGCTCAAGGCGCGGCTCGACGGGCAGAAGGACGCTACCGTCTCGCTCCACTGCGACAAGACCGTTGCGGTGGACGAGGTGGTGAAGGTTATGAATATCGCCAAGGACAATAATTATAAACTTATTTTGGCGACTTCGCCGAAATAAGTTCAATGAAAAATGAAAAATTAAGAATTAAAAATGAAATCCGTGCCACCCTGGCGCAGGGGCAATTTTTAATTTTTCATTCTTAATTTTTAATTGGGAAACCAATGTATTACTACGATCCCGATAATAAATCCCCGCGACGGTGGGCGATGATCGCGACGGCAGTCTACGGCGTGCTGCTGGCCGGCTCGTTCGCGCTGGTGTCGTTCGATTTCTCGCCGGTGACGGACAAGCCGGGCGACACGATTCTCGTCGACTTCACCGAGCCGCCCGTTCCCGAGCCGCCCAGACCGCCCGTGAAGGTGGCCAACGAGCCGCGCGTGCACGATGTCGCGGCACCCGTGGAGCAGACGGCGCAGGTTGCGGGCAAGGACCCTGTGACGCAGACGCCCAACCCCAAGGCGCTGTTCAAGATGAACAAGGGCGGGGCCGACGAACCCGACAATGCGGGCAATCCCCGCGCTCCCGAGGGCGAGGACAAGGCCAGCGGCACGGGTCCGGGACTGAACCCCGACGGACTGGACCAGCTGGATCAGGGGCTGAAAGGGCGCGGACTGGTGGGCGACCTGCCCAAGCCGTCGTATCCCGGCGAGAAGGGCGGCAAGGTCGTGATCCGCGTGACGGTCGACGCTTCGGGCAAGGTCACGGGGGCTTCGTTCGAACCCAAAGGCTCGACGACGGACGCTGCCGAGCTGATCGAGGCGGCGAAAGCGGCGGCCCGCAAGGCGCGATTCACAGAGAGCCGCGCCGCGGTGCAGGGCGGCACGATCACCTATATTTTCCGCATGGAGTAACGGGTGTGTTTGAGAAACCCGCGTCGGGTCGGCCGGGTCGGCGCCCGTTTTTTACCCGGTTTCCCGCCGCCCGCTGGTATGATATTGGATAAATACAAATTTTGGCTATGCGACATATCCTGTTAACCCTCTCGGCCTGCCTGGCGTTCGCTGCGGGCTATGCCGAAAAACCCGTAAAGGGGGCGCACCTCCGGCTGGAGAACGCGACCTATAATTTCGGCGACGTGTCCCGTAAGGGCGGCGACCTGGTCCGCGAATTCCGGTTCGTCAACGACGGTACGGCCCCGCTGGTGCTGGTGCGGGTCATCACTTCGTGTTCGTGCCTCAAGGCGTCGTTCTCGAAGCGTCCCGTGGAGCCGGCCGATTCGGGGGTGATCCGCATCATCTACGAACCCCACAAGAGCGAGCCGGGAGCCTTCAACAAGGTGATCCAGGTCTATTCCAATTCGGTCGACGGCCGCGACGTGATCACCGTGCAGGGCAACTCGATCGAGGGGCAGCCCCGCGGAAAGGTCAAGACCGAAAAGGTGAAAGTGAAGTATAAGTAAGAATATGAACGAGTCATCGGCATCCCGCAGTGCTGTCGACTGCCGCTTTCGCCGCCTTTGGCGTCGTTGGCAAGTCTGACCCACCCCCAAACCCCCGCCTCGGCGGGGGCTTATGGCAGGGCGCTGCCCGGGACCGAATGACATAATGAACCGAAATATGGCAATTCTTTTTTCAAACGCGATGGTGCTGCCGATGACGGCCGCCGGGAACGCCCCCC
>ERZ779894.3408-NODE-3408-length-12339-cov-2.440166_pt1 | contig 12339 bp, 6 predicted proteins | sample MGYA00511587_ERZ779894 | MGnify/ENA primary metagenome ERZ779894 (study PRJEB29588, sample SAMEA2160490) | human gut metagenome | biome: human gut; feature: human-associated habitat; material: faeces | place: Denmark | collected 2008/2010 ... | reverse complement strand
TTTTCCTTGAATATTTTTGGGTTTCCTTGATAAATAACCCTTGCCATTCTTCGCTGTTCCGTTCTTATATATCCTTTTTCTTCCAGCTTATTTAAAGCGGTCTGAACAGTAAAAACATTTTCATCAGAAATAAAAATATCCAGCATACTGTGATATTTCTCTGCGACAGCGTTCATAAGCTTTAATCCAAAGCCATGACTTTCCTTTTCATCCTTTGTAGAAATATACTGCCCGTTCTTATCCTGTTTTGGCTCTTCAATAAACGAATTCTCACATTTTACGGCGAGAAAAACCGTTTCGTTCCTCTGCCTTGAATCGGATAAAGCTTTTTTCCGTGCAGCGCGAGGCCGCCTCTATAGCATTATCCAACATATTCATAAGCAGCCCGCACAGTTCATTTTCGGAAATCGGAATCTCTGCGGACACCGAAGCAGTGGCATCAAATGATATTCCCGCCCGTGCCGCTCTGTAGGCAGCATCCTGCAAAATAGCATTGACAACGAAATTTTTGGAAAAGTGTGTTTGCGCCAGGTGCTCGCACTGTCCTCTCATATCCTGCAGCATTTTGCCCAGAGTTTCATAGTCTCCCTTTTTGTAAGCCGACTCCAAGGCAACAATTCTGTGTCTTTCCTCATGCCTGATTGCCGCACTTGCCCTCATTTTGCTTTCGATGGCACGATATCCGTCCAGAATCAGCTGATTGTGCAGGCGGAGCGCCTGTGTTTCCGTTCGCTGCGTGACAAAGGCGCACATCACTGCATATGTAGAAATTACAGCACAAACAGCAGTCAGCCAAACGGTAATCCAATACAAAAGTTCCCCATAATGCCCAAGCTCAACTGTATCACGGAACATCTGCACGATATATCCTGCAAGATACCCATTTACGGCGGCAGATATTCCGAAAGCAATCAACAGTGTAGTAAAGCTGACCGCCGTAGTGATTCCAAAATACTTCCAAAATTTCCGCTGTCGGTTCATTGCAAGAAAGAGAATCAGTAACAGTATAAAGAAGAAGCCAACCTCCCGGCGGATAAGAAAATCGACCAACCGGTTATTCAGGAAGAAATAGCCCATTCCCTTTGTAATCCACTGTGCCGTAAGACCGGCAGCCGCAAGAAGCAGCGGAATCAGACTCCAGTCGGGCTTTTTGTGTGCAACTCCCAAAAGAAATATACCCGCCACAAGAAGTGAAATCGCTGCGGTTACGCCGGCGGGAATTCCGTAAAAATTAGCATATGCATAGCTCTCAGTCGCATCGTATTCTACTGGTACAAAGCGAGCAGCCGGAGGAAACACCAAGCTGGTTGTACTTTTAACTACACCTGTCATTGTGACATGGCATTCTTCATTTCTCGGCATAGGAATTACTGCCTGTGTCTGTCCCGCTGCCCCTGCAGGGACAGCGGACGAGGAGTGCCATACCTCAACTCCGTTGATACAAACCGTAAGCTCCAACCCTGCCGTTTCAAACACCAGATTCCCGTTTTCCTCTGTCGGCGGAAAAACAGTTTCAAGCCGAAAACTCTCCCCTGTTTGAGGCACAACGGTATAATCCAACGAACTTTCGGAGCCGTCTGTCTCAATTTTGACAGAAGACTGCCAATCAATATAGCGAATCGACATGTCCGTCTTAATAAAAAACTGCAGAAAACACATTGTCCCCAAACAAAGCAGTATAAAAACGGCAGTACAAACAACCTGCAGGCAGCGTTTCATATTCGAAATTTCATTCCTTTCCATTCAACTTCATAACTCGGAGCGCCGAACTTTTCATCATTATTTTACTGGCTTTTTTCTCGTTTTGCAAGAGATATTTCACGTTTCACCCCGTCTACAGCGTAAACAACCGATATACAGCGTAAACGACACGACAGAGGCCGACATAATTTGATATAATGTAAGAGAGGAAGTATAACAGAATACTTTATGATTTGCTGCGTCAAATCCCCGCCCGAAAACAATCTTTCCCCCGTGAAAAGAAAAGGAGGACTCTCTATGTACAAAAAACTCATTCTGAAGCGCTCGCTATGCGCGCTGCTGTCGGTCATAATGATCGCAGTATGTCTGCCCCTGTCGGTCTTTGCCGCCGACCCGAGTGAGCCGCAGTTTTCATCGGATGCCGCTAATACTCTGATGAAAAACACAAAACCCGCCGGCTTTGACAATACAACCAACCCTTACGGGTATGCTGTCGGCCGTCCCTTTGCAATGGTTGAAAAAAACGAACTGCTTTATTTTGAGACATACGGCACATCCGCAACAGGCAAAATTGCGGATGTAGGAACCCCGGAGTCTCTCAAGAACTTTATTTCCAAAAAAGGAACCGCTTCCGATGCCTCTCTGCCCAATATGGACATCAGTGCGCTTCAGACGTACTATGCGTTTGTCCAGTCCGTTTCCTTTGACCCGTTCGGCTCAGGCAGGAGAGACCATGTTGCCTATGTAGGTCTTGATAAGTCGGATAAGCAGGTCTATCTTCATATATATGATACAAGAACGGGAGAATATAAAGGCAAACAGTGGGTCGGCGAAATGAACTGGATGTTTGACAACAAAGGCCTTATTCGTGCTCTAAACCTTGAAACCAACGCCTATCTGAACATTACCGCAGGCGACTTTGACGGAGACGGCAAGGACACGCTGATCATCTATGTTCCGCACACAAAACGCTCGACAGGTTTGATGCAGACTTTTGATTACGAACCTTTTGTCGGCTGCTTTCTGTATGAATATTCCTTTACCGGCAAAAACAGCTTTGTATTATTAAATAACACAAGCATTATGGGAGAAGGCAAAAAACTCGGCTTCGGCAATGATATGCTTCATGACTCCTACAAAAAATTATATCACACCACTGTTGGAAGTCCCACGGACCCAGGGGCAAATGGTGACAGCATGTACGGAAACTCTGGCCAAACCTTTGACAACCGATTTCATAAGCTGGGCGTAGACATGGTGGTGGACGATTTTAACGGCGACCAAATCGATGACATCGCCGTGCTGTCCTATTTCTTCATAAACAATGTAAACAGTCGCAATTTGAATCTATATCGTCCTCAGGTAAAAATTAAATATGGAAAAGCCGGCGGTAGTTCTTCCGGCGGAGGCTCCTCGTTTGTGGACGGCGACGCCGATGAAAAATTCTATGTTTGCCCGGAGGGAAAACTCCAAAATATTCTCCAAAATGATGTTGTTTATAATAGTAACAGCATGAACGCCTGCAGCATCACGGCAGGAGACTTCAACAACGACGGATATGAAGATATCCTTGTTGCGGGCTTATATGCCAATGTCTCTGCTTCCTACGCTACCACTCATTCATCCCAAACTGCATATACAACGCTCCTTAATAACGGAAACAGAGGCTTTGTACAATCCGAATATAAGGTGATGGCTTCCAACGGTTGGACGAAGGCCGGTTCCAGAACTAAAGAAGTTGTTTCGCCTTTAGCGGTAGAGGCTGTTGCTTTTAACGGTGCGAGCGCCGCAGATTTCGTCTTTATCAACGGCACGCTGTACAACTATAATGCCCAGACCGGAGAACTTTACAAGCTCACTTCAAACGAATATTCTTTCCGCACAAACTCAAACGGCAGCACAAACAACTTCTGGTTTGAGGGCGAGATCGGCGGTAAGACAGAATTCTTCCGCTCGGTTGCCGTCGGAAACTTTGACGGCAACAATGCAGGACGTGAGCAGATTGTGTTTGTAACCTCTGCCGAAACCGGTAACGAGGATAAATATTCCTTCAGCAAGGGTATGATTTCCGCAACCTATCCGGATACAAGCGACAGCTATGAGGCGGCAAACGGCTTTGACCTGACATTGTCATACTGGAGTCCGAACGAAGCGTACGGTGATTACTACGGCTGTACGGCTCAGGTACTTCTCACCGCCTGCGACAGAAACCAGGACGGTGTTATAGCCAAATATAAGGGCGTAAGCTATGCCTACAGCGACCCGGAGGTCAAGGCAGTCATACAGGCTGCGCCGTATTTCTCCGCGCTGAGTGACTCCGGCGAAAACGAAACCGCATATACAATCACAGAGAGTTTCGAGTTGGAGCAGTCCTCATCGAACAATGTTTCCTTCAGCGTCGGAATGTCTTACTCTTACGGAGGGCTTCTCGCCCCCGTTGAGGTGAACATCTCGGCAGGCTACTCGCTTGAATGGAGCAAAACCTATTCCACGGCTCTGCAGAAGGAATATTCCCTGACGGTTAAGGCACGGGCGTACAACACGGTGCTTGTGTCCAGAACGCCTGTATTTATCTACGCCTATGAGATACTGGACGAAAACGGCAAATGGTCGGGAGATACCGCCATAACGCTTTCCATTCCGCAGCAGCCGGTATATCAGCAGCTGAGCGTTGACGACTACAACGGCTTTGTTGATGAGTATAACGGTTATATGAATAACAAGAACTATCATGCCGTCATAAGGGAATCGGATAAAACAGACAAAGATAAAAAATACTATTATCCCTTGGTAAAAATAGATAAAGCGGCAAACTGGCTTGACGGAAACGAGGGCAACCCGTTTATGTACAATCAGCTCGGCTGGGGCGTTTACAGCCATTTGGGTGCAGAGCAGCTCAGTCAGCTCGCCATTCGACTCGGACATAACGGCGGTCTTAACGAGGTTTCGTGGCAAAAAAGCAATATAAAATCCGTTTCCGAAGAAATGTCGCACGGTTTTTATTTCAACTTCTCCATCAGCTACGGCGTGTTCGGCGACGGTATCCTATTCTCGCACGATGTGGGGTTTGAAACAAGCCTTAACTACAGCAACGGCTCGGGCGTATCCACCACAACGACATCGTCCGAAGGCTGTACCGGCGTGGTCAATGATATCGACGGTCCGGATCTTGCCTCAAACGGAATCCCTCAAAACGTATACACGCAATATACCTTTGACTGGACGCTCGGTCAGTGGTTCCGACACCTTTACGGCGATGAAAACAACAAGACCATCTTTATAGGCTATAACTTGACAAATCTCAGTGCTCCTTCACCGGCAGTGGTCGACCTTGAGGCAGAACTGCTTGACGAAGACGAGATACGCCTTACTTGGTCGCAGCCCGATAAAACTCCCGGCTGGCCGGATGCGGAGGGCTACTATCTTTATCAAGTTGAAAACGGTGAATATAACAGGATTTCAAATCTTATTCCTGTCGGCACGACCTCTTATGACATTTCCGGACTTAAAACCAATACAGAGTACGAATATGTGCTTACAACCGTTTGCAAGGTAGACGGAAAGGATAAGGAAAGTGCCTGGTCAAACTCTGCAACCATAACAACAGCAAAGAGAGACTATAAGGTCAACTATAAAATCGACAACGAGAAAGCCGCCGATATCAGTGTGCGGCACCTCGGCAATGTTAATATTAAATCGGGCGATGAGATCAATGAAAGCGATATTATTAAAATCAGAGTTTCGCCAAAGAACCGGCACTTTGAACTTGTGTCGCTGACTCTTGATAACGGCGGAGAAGAGACTGTATTCAGACCCGACCTCAACGGCAACATAGAGTGTGCGTTTGCACTGGGCGGCGAAGCTAACATATTCGTATCCACACGAAAAACATTCGATTCGGCTGAGGTCATCTTTGTCGGCGAATATAAGAACGGCGAAGACCTTCTCGGAACAGTTACCGCAAAGGTCGGTGAAACAGATCTGCCTGCTCCGGGCGGCACGGTGACCGGCGATGTAACATTTACCGCCGTTCCGCAAAACGGCTATACACTGAAGTCGTGGAGAATAACAGATGCTGAAAACAATACGGATATTGTTAACGCGGCAGGCTCAAATACCTACACGCTTACCCTTGGCTCAACAAGATACACCGTCGAAGCGGAATTTGAAAGAGTTTCCGAAACCGACAGACCCGTGAAGCTGACCTATTCCGTTGCAAGCGGCAACGAAACCGGTATGGCGGCAACAAAGCAGACCTATCAGTCCGGTACCGCTGTTCCCGTGGGAACGAAAATCAACTTCATCGCTCAGGCGGCAGAAGGCTATAGGGTGCAAAAGCTCGTTATCACCAAAAACGGAATTTCCGACACGGTAATAACAGATAACAGGCTTTACGATATGTACGAGTATGAGCTCACCGTTGATACCCAAACCGATATCAAGGTATACTTTACGGAGATCGAAAAATATACGGTCACAGTTGATATGCCGAATAAGAACGCCGAAATTACCGTTAAAAACGGGACATCGGATTTTGAAAGCGGTCAAAAGGTCAATTTCGGCGATGAAATCACCGTAACCGTCAAGCCGAAGGATGGATACCGTCTTGCCGACACAGAGAGCTGGTCCGATAACGGCGACGGGAGCTATACCTACAAGACCGGCAGAATCAAGATGGAAACGCATATCCGTGTGGCGGTAGAGGAAATTCCGGAATACACCGTCACCTTCCCGACAATGATTGAGGGCTGTGTGCTGACAGTGCGAAGCAAAAATGAAAAAATCACAAGCGGCAGTAAAATTCGTGAAGGCACAATTCTTGTTGCGAGTATCGTGCTTGAGCCGTCATATATCCTCAAAGGCTGGTACATCGGCGGCGAATTCAGTCCCGAAACCAACAAGACCGAAGTTTCCTTTACGGTGGACGGAGACACCCTTCTTTCCGTAATCGTTGAAAATGTAAAAGGCGACAAGGGTGATACCGGCATCGGAATCAAATCAGCAATTATTGACGAAAGCGGAAACCTCATTATTACTCTTACCGACGACACGGTGTTAAACCTCGGAAAGGTCACCGGAGATAACGGAAGTCAGGGCGAACAAGGTGTTCCCGGTGCCGCAGGAGTAGGAGTTAAATCCGTCGCAATTGATGAAAACGGAAATCTGGTCATAACACTTACAGACAACAGCGTGCATAACCTCGGAAAGGTAGTCGGAGATAAAGGCGAACAGGGCGTGAATGGCGTTGGTGTTAAATCCGTTATGATTGATGAAAGCGGCAATTTGATTATCACTCTTACCGATGAGACCGTACACAATGCCGGACGGGTGACCGGAGATAAAGGTGACAAGGGCGATACGGGCAATGTCGGAGTCGGTGTAAAAACCACCGAAATCGATGAAAACGGCAATCTAATCATCACCCTTACCGACGACACTGTGCATAACCTCGGGAAAGTAGTCGGTGCAAAGGGCGAAGCCGGTACTGCAGGAACCAACGGCATTAACGGTACCGGAATCAAGTCCGCTCATATCGACGCAGACGGTAATCTTATCCTCATCTTTACCGACGGAGTTATAACCAATCTCGGAAAAATCGTCGGAACGGACGGGAAAGATGGTGTCAATGGTAAAGATGGTACCAATGGCAAAGATGGCAAGGACGGAAAAGACGGTCTCGGTATTAAAGGATGCCGCATTGACGACGGTGGAGACCTGATAATAACCCTGACCGACAACACAACGCTGAACGCCGGCAACATTTCCGCGATCAGCGATAAAGTCAGTGTTTCCAAGCCTCTTGCAACCGCAGCAGTTTCTCTTTCCGGAGTGTCTCTTCTTTGGAATATTGTTTCGCTTGTTGCGGCGATTGTAAGGAAGAAAAAACTTATTTAATTCGGATGATTGTTCGAATTTAAAAGGATGCAAGACCACCGGCTATCAGCGGCGGTGTTCTGACAGGTGTAACGGTATTTGATAAGAGGAAAAGGCATTCCGTCAAATAATCAAAGATAAGTAACAATTAACGATCCATCGCGGAACCATCGCAAATACGGCACAGAGGGCATAAAAACCGCTGTGCCGTATTTCTTTCCTTGGCGACTGTTTTTGAGAAATAAGCAATGTCTCGGTCATAACCCAACAATTTTTTGCCGGATCCCATGTATACTGCGTATATCACACTTATGCACTCTTCACTTTTGCCCCGGCAGCGGATACACTGATATCAACAGATACCAAATACAGCGAGGTAATTATGAAAACAAGGAGAAGCCCCTAACAATCATGTACATAAGCGAAACGCAACACCCAAGGCCGTCTTAACAAAACGGTTTTTATATGCACGCCCTCATGCGGCTGTACTATGCCTTAAAGCATAGCGCAGTCGCTTTTTTGTTTCCCCGAATACCGTAACAGGAGGTGACCACGATGTTTAGCCTTGCAGAATCAATTGACGAAGCTCAACACAACGCAGTGCCATAAAAAGCGGCGCCCTGCCGTTTTCAAGCGACAAGGTGAAAGAATGAAAAAGAATACAGGAAAGAAACAGGTGTTGAAATAGCAAAGGCTGTCTTTGCGCAAACACACAGACACCTATATTTTTTTGACCTCTGCGGTCAACAGAATTCCATACGATATCTGCAAAAAACCAACGATAAATCTGTTATTTCGGAATTCCAAAGTGGCTTGGCTTTCTGCGTTTGTATAAACGGCGGCGTACTGTCGAAGTTTGCGGTAGGCTGTCGAAGCCCTCCGTATCAATCGTTTTTGACCTAACAAAAAACGATTGAACGGAGGTACATAACAGTGAAAAAAGAACCCAAAGCGGTTTATATCATAGAAAACGGCGAGTACACGGAACTGACCTATGAGGAATTCTGCCACCGTGAGCAAATCTGCCCGTTATATGCGGACAAGCTGTTCTTGCCCTTATACGGCAATCTGATGGAGGTATCCAAAGAGGATTATGAGGAATATTACCGTCAGCGGAATCGTCAAATCTATATTGACAGACGCGCATCAAGAAACGGCGATGTTTCCTACAACGCTCTGACCACCGATGAATTTAACGGCGAGGATATTCTCATAGCAGAGCAGCCGGATGTATGCGACACCGTAGTGGAAAGCATTATGACGGACAAGCTCCGTCAGTCTTTGCAATTGCTGAACCAAGATGAGAAATTCTTGATTCACGCTCTGTATTTTGAAAGAAAATCAGAACGCAAAGTTTCGGAGGAAACCGGAATTCCTCAAAAAACCATCAATGATCGCAAGCGGCGGATTATTGCCAAACTCAAAAAACTTTTAGAAAGTTAAAAATAAATCCGCTCAGCCCCCTCGCTTTTTACCATGAAAAGTGAGGGGTCTTTCTCAATAGCCTCCGCCCGTTCTTTGAAAACCGAATAGTACAGCGCATTCTTTACCTTCCTTCTGCCGTCGGGAAAAACCCGGCAAGCCACAAGAGCAAATGCTCAGACGGTACGGCGCAACCGTACCGACGGCGATGACAAGCAGAAGCAATAATGATACTTGTGCTCAGTCACAGGTCGAGCGTTGAAGCGGCACGAAAAAGCGCCGTGAGCCGTCGCAACCAATGAGAGCACCTCGCAGAGATCCTGGGAGGGGTGAGATTCCCATGAGGCAAAATGCATTGCCGGAGGATGCGTTCCCTTGTTCGGGGTGTCGTGGACAAATACGAACAGAACCAAGAACGATTGATACAAATACCAAGGCGGTCGTTTGTCCAAAAGCACTCGGCCGCCTTTTACTTAAAACGGAGGCTAACTATGAAAGAGATTAAACGAGGCGAAATCTATTCCGCCGACTTCGGCGTAGGCTTCGGCAGTCTTGGCGGCTTCCTCAGCGTTCTGCTCGGCGTCCTCCGGGAACTCTACTTCCTCCACATGGAGCGGGTCTTTCTGGTTCAGGATCTTGTCCAGTGCCACAATGGCAGCACCGGTAACGGCCACAGCAGCGGCCGTGCCAAGGATACGAAACAGTGTTTTCATGCCGGGACCTCCTTGAAAGATCAGATCAAGAGAATGTTACCACATCGTTCAGCGGCTTTTCGGCAGGCTCCACCGAAATGGCGGTGAGCACCGGGCCTTTGCCGCGGTAGATGTTGTGGAACTTGTAGCCTACCTTTGCGGTCACCCGCACCCATGCGCGCTGCTCCAGCGCCTTGTAGCCATCGTAGCTGCAGGGGAAGCCCACGAACTGGATGTCCTGCACGCAGCAGGTCATGGCGAAACGGCCCGGCACGAAGCTGTTCTTGCCGGCACGGTTGGTCTGACACACCTGTGCAAGGAATTTGACCGTTTTGCCGGTATACTTCTGGGGCTCGTCCTGACAGTCCATGTACCAGATGCCGAAATCGTCATCCGGAATGTCGATGATGTCCGCGTTGATGTCAAAGGGCAGCGGGTCGGGGATATCGTCGTAGGCCACGCTGCCGTCGGCAAACTCGTAGGCGATATCGCACTTGCGGGAAGCCTGACGCACCAGCTTGTGCAGCTCCTGACGGGCGGCGTCGTTGTTGACGGCCTCGGCGCGGTTGAAGACGATGAGCTCACTGCGGGCGATCTTGTCCAGCAGCAGGCTGCGCATGGAGTTGTCGCGGGCGTAGGTCAGGGCGGTGGTGCCGTCGGCGGTGGCGATGCACTGGTAGACGATCCAGTTTTCGGGCAGATTGTTTGCCAGGTCCTGCAGCATCCACATACCGTTATACTCGATGACCACGCGGCCTGCGTCGGCCTCCTTGGCCAGCTTTGCGAGGTTCTGGGGGTTCAGCTCAGCCTTGTCCTCGAGGTTGTAAAGGGTCACGCCGGGGAAGGCGAACTTCTTCTCATTGTACTCTTCTTCGCCTTCCTCGCAGACCAGCAGAAGGGTCTTGTCGCCGGAGTCGAAGTTGGGGTCTTCAAAAGTCTCCTGAATGAACTTGGTCTTGCCGCTCTCGAGGAAGCCCACAAACAGGTATACCGGGATCTCATTTGCCATAATCTTTTATCCTTTCAGGGTCGATCAGCAGCCGAACAGTGCGGCGATGCCCTTTTCATCCAGCTTGGAGCCGATGACCACCAGTTTGCCGCCGACGTCTGCACCGCGTGCGCGGACTTCCCACTCGCCGGGAACGTAGTCGAACTCCAGCCAGCCGTCTGCGCCGCCGTCCACGATGCCCTTGGAGCGGAGGATCATGCCGTAATTGCCGGTGTCCAGCTCGGTGAGGGCGTGCTCAATGTCAGCCTTGGAGAACTTCTTGGCCGTCTCGACGCCCCAGCTGGTGAAGACCTCATCGGCGTCGTGGTCATGATGATGGTGGTGATGGCCGCAGCAGCAATGCTCGTCGTGGTCGTCGTCATCGTGGTCGTGATGGTGATGATGCTCGTGCTCGTCTTCATCATCGTCATCGTGGTCATGGTGATGGCCGCAGCAGCAATGCTCATCATGGTCATCATCGTGGTCGTGATGATGGTGCTCGTGCTCATCCTCATCATCGTCGTCGTCATCATCATGGTCGTGGTGATGGTGGCAGCACTCGTGGCCGTCCTCATCATGGTCATGGTGGTGGTGATGATGCTCTTCCTCATCCTCGTCCGCATGGGCAGCATTGGAAGCCTGTGCTTCGCTCAGAAGCTCGGCAACCAGGTCGCGCTTACCATCCATAACGGAAACGATCTGTGCACCGGTCAGTTCGTTCCAATCGGTGGTCACAATGGTGGCGGTGGGGTTCTTTTCCTGGATCAGGGCAACGGCTGCGGCAACCTTCTTCTCGTCTGCGCTGCCGGTGCGGCTCAGGATGATGCAGGATGCGTGGCTGATCTGGTCATCATAGAACTCGCCAAAGTTCTTCATATACATTTTGACCTTGTTCACATCGGCCACGGTCACAAAGCTGTTCAGGCTGACCGGCAGGGGCTCGCCCACACCCTCAACAGCGCGGGTCACATCACTCAGCTTGCCAACGCCGGAAGGCTCGATCAGGATGCGGTCAGGATGATAAGTCTCCACGACCTTTTTCAGCGCCTCGCGGAAATCGCCCACCAGGGAGCAGCAGATGCAGCCGGAGTTCAGCTCGTTGACCTGAATGCCAGCCTCACGCATAAAGCCGCCGTCAATGCCGATTTCGCCGAATTCGTTTTCGATCAGAACGATCTTTTCACCCTGGAACGCTTCCTTGATGAGCTTTTTGATCAGGGTCGTTTTGCCTGCACCCAAAAAGCCGGAGAAAATATCAATTTTAGTTACCTGTTCTGCCATGGTAATATTCCCTTCTATCTTAAAGTTTGTTTGTGTTGTTAGCAATCTTGTTTTCTTACTGCTAACCTTATTATATCAAACCCGTCAAGAGCTTTTCGCCCATTTGGGCCTGCCAAAATTTGAAATTTTTGAAAACTTCTTGCCCTGTCAGCGCCTTTTTACCGCGGCGTTTCCCCCGTTTGCTGCAAAATCCTCTCACCTTTCAGCAGTTTGCCCGAAAAACCGCCCAGTATCGCCTGAAAAACCGTTTTTTCTATTGAATTTTGTGCCGGGCGCGTGTTACACTTGATTTATGCTGTTTTTACCGGAATTTTGCCTTGTTCACGCCCTGTTTTGGAGGTGAGCACCTTGCCCGCTGCCCCTGCATCCCGCGCCGCCGGG
>ERZ779894.3391-NODE-3391-length-12416-cov-4.380228_pt1 | contig 12416 bp, 15 predicted proteins | sample MGYA00511587_ERZ779894 | MGnify/ENA primary metagenome ERZ779894 (study PRJEB29588, sample SAMEA2160490) | human gut metagenome | biome: human gut; feature: human-associated habitat; material: faeces | place: Denmark | collected 2008/2010 ... | reverse complement strand
TCATTGAGAAGCCAATTAATGTTGATTATTTGAAAATAAGAATAAAAAATATTTTAGAAAAAAGAAAATTACTACAACTTTTTTTTAGCAAACACTCGTTCATTACTCTATCAGAACCTTCTGATAACAATGTTGACGATTGTTTCCTAAAACAATTTAGTGACATTGTTGTCCAATGTATTTCAAAACACGACCTTACAGTGGATGATGTAGCTAAGGAAATGTGCATGAGTAGAAGCGTTCTATTTAAAAAGGTCAAAGAAATAACAGAAATGACACCCAATAATTATATAAAAGCTATAAGACTCCAAAAGGCTGCAGAATTATTAATTCAAGAAGAATACAAGATCAATGAAATATGCTACTTAGTAGGATTCAACAACCATAGTTATTTTACAAAGTGTTTTGTTGATTATTTCGGTCTACTCCCCAAAGAATATATTGCAAAAAGAAAGAAAGAGGAGCAGCGTAATGAGAAAGAAAAAACAAGAAACGATATTCATCCTTTTTCGTGCCAAAACCCTGATTAAATAGGGATACACTCAAAAGATAACAATATCATTACAAGATAGTCATTTTTATTTCTTTAAATATTCCGTACGACAGGAAGTTGTACAAGTAATTGTTCTGCATTACGTCTGAACCTATTGTTACATCAATAGTAGCCTAAAAAGGCGTGCGTTACCAGTAATGATTTGGTACGAGTTCCCTTGACAATATGGACCTATATAGAAATATCCAATGTATAATTGTTAGGTAACAATATAAGTAAACCGCTGCACCATCGTGACAAAGAATGGCTTACGGATATTGGGTAGCTATAGCCAAAAGGCAAGCAGTTAAGATAGGTCATTTAGGTATATAAGATTACACAGACATCATACTGCTGATGAAGAGAAATGGGGGCTAAATCGATCGTTAGTCACTTATATAGAATCTCCCCGTATTTCCCCTACCGACATCGTAACAGGTAGGGCAACCTTAAGGGAAGCCGAAAGGGATGCAGGTAAAAGATTACAGAGAAAGCGAATACTTTTGTTTAATGTAGAGGATTGAGATTATAAATAAAAATTTGTATCTTTGCGAACTATGGAAATAGGAACGGCTGTCAACGCAATACAAGAAGAAGGTTACACAAAAGGTTTCGTACTGTTGTATGACAGGCGTTCCACTTTGTACAATCAATGCTTACTTTATTACTTACTATCAAGAATTGAAAGTACAATATTATTTTATGCAAGTAAAGTACGAATTACTTGATTTGAACGAACTTAAATTTGTAGCTTTGCATCAGATTATTCTATTACAAATAATCTACACATCAATTAATTAGGCAAGGGAAGCATTGCTCTACGAGTATAATTTAATTTCAAACCTTTTTCATAGGCCTCGGCACCATACAATTCCTTGATATCCATTTCGCCTAGATTTACAAGTATACCACGTGCCATAAATCCTGCATCTTCATTCTCAACATGTGGTAGAGTTTCCGCCGCTTCTTTTAGTTCCGGTATGAAAGGACGAATATATTCACGCATTTCTGGATCCAAAGACAGACATTCCAACGACGAATAACCTATTTTTCGGTTCTTTTCTAAAGTAGGAGTAAGCAGACGGGTAATACCTTCCTGATATCTTCCCAAATAAGATATGGCATAAGCAGCCTCCGAAGCTATATATGGGTTAGTATCATAAATTAATGCCAACAAAGCTTGAGGACAAGTTCTAATTCGTTTTTCTTTGGCTAGTTTGGCATACCCTACTACGCCCCAAAATCGCATTTCTGGCAAAGAACTAGTAATTGCTTCTTCTAATACAGGAAGCAGGTCTATTGTTGCAGTACCAACCATCTCAACAAGGGCATACAGTTCAGCTAACGGGTAGCGTTCTTGACGTACTTTTTCATAAAGTATATGCCCTATACGTGAATCAGGTAAAAAAAAGCCTAAATCAGTAGTAACACGAATATGAGCAGATAATGCTTGCCGCATTTTACAGAGGACACCTTCATATTCAGAAACACCAGAAAGATCATGAAGTTCGTCTGGATCTTTTTCAAGATCAAATAGCATTTCAGCCGGATGACTTTGAAAAGGTTGGCCCCACTCCGGATTCCCCCCCCCTTTTAATATTAACTCATCCCATACTTGATTTGAAGGCATGCCCCATTGATAATAATTGCGTAAAGCAAACTGACGATATGGAATATAACTTCGGATATATTTAAAACGCCCGTCCGTAACTGCACGTACAGGCATAAAATGATGTAATTGATTAGACGCTAACGCAAACTGCATTTCACGCTTACCCTTATTTACAAATTTGCCATATATCGCATTGCCTTGCATATGCCTGGGTGGTCTGACTCCTGCAAGACTAAGTACAGTGGGAGCTAAATCAGTAAAATTAATAAGACCATATTCCTTACCTGAAGAAACCTTTGCCAAGTGCCTCCATTTAGGTGGAAAGTATATTATTAAAGGAACCTTTAAACCACTTTCATACAAATATCCTTTACCACGTGGAAGACACCCTCCATGACCACTAAAAAAAAATATGATTGTATTCTTATCTAGCCCTCTATCTTTCAAGTCTTTCAAAAAGAATCCAAGCCATGTATCCACATCTTGTACCGACTCCAAATGAGCAGCATAATCAGAACGAATTTCTGGGAGATCTGGAAGATAAGAAGGAAGTGACAATAAGCTCGGATAAATCCCCTCCCTAGTGTAATCTCTTCGGCCCTCGGTATGAAAGGTACGAATACGCCCCATGTGAGAAACAACAGTATTAAACACAGCAAAAAATGGCTGATGCTTTTTCCGTCTACTACTATTGTATGACGCATATTTATTACATTCGTCCCAGCAGATCTTATTATTTGTAGTAGAATTATAATGGGTCTTATTATTATTTGTACAATAATACCCCACCTCACGTAATTTTTGAGGAAAGAAAATATCTACGGGAGTATCATAAGGTATCGGATGAACATCCATCCCATATGTGGTAGCATAACATCCAGTGATTAAGGAAGAACGGGCCGCAGAACTTTGTGGAGCTACCGACCAAGCATTCATAAACTGTATACCACGGAGAGCAAGGCTATCTATATTTGGAGTATGCACATCCTTGTTCCCATAACAACCAAATTCACGTGCACTAGTATCCTCAAAAGTAAGCCATAAGATATTGGGTCTTTCATGATTAATCGCTCCTACAGATATGGAAGACAGTCCGTAGAAAGAACAGCACAGCAATAAAGATAAGTGTTTCATAAGATATTAAAGTTATTTATCCAGGTCAAAGATAAAAAGTTTACATTTCGGCAATATTCGTTTTCGTTTAAAAAAATATCAAAATTGTTTCACTCGGTATCTTTCAACAATTTTAATATAAAAATCGACATGTTTTATATAATAAAAACAGAAGAAAGTGAGGAATTATTATGTCAGAAACAAATACAGTGGAAGAAAAGGAATATCCTAAAAATTATCTATTCAGTTATGCTTTTTGTGGTACAGATGTCATATTTATGCAAAAATTGAAAAATTTATCAGAAATCGCAGAACCAGAAATTTGGGATTTTAAAGATTCACCTGAATATAAAGAATTCTCCGTATTAAGGAAGTATATTTTGGGAACATTTCAAAGATGCTATGATCAAAATTTAATACTTGAAAGCGAAAATAAACATTACTCTTGTTTTAACACCGGTCTATTAACACCTAACGGAAATGATATTATTGGATTATTTGAAAAAAACTACCGTTCAGATGGTCAGAAATGGTTTTTGTCAGGTTTTTTTGACAAATGTGAGCGTGAAATAATGAATAACTTTGCCGAGTTACCAAACCTTCCTACATATACTGAAAATTATGAAGATTATTATTTCAACCCCAATTATAATATTGTTATAAATGCTGATCACATTTTGGATGATAACTGGTCTCGTATAGAAAGAGAATTAGGCTTAGATAAATCAATGGTAAGAGCATTGTTAAAAGGTGTAATAGAAGAAACAAAATTAAGACTAAAAAGAAATTCGAGATTAGCAGTTCCTCAATTTTATTTTAATAAAATAATGTATCTAATACCAATTAAATTTCCAATCAGTGACGCCAAAGAAGTAACAATGGCATTAGCTGTTGAAAAAACAGCCACTAAGCAATACAGAGCAAACACTATTTTCACTAAAGATATGGCGTATGAAAAAGCAAGGTTATTAATGAAACCTGAGTCAAATTGGTTAGTAGAATGAGAAAAGCAGGTCTTTTGACCTGCTTTTCTCATGTATCATAAAAAATAGTTTAAAGGCTTTTTGATTTTTAAATCTCCGTGGCCCAACGGTTGTTACATTTAATAAGTTACAAATACATATTATAAGCGATCAATATATTTGTATATATATCTTTCTGCTTACATAAATAATTATAGCGCAAATATTGTATTTGTCAACGCCTTTTTTCAAGATTCTGTTAAGGCAAATTACAAATACTTTCCTGTTACTATTTGTTCTTTAGATGTACCGTCACTGTTTAGAACACCAGTTTCTATCAGTGCTTTTTTTTGCATCAAGTTTAGCTTTTACCGGATTGAGTATTGCTTGTTTTTCTAATTCTTCTACATATTTTTTCATTTTCATAATTATTTTCTCCTAAAAATAAAAGAAGGAGTTTCATCAGAAACCCCTATAGTTATGTGCCTTACAAGCTATATAGCACGTTTACTTTAATTACCAAAATAAATCAAGAACTGCTATTGACACTCCTCATTTAGACTGGTAATATATAAATAGAGGGATTTGCACAACCTAACTACAAATTTGAGAACATCTTTGACAACTTGAGATTAATTCTCAAATAATGTAGAAAGGAGTGTTTCCAAACAATGGAAGATAACAAAGTGTTAAATTTCATATATTGCTATTTAACAACGTCATATCTCATCCTTAAAATTTATGACGAAATCTTAGCAATTATTGAAAAAGAAAATGCAATTGATGCAAGTTCCGAGAAAAATGAAAAAGAAAACAAATAATTTTCTTTGGACGGTTTTACCGTCCTTCTTTTTTGTACAAATCCTCTATCTGTAAACATAGTAACGCATATAGCAAATAATGTCAACGCCTAATTTATTAGATTTTTTTCTATTTACAAATAAATAATTATGCGATACAATAAGTACATAGGTGCTACAAAAGTGGAAAGCCTAAGCCAAAAAGTTAGGACCGGAAAAAGCGGAAAGTCCTTGCCGGATAGTAGGAACTTAAAAAAGTGGAAAATCCTTGCCATATAGTAGGAACTGAAAAATGAAGTGTGGTTATATGTCAAAAGATACGTCAAAAGAAAATATTGAAGGTTGTTTTGTAATATCAAATAACCATAGTTTCATTGTAGCACCTGAAAGATATGATTAATTTCTTAAAGAGTCTGAAAAGAACAAAGGTAAAGGAAGAAAGCTTTTGGAAGAAAGACTAAAAAACATGATAAAGGAAATATTAGTTGGGAAATATAGAAAAGAGCCTTGATTTAGCAAGGCTCTTTTTTACTGCAAATCTCTTATAACTTAAACTCTTTATCCAACCATTTTTCACCACAATCATGGCAAAGATAACAGTAAACAGTAATATTATTTTTGATACTGCTAATCGGATGACTTAATTCGGAAATATATGCCGAACAACAATAAGGGCAAGTAACAGCATAACGATTTTTCAAAGCTTTCTTGTAAAAGGTTTTCATAATTGTTTTTTAACCTCACTTTCCTATATAATCTGATATGATTTATTTGTATTTTTACAGTTATGCTATATAATTACATTAATATTAAGATTATCTTTTTAGCAGTATAAGTTTTATATATTTTCATATTACTTTTCTTTTTGTTATAAACTCCATCAATACATTTTCTTCAAAAGGTATAGATTTTGTAGCCAAATATAAATCTTGAATAGAAACAGTCTGTGCAGCAGGTGGTATGTGCGAAGAATTTTTCAAAACATTTAGTAATATTCCCAATGTTTTAGGCTTGTACAGCCCAAATTCAAGCATTGTATCAATAATGGTATATCGAAGTTCACGTGGAATGCAAAAGCTCTTAGAGAGCATTGTGTTGAGCATTTCTGAGTCAACTATCATATTGATAGCATCTGCTTTTGTGTAGTTATCGTTAAGGTAAGCATATAAACTTTTATTTTGGTCTTTATGTTTTGTATTATCGTAATATTTGTCTAAATGTAGCATCCACGCACTATGGCAATCAACCGAAAAGCCGTAATTAACAACATTCACATTAATAAAATCAACTACAGGATTATCATTAGAAAATTTGTTAAAGTATTTCAGCATTGCAATAATAAATAGTTTTTGCAATTTAGATACACTAAACGAATAAGGAATTATCTTTTCTCTGTCTCGGAAAAGTTTTCTTGATTTTATTAATTTGTTAATTTCAGTATTAGCTAAAGACATATAATTAAAAAGATCGTATAAAGTCAAAGTATCGTTAATGTTCAATTGTTGTATTCTCCCCTTTCTCAATGCAATAATCTTTACAATCAAATATTAAGTATCTGTTTAAAATACTAAAGCCAATAAATTCTGATTCATTTTCATTATCTTTGTAATATTTGAATTCATTTTCACTAACATCAACCGAATGACCATTGTTTAAAACAAGAGCATATTTTTGAGCTTCTTTGTCAATGTCAAAATGTTCTATTTTGCAATATTCATAGGTATATTTGCCCGAACAGATAAAATGTTGGATTTTTATAGCTTTTATTGTATCAGTAAGAGGTAATAAAACTACAGAAGTAACACAAAGAGCAATTGTAATTATACTCTTTAAAGATATTGGTTGACTTAAATCCTTAATACTTTGCATTGAATTCACAAAAACAAAAAATGAAGTTATAAATACCAAAAGAAGCATTGATGAAAGACAAATGTATTTAATTGAATCTGAGTTTTGGATTAATAATCTTTTAGTTATTTTCTTTTTCACATATATCACCTCTTAATATTTTTAGAAGTCGGGCAGACCTGCTGCCCGACTGTTTTGTTATATTTTAGTCAGTTCCGAAAGCATCATCAGCAATACTGATAACTGAACTTGGTAAAACAGCTTTTGAAACAGGACTATCTTCAAAAGCACAAGAACCGATAGTTTCAAGACCATTTGGGAAAGATAAATTATTCAATGAAGGGCAATTATAAAATGCTCTTGTACCAATTGATTTTACATTTTTAGGAATATTTACAGTAGTCAAAGACGTGCAACTGTAGAATGTTTCATTAGGTATAGAAGTCAAGTTGGCATTTAACATAACACCTTGTAATGAACTACATTCCTTAAATACACCTTCCCCTAATACATTTACTGAATGAGGAACAACAACATTAGTCAATGATTTGCAATTTGCAAATGCTCCTTTATCAATAGTGGTCAAAGCACCACTGTGCAAAGTAAGATTTTGAAGATTTTTGCAACTTTTAAAAGCTGCTTTATCAATAACCTGAATCGTGCTTGGAATATCCAAAGATGTCAAAGAAACACATCCGGAAAAGCAAGAACTTGGAATAATGCTGATTCCGATAGGAATATTTAATTTTTTAAGTGAATAGCAGCTTGAAAATGACATCATACCGAATTCGACAAAATTATCGGAAAAGTCAAATTTTTCAAGAGCAAAACACCTTGCAAATGCACTATCGCCTATTGAAGTAATATTTTTTGAATTTTTCACTTCTTTGAGATTTTCACAACCTGCAAAAGAGCTTACACCAATTTTAGTAATATTATTAGGTATTGTAATTGTAGTTAAAGCTTTGCAGTCAGAAAAACAGCTTTCGCTTAATTCAGTTGTTTTTAAAGGCAACTGAATTTCGGTTGCATTATTGCAATTATAAAATATACCGTTACCAAGATTAGCAACATTTTTCATACCTTTGATTGATTTTAAACCTGTACAACCGGAAAAAGCATATCCGTCAATTTGAACAGTTGCATCCGGTATAGTAATTGAAGTAAGAGCAGCGCAGCCACTAAAGCAATATTCAGGAATAATTCCTACGAATTGTGGCATATCAAACTTAGTAAGTGTTGTACAATCCTTAAATGCATTCTCACCAAGTTCTTTAACTTCCGTTGTACCTGTAACCATATTAAGTGTGGTACAACCTTCAAAGGCACTTTCACCAATTTTTTTAACAGAACTAAATAATTCCATTTTGTTAAGTGCTTTACAATCTTTAAAACAATTTTTAGGTATTTCTGTAATATTATTTGACATTGTAACTGTGGTTAAATTTTTACAACCTTCAAATGCTCCTTTTTCAATCGTAGTAACAGAATCAGGAATATAAGCTACTCTAATGTCGGTGTTATCTTTAAATTCTTCTTGTGGAATTACAGTTCCGCCGTTATCTATGTACAAATAACCGGCAGATGAAATTGAATATTCAACATTTTTCTGTTTCATTTGATCAATATATGAACAGCCTGAGAAACAAAAAATAACGGTTGTAATCAAAAGAAATATTGAAACAATTTTTTTACTTTTTTGCATTCTTTTTTGCCTTCCTTTTCTTTTTTTCTTTACGTTCAGACTTTTTAGCATCCTTATATATTTTAACCATATCTTTAAGAGAAGCATCTTCAAGACCTACGTAACGGTTTTTACCAACAGATAAATATAAATAAACTTCTTTTTTGGGAGTAGGTGTTATTGCAAAAGCGCAAGCTTGTCCTTCAATTTCAACAAGAAATTTATCTTTTGCGATAACCGGTTTGTCAGGTAAAAGATTTGTAAAACCGATTACCTTCATATTTTTATTACCTGCTGCCTTTAATGCTCTGTATTCTTCAGGTTTATATCCCCAAAGGCTGATTTTACCAGCCTTTGTTTTTAATTTTAATTCGTGTCCTTGCGGATATGTACTTTTATACAAAAAGCCGTTCAACGCTTTCTGCTGATAAGATTTTGCCATAATTAGTCCTCCTCTATTTTCTCTGTATAGTATTCATTTAAAATAACCTCTGCAGATTCAAACAATTCATTGCAAATATTTTTCTCATCAAGGTCTTCATCAACATATTCAAGTTTAATTCTGTCAGATTTAACAGTATCAATGAACAGCTTAACTACATTTGCAAAAAGCAATTTTGCTTCTGATTCTGTTAATTCATCATGAAAGAAATCAGTTTTTGAAGACAATTTGATTTGATGTTCATTTGGTTCTAACGAGAAATTCATCGTAATATTAAGTCGTTTGTTGTTTTCCAAATTATCCATTGGATTTTCCTCCTTCCTTTTTAGCAATTTCATATGAAAACAAGTCAATAGCTCTGAAATAAAGCATTTTTACTTCTTGTTCTAAATAATCAATAGCAAAGACTTCATCCTTATCTTTCATTGAAACGTCTTTAAGATACACATATTCATTATGTATTTTTTCAATATCAACTGTGTTACAAGCTTCAATAAGAATAGCTATTCTGCTTTCGTATTTACCAAAATCATAACCTTTAATCATAGTTAAATTATCCTTTCTAAATTATTTTTGACAAAATGCCTTTACCGACACTTTTTTGAACAAGTACATCTGAATTATAATCAGTGATTTTTATACCATTCTCAACTTTATAACTTCTAACAAAATAATAATATGTTTTACCGTTTTGAAAGTGGTGTTGTTCATAAAAATTATTTGTACCATCATATATCAATGCAAAATTTTTCATATCGAAAGAACAAAACAATTGATATCCTGTTGCCCCTTTAATTTTGTTCCATTCTATTTTGATAGGTGATTTCTTTTTACTAATACCTTTTAAGTCATAATCTTGCATTTCATTGCTTCCGGTATAATAAATATCATCTTCAACAGTCACATTCTCGGTAGTGGTTTCTAAAGTAGTTGATTCATTTGTTATATTATTTGTTGAATTATTTGTTGTATTTTTTTTGGTGCTAATATTTTGATGTGTTGTTGATTTTTTTGTTGTAGCAACTGTAGTCAATTTAGTAGCATCATCACGAGAATGAACAGTATTATTATGAGTCACTCTCTTTTTAGTTGTAGTAACCTTATGTTTTTTTGTGGTTTGTATTTTTTTACTGACGGTAGGACTTGTTGTAGAAGGATTACTTACTGTAACCGAAATACTCAAATAACCGGAGCCACCGTCATTTGTCTTACAATAAATATCACATTTTCCTAAGCCGGTAGCGGTTACAAGACCGTTTTCAACAGTAGCAATGTTGCTGTTTGATGAATTCCAAATAAGGTCAGAACAAGCATTTTGAGGGCTTATTGTGACATTGATTTTTTTTGATTTGCCACGTATTAATTTAACCTTACCGATTTTAGAGGAAAGATTAGCAGCAGGTGTCACATAAACATTACATGTTTTCGATTCACCCGATTCAGTAGAAATAGTAGCCGTACCATTTCCTCGTGATATACCTTTAAGCGTACCGGTTGAAGAAATAGTAAAGTATTTGCTTGCGGCACTCCAATTTTTCCTTTTGCCTTGACAATTATCAAGAGAACAAGGGATTGTTTTAGAATATCCGACAGCTACATAAACATTATCTTCTACTTGTGGTGTACCTGCATAGGCTGTCAAAACAGTTGAAGCAATAAAAATCGAAATCGCAGTTATAAATAAGATTGTTTTTTGTAATTTACTCAACATATTTCACATCACCGTTCTTCATATGATTAAGAATTGATATATATTTTTCGATATTAAGTATAGGATACCAATATGCTCCGTAGCATTTTTCACATATTAAAGAATCATTAAGCCGATACATATCATCGTTTATTTTAAAATTCTTCATAATTGGTAAATTAACTGAATCAAATTTATCTTTTACAATAGAGCCTTTGTTTTCGGAAATTGAAAATTTGTCCTCTTTTACTGGCTGTACGTCAATATTCTGTTTAGGCTCATCTTTATTTTTTTGTTTTGGAGAATCATCAATAAATGTTTTTATATCTGCTTTATTACTTTCCGGCATAATAACCGTTTTATTGATGTCAATATTCTTTTCATCAGTTATCAAAGCACTATTATTTTCTTGACTTTCATCAAAATTGGTTTTATCGTCAGTAATAATTGATTCATTAGGCAAGCTGTGATTTTGTACATTTAGTTCTTCATCATTTTTTACCTCCTGATTATCATTGGTTTCTTCTACATTTGAAGTTTTCTTTTTACCAAACAATTTTGATTTGTTTTTCTTTTTGTTTGATTCATCTTCAACAATAGGTTGTTCAGTTAATGATATAAATGGGAATAAATCTTGAAATTCAATAACAATAACTCCTTTTTTTTCGTATACATTTGCTATACTCTTAAAAAGGTATTTATAATCACTTTCATTAACTCTATAACATGTTGCTTCTTTGTCCTTCCCCCAACGAGTTACATATTCGTTTTCATTAGTAATAAGTGGTGAGGTTGAACTCCAAGCTTTGCCGGATGCAGCATACATTGCAATCAAGTATTCTGCTTTTTCTCTTGTATCGCAATGAATGGCAATATCAGGTTCAATCAAACGATTTTTTTCTAAATAGTTAAAATAACTATCAAGCATTTTGTTTGTTAAATTGTTAGTTACCGTAATCGTTTAAATCACATCCTTTTTAAAATCATTTGTTGATTCTCTTAAAAATATTTTTTCATCAATTCCTGTTTCTTTTTTTATAAGTGAAATAAGGTATTTGCTTGGTTTTTTTACCCTGCCGGAGCCGTTAATAATTGCACAGAAATTAATTGTCGTATAGCCGATTTTGTCACAGAAATTTTTATATGTACCGTAATTAACAATTACATAATTTCTCAAAACAGGATATTTGACTTTTTTATACAGCATTTTTCTTCTGAAAATTTCACAATCACCAAGATTAAGATTATCTCTTATATCCTCAATGGAATATCCTTTTAAAATCAAATTATTAATCTTACATAATAAGTTAGCAGATATATAATCTTCCTGTGTACATACCATATACGCATACTGCCGTGAACAATTCATTTTTTCTCCGATTTCACTATACTCATAACCCATAGCCCGAAGGATTCTTATTTCATTTTTATCAATTTTCTTGTTTGGCAAAGAATTCACTCTCCTTTCCCGCAAAAATCTTGATCTTTACAATAAGAATTCAAAAATTCAATTTTTTCATTATAATCGTTAAATTTTATTGTCATTTTGACTTTTGTGTTATTACAATCAGAAGCTTTTACAACAATTTTGTTTTTATTGTTTTTTAGGACTTCCATATCAGTATAAGCTTCTGTTCTGTCACCAAATTCAAATAACAATCTTCCATCTGTAGCTGACAAATTATAAATTTCGTTAATACTGCTGACGAAGCTTACAATTAAAAATATTAAAT
>ERZ779894.3389-NODE-3389-length-12419-cov-4.612989_pt1 | contig 12419 bp, 4 predicted proteins | sample MGYA00511587_ERZ779894 | MGnify/ENA primary metagenome ERZ779894 (study PRJEB29588, sample SAMEA2160490) | human gut metagenome | biome: human gut; feature: human-associated habitat; material: faeces | place: Denmark | collected 2008/2010 ... | reverse complement strand
GGAAATTTTATTCTTGCCAGCGTCCGCTGATACCGCATGGTAGAACTAGATTATTTGATTTCATCGTAAGTCCAATCTCATCAGCAGTGATTTTACCGCCGTATTTTCTGCCTACGGTCATAGAGAGTACATTTATAAGCACTTGTGCGCTAAGACCTGTCGTATATGAATTTATAAGGAAAAATAACGGTTTATCCGAAAGAATTTTCATACATTCTTCAATTAACGGATAAAGTTCATTTTCAATCTTCCAAACCTCACCTGACGGACCTCTGCCGTATGACGGCGGATCCATAATTATTGCGTCATACTGACGACCGCGTCTGTTTTCACGCTGCACGAATTTAACAACGTCATCGACAATATATCTTACCGGTCTGTCGCCAAGTCCCGACGACACAACATTTTCTTTCGCCCAAGTTACCATACCCTTTGACGCGTCAACGTGTACACCCTCCGCACCTGCTTCAAGTGCCGCAACTGTTGCACCGCCTGTATATGCAAAAAGATTTAAAACCTTGATTGTTCTTTCAGGGTCTGCAGCTTTTGTATCTGATATAAGTTTGCCAAACCAGTCCCAGTTAGCAGCCTGCTCAGGGAATATTCCTGTGTGCTTGAAGCTGAATGGCTTTAAGTTGAATGTCAGCTCCTGTTCAAATGAAGGACTGTTGTAGTGAATCTGCCACTGCTGTGGAAGGTCAAAGAACTCCCATTCTCCGCCGCCCTTGGCACTTCTGTGGTAATGACCGTTTTTCTGCTTCCAGCCCTTATGATCGTGGGGCGTCTTCCAGATGACCTGGGGATCCGGACGCACCAGAATATAATCTCCCCAACGCTCTAACTTTTCTCCGCTGGACGTATCCAGCACTTCATAATCTTTCCAATGATCTGCAATCCACATATAGAAACCTTTCTGTGTGTATACTTTGTAACTAACTTTTATAGGACATAATAATAGAATATAATACCGGAAAGACTTTTTCAAGGAATACTTGCTATTGAACCGCATTGAGCCGCATTGAGCCATTTAAAGTCCTCTTCGGTCGATTCATGTCATATTTGGGTCGATTCATGCAGAAACCGGTTTTACTGAGAGAAGGTGTGGTACGTTATCTTTAAGATAATGGGTATCACTATGCCCATCGGAAAGAGGTAAAACGCTATGAAAAAACGAGTATTGAGCATGTTACTGGCATTTATTCTCTGCTTCTCCACACTACCCATGACAGCAATCGCACAGGAGGCTGATGCGGTGACAGAACAGGAAGCAGACTCTGCGGAAGAGCAGGAGGAAGCAGAAGCAGCGGCGGCACCGGAGGCAGAGACTTCGTCCGATAAGAGCACCACTGTGGAAACTCCCGGCACGGAAGATTCCACTGCGGGCGAAGCCCCCGATAAAAGTGTCAGCGATAGTGATGCCGGCACGCAGGACACCGGGGCAGATGATGAGAAGAAGGCAGCAGTGCAGAAGGTACAGGCACTCATCGACGCTCTGCCGGAGACAGTGACGGTGGAAAATGCAGAAAGTGTCAGTGCACAGCTGGAAGCTATCGACGAGGCTATGGCGGAACTGACCGAGGAACAGCGTGAAGAGCTGGATATGACACGGCTTCATGCCATTTCTGAAGTGTTGAATACACCGATGACGGTTCCGATGACGGTGGCGGAAGGTCAGCATGTTGACCATCCCATCTGCGGCGCGACATGCACAGATGAGAATAACCATAGCATTGTGACAGAGTGGCAGCCCATAGGCAGCGAAACAGAACTGAAAGCTGCAACGGAAGGATATTACTACCTGACACAGGATATCGTGACAACGGGAACATGGGAACCGAACAATAACGTGGTGCTTTGTCTGAATGGTCACAGCATTGCGGCAAACGGGGATTTTGGTGTCATTGAGATCAAGGGAGCGAATAGACAATTTACTCTCTGTGACTGCAATAGTAGTGCGAGTACGCACTATTTCATCAAAAGCGTGGAAAATAATTTAACTCGATGGGTGCCGTGCGAGGAAAATACGGAGAACCGCATCTCCGTTACCGGTGGAGTTATCACTCACAGCGTGAGAACGTCGGATTTAGGTGTGAAAGTGGATAAGAACGCCACTTTTACCATGTACGGTGGAACTATTTGTGGTAATAAGCTCCAAGGCAGTTATAATGGAGCCGGTGTGTATGTGCATGATAGCACATTTAATATGTATGGCGGTGCAATCAGAGGCAATGCTGCAAGTTGGGGTGGTGGCGTCGCTGCGCTCGGTAGCACATTTAACATGTATGGTGGTGTAATCAGCGACAACATGGTCTCTGCTTCTGCTGGCGGTGTACTGTTGTCGGACAAAAGCGTCATGAACATGTCCGGCAATGCACAGATTAGTAACAACATTGCTCCCACCAAATGGACGACATCAGGTGGCGGAGTGTATATATTTGCCAGCACTGACGGAGAAGTCAGTAACTGCTTATATATGTCCGATAATGCGAAAATCAGCGGCAATACAGCCACCCAAGGAGGTGCTGTGTATGTACGTAAAAACGGTCAGGTTACCATGAGCGGCAATGCGCAGATTAGCAATAACACGGCAACCGAGAATGGTGGCGGCGTCTATGTAGAAAATAGTACTTTTAAAATTGCCGGCGGTGCTCCTCGGGTCTGTGACAACTTGTGTCAAGATGTTCAGAACAATGTCTATCTGGCTACCGGCAATGCAATTCGGATTAGTAAATTATCCACATTCACCGGCAAAATCGGCGTATCCACCCAGGATACGCCCACTGGGAGCAACCTCGTAACGGTTGCCGCTGCAGCTGTGGAGTCTGGGGCTGTTGGTTCCCTGACCGAAGAATATGTGGATCATATTAGCAGTGATAAAGAGAACCTCTATCCGGTTCTTGTGAACGGTGAGGTGAAACTGTCGGCGACCGTACCGCATCGGCATCCCGTTTGTGGAGAGACCTGTGGTGACAGTGGGAAGCATAGCAATCAGACATGGATAGGTGTTTCCAGGCTGAGTGACATCAAGAGTAGTGGCAATTATTATCTGACAGACAATGTTACACTGGATGAAACATGGAACTGCAATATTAGTGTAAACCTTTGCTTAAATGGAAAAACAATCACCGGTGCAGCAGGAGAGGAGACCATTAGGGTTGCGAAAGGAACGACACTGACTATCACTGACTGTCAGAATGAGGTCGGCAAGATTACCCATGCACAGGATAATATAGGACGAGGTATAATGTCCTTGGGTACCTTGATACTGTATAACGGCGAAATTACCAAAAACCAGATTGCCAAAGGTAGTGGTGCCGGTGTATACGTAGATGGTGGTAATTTTTACATGTATAAGGGCAGTATCTCTGATAACAAAGTAACCATAAACGGTAACGGCGGCGGTGTGTATGCAAAAGATAGCACCAACTTCGTTATATCCGGTGGTAGTATTGACAGCAACCATGCACCGTCTAGCGGTGGTGGTATATACTATGAATCTACAATTAGTAAGTCAGTAAAATTCAATATATCTGGTGGTAATATCGTTAGAAACACAGCCGTTACTGGTAACGGTGGTGGTATATGGCTGAAGAGTGCATATGGAAATATGAGGTTTACCATGTCCGGTGGTAGGATTTCAAACAACGTCGCTAGCAAAAACGGCGGTGGTGTATATATTTCTGAGCCCTATTACGGCAAGTTTACTGTGTCCAGTACGGCACAAATCACCGACAACGCGGGTAATAGAAACGATAACAATGTCTATTTGCCCAGCGGCAAGACCATTCTCATCGGCTCGAATGGGCTGGACAGCTCCGCCAAGATTGGCGTGACCATGGGACAGGTTCTCGATACGGACAAGTATGTTGCCATCGCCAAGGGTGCAAGCAATGATTACACACTGACCGCGAATGACCTGAATGCTTTCAACAGCGATATCGGCTATAAGAGGTATGCGCTAGACAACGCTGTCAACTTTTCAAACGGCGAATTACATGTGCATCGTCTCTGTGGCACGGCGAACTGCACCCTTACTTATCACGAAAATGTGCTGTGGACTGCAATCAACACGGAAGCGGAGTTGCGTGCCATCAAGGGTGGAACGGACATGCAGTATTACTATCTAACAGATAATATTAAACTGAATGATACGAGCTGGAATCCGACAGGCTTCATCTCGCTTTGTTTGAATGGTCACAGCATCACAGCTAACGGCAATTTTGATGCCATCACAGTAGGCTCCGAAGATAGCTCAACTGCCGGTGATTTACACGTTTGCGACTGCACCGGCAACGGAAAAATCACTCATGCTGAGGACAAGACCGGGCGAGGCGTGTATGTACACCCCCGCAGTAGCTTCCACTTGTGGGGCGGCAGCATCACCGGCAACAGCACCAATGACTGCGGCGGTGTGTACTTAAACGGCGGCTTCGGCTATCTGTCTGGTGGCAGCATCACAAACAACAGCGCAAATGAGGGCGGTGGTGTTGCGATACGTACAGCTAGTTTTCATAATCCTGATACACAGAATTCTAGGATCTCTGGCTATTTTTACATGTACGGTGGAACGATTACTGGCAACACGGCAACCAACGGAGGCGGTGTTGCCGTGAAAGATAAGACATCGTTCCGAACCTTTGGCGGCAGTGTTATCGGTAACACGGCAACTGCTAACGGTGGCGGTGTGTATGTAGAGTCAAGTACTGCGAACATGAGTGTCGACGGGACAGCGGACCATACCGGGGACGTGAACATCACCGGCAACAAGGATGCAAAAGGCAACGATAGCAATGTCTATCTGCCCGGCGGCACGAATATCTCCATTGGTCAAAACGTGCTGCATAATATCCGTATTGGTGTGACGCTTGAAAAGCTGCCTGCGGAGGGAAATTTTGTGAAGTTTGTCGAGGCAGCCACGGGTGTTACCCTGACGGATAAAATTGCGGGCGGGTTCACCATCGACAATAATAGCAGCAACACATACAGTGTGCAGAACATCGACAACAGTCTGTATGTGGTAAACGGTGCGCTGCATAAGCATGCAATCTGTGGCGCAAGTTGCAGCCACGAGACTAAACATGACGATGTTCTGTGGACTCCACTGACCTATAATGCAGATACACAGAAGATGATGTGTGGTGGAACGATAGTAAGCAGTAGTAATGGCACAAAAGGGATGGAATATGTGCTTCCTACTGGAAACTACTACTTACTGGACAATATTACGTTTACCGGTACGATTAAAATCTCCGGTGACGTAAATCTCTGTCTGAACGGAAAGTGCATCACCAATTTAGCACAGAATTATGCTTCGACGATTGCTGTTCTCGCGAGGGGCAATCTGACACTATGTGACCACGAGGACGGTACTATCACCTCAAAAGATCAGAAGTCTTATGGTGTGCAGTTCAAGGCTTACAATGGCATTCCTAAATTCACCATGTATGGCGGCACCATCACCGGAACTGATGCTGGTGTGTGTCAGGACGCCAGTGCCGGTGTGTTCAATATGTATGGTGGCGCTATCACCGGCAATAGAGTAGGAGCAGATATTCCTGCGGAGATTACAATGACGGTCGGTGGGACGGCAAGGATTATAGGCAACACCAAAAAGGATGTTTTCCTGTACGAAAAGGATGAAAACTCAAAATCAATTATCCACATTGATCCAAGTCTGACGAATGCTGCAAGTATTGGTGTGGCTACTACCAATAGCCCCAGGCCAAAGGCTCCGGTTCAGATTGCTACCGGAGCAACCGGCTTGGTGGACTATACTAAGATTTTCAAGCCGGACAATACAGATAGGGGCTATATGGTTATAAAGGATGAGCAGGGTAATCTGTACCTTAGCACCCACCAGCACAGTTGGAAATACAAGCCGGGCGCAGACGGCAAGTCGATTACCGCCACCTGCGTTAATACAACGAACTGTCCCAACATTGACGGCGGCAGCGTGACCATCAAGGCACCTGAGGAGAATACTCTGATCTACGATGGCAGCAACAAAACGGCAATACTTGAGAACAAACTGCTCACCGGTGAGAAGGATCCCACAATCAGCTACACGGTTGGAAACGGACAGGGTGCTACACTCCCTGACGGTTCCTATCCCACCAATGTCGGTGCTTATACCGCAAGCATCACAGTGGGTGGTGTGACAGCCAGTGTGACTTATGAGATTCAAAAGGCAGATCCCGCAGCGAAAAATTTTGTCTTTACCGCACCGGGCAGCTTGACATATGACGGCATGGCAAAGACTGCAGACATCAAGACTGCGACGAACATCACCGGCATGGGCGATGTTATGGTGAAATACTATCAGGGCGAGACGGAAGTGCAGCCCATGAATGCGGGTGAATACAAGGTTAAAATCAGTGTGGCGTACGGCTCGAATTTTAACGCAGCAAGTGACCTGACGGATGAAAACTGGGCGTTTAGGATTACTCCCATTATTACCGAACCGACTGTGGAACTGAGCGGTAACACAACTTATACTTATACCGGCGAACGGATTACACCGGATGTTACCGTAACCATCGATGGCAGACCGCTGACGAAGGGTACGGACTACACCATTATTTACGGTGATAACGTAAACGCCGGTACGAATGCCGGTTTCGTAACCGTTAAGGCAAAGGGGAATTATGGATTTGCAGATGTTGTTAAGAAATTTGCCATTGAGAAGGCGGATCCGAAGCTGAGCTTTGAAAAGTCCACTGTGACGACCTCCTATGGAACGCAGCCTGCCAACAATAAGCTTACCAATATGGGCAACGGCGTGGTGACTTACCAAAGCAACGACAATTCCGTTGCAACTGTGAATGAAAAAGGTGAGGTTACCGTTGTCGGAGTGGGCGAGACAACCATTACCGCGACAGCCGCCGAGACGAAGAACTATAAGTTAGGCACGGCAAGTTACACACTGACGGTGAATAAGGCACGTGTTCATATTGTACAGGCTACCGTTGCCAACAAGGAATACGATGGAAGCGTGAATGCTGACGTCACAGGGGTAGTTTTTGCCAACGAGGCAGACGTGAGAATAGATAGTCTGGTAGCGGGTATGGACTACACGGTGACCGGTGCTTTCCAAAGTGAAAACGCCGGGAAACAGGATGCAGAGGTAACGGTAAAACTTCTTGGTGAGTTTGCCTCTCACTATGAACTGACCGGCGGAACATATAAGACCAGGGCAACTATTACTGCAAAGCCTATCAGCATTGCAACCGCGCGCACGCAAGACCGCAGCTACGAGCGGAATAATACCTCCGTGACCATTTTAGAAGTGACCTTCAAAGACAGCACAAACACACTTGTTGCAACGCTGACAAGTTTCGATTATACCGCGACCGGCAAGATGGTTAATGCGAATGTCGGCACAGACAAAAAAGTTACCGTTACGGTGACCCTGCAGGGAAAAGCGGCAGACAACTATAAGCTTGTTTCCAACATGACCACCGCAAAGGTAGCGATTACGCAGGCTAAGGGCGGTGTATTGCAGGAGGAGAACTTAAAGCAGAAATTCTCCGACCGGAAGCAGAAGACCTTCACACCCGATTACACAGGACTTCCTGCCGGGGAGACATGGACATACAGCATTTCCGAGGCACAAACTTCGGGATCTGCAAAGGTGGAACCGGCTATGATTAATACAGCCGGAAAGATCACCTACAGGCTGACAGCCGGTGCGGAAAATGACACCATCTGTTGGACGGTAACGATTTCCAATCCAAATTATAAAAACTTTACCAAGGATCTGGTACTGACCCTGACGGCAAAGGAACCTCAGGAGACATTGCGCATCACCGGTGACAACACTGTGGTCTATGGACAGAAGCTGCAACTGAGCACGGTCGGCGGCTCCGGAACAGGCGAGATTACTTACAAAGTGGATGAAGTAAGAAGCACAGGCGATGCGACGATTGATGAGAATGGCGTTCTGACTCCGGTTAAGGTCGGAAGCGTTGTTATCACAGCAACCAAGGCAGGTGATGTCGATTACAGTGAGATCACCAGTGCACCTTTTGTCATTATGATTACCCAGGCTGCTACAAGCGGTGAACCGAAGTACCATAAGATTACCACAGGCGGTAAGACCCTGGCAGACGCAGGACTGACGTTGGCAGGCAGCACCATTCATCCGGCAGACGGTACACTGGAGTGGATAGATGATGCAGGTGTACTTCCCAATGACACGGCAGTCGATATGAACAAGACTTACAAGTGGCGCTTCACCCCTGCGGATACCAATTATGAGATTCTGACCGGTGAAATCGAACTTTACCATGTGGATGCTCCGGCAGTCACTGCACAGCCCAAGAGTGTATCTGTGACAGTAGGAGACACAGCAACGTTTGAAGTTACTGCAACCGGTACGGACGTAACCTATCAGTGGCAGATTGACAGAAATGACGGCAAGGGATTTGTAGACATCACCGGAGCTACCGGTGCAACCTACACCATAGGAGTAACGGATAGAGACTGCAACGGATTTAAGTACCGGTGTGTTCTCAGCAATGCGGCCGGTTCAGTTACCACCGATACCGTAGTATTGACGGTACAGTATCAGATCATTGAAGGCGCGAACGGCTCCTGGAACCAGAATACGGACGGAAGAAGTCTCAAAATCAGAGGAAACGGTGAATATTCCAAGTTCCAGAATGTAAAGGTAGATGGGAATATCATTGATTCCAAGAACTATACCGTGAGTGAGGGCTCCACGATCATCGAATTACATGCAGATTACCTGAAGACTCTGTCCGAGGGCAGTCACACCTTTGAGATCGTATGGACAGACGGCGCCGCAGGCACCAGCTTTACGGTAGCAAGGAACACCTCCGGCAGCAATAATACCGGCAGCAATAACACCGGCAATAACGATAATAATGACAGTACGGACAACTCAGCTGCCGCAGCTTCCACCGCTGCTGCTACTGCGCAGGAACTGGACAAGGTTCCGGCTACCGGAGATCCTCTCGGTATCTGGCTGATGCTCTTTGCGATATCCCTGACCGGACTCGCAGGAATGCTGGCGAGAAGAAAGAAGAACTAAGAATAACGTAAATAATATAGAAACCTCGCTACAGAGATGATACCTGTAGCGAGGCTTTTTGTCTTGCAATCTTATTTTTCATTTATTATTGACACTATACTTACCTTTTATTATAATATAAATGAACCACTGAACTCGCGAATGCGATGTAGGTGGTGTTTTATTTTGGATATATTACTAATCCATACATATTTGTCTCATTTGCTTTCAAATTTAATTTTTCCGCTTCCTTTAACGTCACCATAACCCGTTTTACAAAGAGTTTGTCAATTACAGTTCCCACTCGTTTGGGTAACTCTTCTTTCCGAATTTCGATTTTGAAATATAAATGTACAAAAAATGAAACGAAATCACATATTTGAATAAAATAGGATTCTGATGAATTTTTTTCCATAATATCCTCGATCATATTGCTGATCGGATGATTGACAAACCCAGGCAAATATTTGGATTGGATCGGATTAAATGCACGTATAGCTCTGGCTGTCTTTCTCATAGGTGCTATTCTGCCCTCATCCGTAATCACTAAATAATTCCATTGCCCATCGCTGTCATTCTCGATACGTTGTATATTATATTTCAATGCATTTTCAAGAACGTGATAGTTATTATCTTTAAATTTTTTCTTATCAATAATCACATTTACAATCTTTAAATCCATCTTTGCAATTGTTAACGTAAATGCTTTTATTATATCTTGTTTTGTTTCTTTTGACCAATGATACTCACGATATGGATTTTTATCCGTCAAAAAATGTTTTGTATGCATCTCTTCTGATACATGAAAGCCATATTTATCTTTTAATTCTCTTCTCAAAATACGCATTTTTTCAAAATTTTGCTGCCAGCTCTCTGCAGGCATATACAAACTTGTTAAAATAAAATGGTCTGATGAATTCATTGTTACTCCGTCATCCCCTGTTTCATCAAAATATGCTATATATGTTTTCATCAATTCCCCTTTCATATTTTAGACATTTTAATGCCACTCAGTTTTAATAATGAAAACTATGGTGATTCACCAAAATACTGAAATTAAATAAGATTTGAAATAGAAAATTTACTTATAGATAGAGAATAGCAAACTATTCTCAGCCTGTCAACATGACAAAATAACATTCAAATCAGGCTTTCGCACATTACAGCGATAGCAAACTAATCTGTTGACGATAAGCCATTTCTTGTATATAATAAATCGTATCACTGTATACAATTAAGAAAATGTACAAGAAGAAAAATTTGAGGAGGCTATTATGACAGGAAATACGCTAGGCTGGGTAATTGTGGCATTCGTGCTGTATTTACTCATGATGATCGCTATCGGAGCGTTCTATGCAAAAGGAAATAACAATTCCGAAGACTACTTTTTAGGAGGCAGAAAGCTGAACGGCTTCGTCGCTGCGCTGTCCGCGCAGGCGTCGGATATGAGCGGATGGCTGCTGATGGGGCTGCCGGGAGCTATTTACTTAACCGGTGTCGGAGGTGACGGCTGGATCGCCATCGGACTTTTCATCGGCACGACGCTGAACTGGCTGCTCATCGCCACGAAGCTGCGCAGATATACGATCCGTGCTAATAATTCCGTGACGCTGCCGACTTATTTTGAGAACCGCTTCCATGATGATAAGAAAGTATTGATGACGGTTTCTTCTATTACTATTGTAGTATTTTTCCTGGTATATTGTGCTTCCGCACTTTCTGCCGGCGGTCAGCTGTTTGAGTCTGTATTCGGTATTGATTATCATGTGGCACTGACCATCGGTGCACTGGTAGTACTGGTGTATACGTTTCTCGGTGGATTCACCGCTGTATGTGTGACAGACTTTATCCAGGGTATGTTGATGCTGGTCGGTATTCTGGCAGTACCGCTGTTCGCTTATCATTTTCTGACAACCGGCGGCACTACATTGTCAGCCGGTCTGGAAGCCAGCGGTGCTGACAGTGCCAACTTCCTAAACCTGATGAAGAACGGTGACGGCAGCAACAATATCATCAGCGTGATCTCCGGTCTCGGCTGGGGACTGGGATATTTCGGAATGCCCCACATCCTGGTGAGATTTATGGCAGTCCGGGATGAGAAGGAAATGACCAAGTCCAAGGCTACTGCCATCAGCTGGGTAGCATTATCCCTGGGATTTGCAGTATTTATCGGTATTCTGGGTAGAGCTTATCTGCCGGAGCTGGTGAACGGCAATAATGAGAAGGTATTTATTGAGATGATCAAGAAGGTATTTACCGTGGAGATGCGGGCTCCGTTCATTGCAGGATTGTTCCTCTGCGGTATCCTGGCAGCGATCATGTCCACGGCGGATTCCCAGCTGTTAGTCAGCGCATCCAGCGTGGCAGAAGATATCTTCAAGGGACTGCTCAAAAAGGATGCGGATGACAAAACGGTTATGAATGTGAGCCGTGTCACAGTACTGGTAGTAGCTGTGCTGGCTTACATCATCGCATGGAATCCGAACAACACCGTCATGGGACTGGTATCCAACGCGTGGGCAGGTTTAGGTGCCGCCTTTGGTCCGCTGGTAGTGATGTCCTTATATTGGAAGAAAACCAACTTCCCAGGAGCGGTAGCCGGAATTGTCACCGGTGCACTTGCCGTTATCATCTGGGATTACATCCCTCTCGTGGGCGGGCAGACCCTGGGCAAAGCTACCGGATTGTATTCCCTGGTAGTAGGCTTCGGGCTGGGACTTATCGCGATCATCGCAGTCAGCCTCGCTACCAAGGCTCCTTCCGAGGAAATGCTGCAGGAGTTCGAGGATGTGAAGGCGAACAGACTGTAATCGATCATTGACGAAGTAAATATTGACAGACAAAAATACTGATGGACAGTGAAGACATCTGCCTGTCAGTATTTTTATGTATTTGTGTTGGCGAGGGTATGGGAGGCAAAAACAAGCTATCTGTACCCAGCAGAACTTGCGAAAGCGGGTATGTGAGACAAAATCAGGTCGATTATACCCTCCACCTTTGTACATCGGGGCACAGATAAGGATTTTGCCGTAATAAGCCCCGTCGATACCGGGATATCGGGGCGTAGATAAGGATTTTGCCGTAATAAGCCTCGTCGATACTGGGACATCGGGGCGCAGAAAGAGATTTTGTCAGAATAGGCCCCGGGGATATCGGACCAGCGGGGCGCAGCAAGAGATTTTGCCAGGATAAGCCCCGGGGATCTCGGACCAGCGGGGCTTAGAAAGAGATTTTGCCAGGATAAGCCCCGGGGATCTCGGACTAGCGGGGCTTAGAAAGAGATTTTGTCAGAATAAGCCCCGGGGATCTCGGACCAGCGGGGCGCAGAAAGAGATTCTGTCAAAATAAGCCCCGGGGATCTCGGACTAGCGGGGCTTAGAAAGAGATT
>ERZ779894.3367-NODE-3367-length-12481-cov-77.472558_pt1 | contig 12481 bp, 9 predicted proteins | sample MGYA00511587_ERZ779894 | MGnify/ENA primary metagenome ERZ779894 (study PRJEB29588, sample SAMEA2160490) | human gut metagenome | biome: human gut; feature: human-associated habitat; material: faeces | place: Denmark | collected 2008/2010 ... | reverse complement strand
TACAAGCCTTTTCTCCTGCCTGTTCCCTGGCTAAGTCGGTATATGTGATGTACTTGTGGCTGTCCTGCCAGTCCACCCCGTACCCTCTTTCATTCATCAGCCGGATAAAGGTTTCCCGGCTGGTCGCTGTTTCCTTACAATCCAGCACCGCAAGGGCAATATCCTGCACATAGCTCTTGACCTTTCCCTGCTCTGCCTGTTTCAAAAGCTGGTAGGTGTCTTTGCTCCATGCCACCGTTTCTTCCCGGACTTCTCCAGCAAATGTCTTTCCTTTCTCCGGCACATGCAAGCCCTGTTCCCGGCTCTGTTCGTTACATCGTTCCTTTAAGTCTTTAAGGTCGTGCTTACTCCATTGGAGCTTATGACCGTTCTCATAATTTACGGAATTGACAATAAAGTGCGTGTGTATATGCCCCTTGTCTATATGCGTGGCTATCAGAACTTCATGCCCTTTCCATGCCTTTGTATGCTCTGCCAGCTCGACAGCGTTCTTATGAGCCTGCTCCGGGGTTATTTCCTCGTCCTCATGGTAGGATTGCACATAATGCTTATAGGTTCTTCCATCCGTCTTGCCCCACAGCTCCTTTGTGGCTTGCATTTCTTCCTTGACCGTCTCCGGCTCACAATGCAGACCGCTGACAAGCTTCTCCTCTGTCTTTTCTTTTTTCGTCACATAATCTATGGCGTGCCCTATGCCCGCCTTTGAAGATACCGCCTTAATGACTGCCATACTTTGTTCAGCTCCTCTCCATGCTTCCGCACTTCCGCTTCACTCGGCAACATCCCCCCCTCATTACACCGCTTTGCTATTTGGTTGAGGTTGTTCCCTATCCGTTTCAGTTCCGGGAGAAGTTCTTTGATACCGTCCGTATTCACGATCTGCTTCTCCAGCACACAGGAAAGGATATACTCCTGTTGGTTCTTTCCACTCTCTGAAATCTTCTCCTGCAACTGCTGGTATTCTTCTTCACTTACTCGGAATGATAACTGCTTTGGTCTTGTCTTGTTCATACCCTTACCACTCCATATCCATGACATCAAGTAAGTCAAAGAAACGCTCCAGCGTCTTATTTTCCTTTTCTGCCGGGTTCTGTTTTACATATTTATCAATTACTTTCATCAGCTCCTGCACCTCGTATCTGTACTCAAACTGAATTTTATCCATTTCTTTTTTCATGCCTTTGACCTCTCTTTCTTCGGTGCTACCACCGTCACATTATGAGCCTTTCGGCTCTCTGAAAAGGGGGATTGAAGGGGGGCTTGCCACCCTCACAAGTTCTAAAGTGGTAACACTTTAGGGAACTTGCAATATCTCCGCTATACTTATTATATTAAGTGATAGCCATTTTGTCAAGCGGAGATATTTGGGTTGGCCTGAGCGGCTGGGCATAGCCCATTGAGCGGAGCTGCGGCTTAGTGGGCATAGTGAGGCTTACTTCCCTTGGGTGACTTGGAGCGCATAAGGGTGGAATAGTCAAGGGCTTGTTTTTTCTGGTGATAGCCAGTAAAAAATGATCGCAGATCACCCTTTACTTTCCCACCCTGGAGCGGACAATGAATCTCATGGGAAGTAACAGAACGGACGTCAAAAGAAAATGGCTTAATGCGGCAGTTCTATATATTTCGACATTATTCGATATTCTTAGATATTGTATTATATTGTTATAATTGTTATAATAAAGTTAGGACTATATTTGGTAAAATTTTAACCTTTTACTCTCTTGTTATTTAAAAATTGTGGGGTGGTTCCGATGTCAATTTAGTTTTTAGTTATAGTTATCAAGTCTAGAAAAGAGAAAGGAGTTTTGTATGAAAAAAATTGTCAAAAAAATTATTTCTATGGTACTATCGACTACCTGTATACTTACCATGACAGCCTTTCCTGCTTTTGCAGCAGAAACGTCCTCTCCAGCAGATAGGCTGGAAACTGGACTTTCTCAATTAGAGGAAAAATATGATGTAACAATTAAAAAAGCTCCTACAGCAAGAAAAGCATCTGCACTTTCTCTTGAAGAAGTAAACAGCACTCTGACCGACTTGGAATCTTCTCTAATAAAAGGTCAGCAGGCTCGTATCGAAAATCATCAAGCTTATGAGCAGTACATGAAAGAATTAGAGGAATCCGGAAGAATGGATACTTCTGATTCTTCCACTACTCCTGATTCTCCTGCACCTAGAGCTCTTATTAGTCGTATTTACTATCATAGTATTGGTACTTTAGTTCCAAATGGTACTTCTATCCGTTGTAGTATGACTGGTAATACAACATCTGATGCCTATGGTAACACTGTATGGGCCTCTCTAAGTTCCCATTCTAGCCGTTTAAATAGTGGCTACGGCACCGACTGGACAGAAACTGACTTTTCTTATGATTTGATAGACGGACGAAGGACATATGTTTGCCACTTTATCGGTACACTTGAGGAACCTTATAAACAGTCCGGTTTTATTGAATATTATGTCTACAGTGAAGGCTGGGACATTTGGTTTGAAGCATATTCAACTTAATACATTCTCTCGATCATAACAGAATTGTAGGAAACAAAAATGGCTGGGAAATCTCCCAGCCATTTTTGTTTCCTACAATTCTGTTAGTCCAAGGTTCTGCAGAACCTTATTGTCTAATAATTTCTTTATTTCCAAAATTTCCACCAGTGCTTCTCTTCCGCTTTTTCCGAAACACCCTGTTGCATTTCTTCTTCCTGAAACGCTTTGTTGCCATCTTTCTGCTGTTGCTCTAATAACTGGAACTTCCGTTCTGTCACCATGCGGAGCTGTTGCTCCTGATCAATCAGCTTCTGATTTTTTGATAACTGTGCCTGCATTTCGGCAATCTGGCGGTCTTTCTCCCTGATCTGCCTGTCCTTTTCGCTTAACTGCTCGTTTTTGACTTCCAACTCCTTAATCAATTGCTCCAACAGCATTTCATTTCCGCTTTTTTGATGCGGTTCACTACTTCGTTCGCATGATGTAGTGATACGGTCAAAATGGCTTTTTATCAGCCTTTCAGCTGCTTCATCATAGAGTTTGGACTGCTTCACTTCACTTGATGCGGTGATGTGGTTCTTGACTATAAACCGATAGACTTTTTGCTTATTCACTCCCAGCTCGTCAGCGATCTGTTTTATCGTCTTCATACCCTGCCGCTCCTTTCTGCCACCATTTGTAGACGGTATGTTTCGCAAGCCCTGTCTCACGGATACAGTCTGCTTTCTTTCCGTCTGGGTGAAGCTCCTGCCATTCCCGGACAGTCTGCTCCTGTGATGGTCTGCCACCATTCGTACACTCTCCCAGCTCTACTTTGAAAGCTCTCTGATTATTCATATACTTGACATGAACCTCTTGTTTTCGATAATTCCGCTTATTTCTCGGGATTGCAATGCCGCTCCGATTGGCAATACTGTTCACCGGGTAAGTGATAAGCCCTTTGTCCTCAAAGCTCTGAAGAGCGTCCAGAACGTCCTTTTCCGTGAAATGGTTGTCTTCCCTGTCCGTCCGCTCCTCGAAGACTTCCATAAGCTCCATACAGTCTTCTTCCAGCTCAGCCCGGTCAATATCACATTTCACGGCATAGATTGCCAACATCATTAGGCAGTAATAGCGGTGACCGACCACAGCTTCTGCCCTGATTTTCCGCTTCCACCAGTCATAAAGGTCACGTTTGCAGATCCAGTGACCTTTCGGCTCCTTATGAACCACCCGTTTTTCGTACCACTCCGGATATTTTTCTTTCGCTTCTGCCCGTGTCAGGCAGCTCTTATAAACCTCTGTGACCTGCCGATCAGCGCTTACATACTTGTTTAGGTCATCCAGAGACACCCGGTCTCCAGTACGGAACGCCTGCACCCGGTCTCCCAGCTTCGTAATGGTTCCTACCATGCGAAACGCCTGAAAAACACTCTCCTGCTGGATGGTCTCCTTTGTGCATGACCATGTGACATGCCGGTTCCAAATTTTCTCTGTCAGCTCTCGTTTATATGCGGCAAGCTCCTTTGCCACATTCCCGAACAACGGAACAGGCTTTTCCATCAGATAATAGAGGTGTACCCCTGTTCCTGAAGCAACCAGATACGTCGGTCTCGGTATCCAGTGAACCCGGTTGCTCCACTGTGAAATCAGACTTTTCAAACCGATCTGCTCTTTCTTTTTATTGACGATCAGATTATCCAGCTCCACCACAAAAGCATACAGGAAACGAGCATTTCTGCTAATCCGGCTCTTTCCGGCATAGCTGATCGGGGCTAAGATACAAAAATTATCACTGTACTGCAAGCGGTCTATTTCATCCAGATCGTCCGTTACAGTATACCGACGGATCACCTGTTTACCGTTCCGTCTCTCGTTGGTAATCTCCACAGCAATCCCCGTATACCGCCCCGGCGTCAATTCATCAGCTCCGTCCAGTTCCCCCTCTGGGAACACTTCACGGTAAAACTCCATAGCCGGGACTTCCTCAAACCATTTTGCCAGTTCTTCAGCAAGGATATTCATACCCATCACCCCCTCTCCGTCCGTTATATTATCAATGAGTTTTTGCACCTTTTAGAAGGGGCTAACGCCCTCTCCGTCCGTTATATTATCAATGAGTTTTTGCACCTTTTTTTACTTGGATTATAAAGGATTAAAACAGGCTTTTCAATCCTTTACTTTACACATATACGTTGTATTGCAATACTCCTATTTGTTGTATCAGTAGTACCCTCTAGCTCTCCGCCAGCCTTTTATATACTGCCGGATACCCATACACGCCCCATGACAGATCAGCAGGAGCAAAAGAAGATTGACTGGCAGGGCTTCCCTGATCGGCTCCGCAAAGAACACCACCACGGCAAAGCTGATCAGAAGCTCCGCAAGGCTGATCTGGTCGGCAAAATGCTCCTTATACCCACTATACAGCTTTTCTCCACCGATAAAGAGCAGGAAACCGACTCCCACAGCCACGCCAACAACAAGTATGATCTGGATTAACCAGTGGACTATGGCAGAAACCGTCGGCTGTGGTATCATATCACCCACCTGTGCCGCCCATTTTGCCACCTGAAACACTTTATCTGCACATAACCGGATAAAACTCCATATAACGCCAAAAAACGCCTTAAAATCGCTTATAAAGGTTTCTGAGCGTGCCGCTGCAAAAAGAGTGCATAGTGTTCCGTACAAAAGACTTCCCAGCATGACACCCTCATACCCGGCTGTCTTCGCTTTATATTGGCTTTCCAGGCGGCTCCTTTCAGCCTTGCTCATAGCTTCCGCATTTGCCCGGATTAAAGCTTGTTGACGTGCCATAGCCACTTTTGCATCCTGCTCCATGCGTTCTGCCCTGTTTTTCTGCCGGTCCAGCTCCCTGACTTTTTGCTCATACTCGGCTTTACAGTTCTGGACCACGGTATCGGCTCTTTGAATGGCTTCTTGCTTTTCTCTCTCTAACCGCTCGTTCTGCTTCAGCACGTTGTCGCTCTCTGACAGCTTCCCGATCTGCTCGTTCAGCGATCTTATGGTCTCGCTTTTCTTCCGAAGCTCGCTCATCAGCGTTGAGTTTGTTGAGGAAAGTTCCGATATTTGCCCCTGCAGCTCCCCGATCAGGCATCTCTGTTCCTCGATGAGCTGACTGTCGGAGCTGTTCTTTGGCTCGTTCTGTATTCTCCTTGCTTCGTGAATTGACTTCAAACTCACGCTGCAGCTCCCCCTTTCCAAAATCCATATTGTAATACTTACTTAATTTGTTATCCCTGATTTTACAGGCTTTCTCCCCTGCCTGTTCCCTGGCTAAATCTGTAAAGGTAATGTATTTATGGTTGTCCTGCCAGTCCACCCGGTAACCCCTGTCTGCCATCTGCTCGATGAACTTCTCACGGCTGGTGGCTGTCTCCTTGCAGTCCAGGACAGCCAGGGCGATCTCCTGCACATAGCTCTTGACCTTGCCCTGCTCTGCCTGTTTCAGGAGCTGGTAGGTATCCTTTTTCCATGCCACAGTTTCTTCCCGTTCTGCCCCCTCAAAGGTCTTTCCCTTTTCCGGAACATGCAAGCCCTGTTCCCGGCTCTGCGTATTGCACCGCTCCTTTAAGTCTCGTAGGTCGGTACTGCTCCATTGGAGCTTGTGGCCGTCCTCATAATTCACGGAATTGACGATAAAATGTGTGTGTATGTGTTTCCGGTCTTTATGCGTGACGATCAGCACCTCAAACCCTTGCCATGCCTGGGTATGCTCCGCAAGCTCCACAGCGTTCCGGTGAGCTTGCTCCGGTGTGATCTGTTCGTCCGCATGATAGCTCTGGACAAAATGTTTGTACGTCCTTCCGCCGGTCTTACCCCACAGTTCCTTTGTTGCCTGCATTTCGTCCTTGACCGTTTCAGGCTCACAGTGCAGACCGCTTACCAGCTTTTCTTCGGTCTTTTCTCCTTTTGTCACATAATCCAATACCTGGCCTATGCCTGCTTTTGAAGATACTGCTTTAATAACCGCCATACTTCTCTCACTTCTTTCATGGTGTCAGGAAGTTCATGTTTATAGTCTACATACCCGTTTTCATTGAGCTTCTTGGCGATCTGGTTCAGGTTGTTTCCCTGCCGCTTCAGCTCCGGATAAATTTCTTTGATCCCATCCGTATTTATGACCTGTTTCTGCGTGAGTGCTTCAATGATGTACTGTTGCTGGCTCTTCCCAGATTGCTCCACCTTTTTTTTAATCTGCGCCAGCTCTTCCTCGCTCACCCGGATCACGATCTGCTTCGGTCTTGGGTGACTTGGAGCGCATAAGGGTGGAATAGTCAAGGGCTTGTTTTTTCTGGTGATAGCCAGTAAAAAATGATCGCAGATCACCCTTTACTTTCCCACCCTGGAGCGGACAATGAATCTCATGGGAAGTAACAGAACGGACGTCAAAAGAAAATGGCTTAATGCGGCAGTTCTATATATTTCGACATTATTCGATATTCTTAGATATTGTATTATATTGTTATAATTGTTATAATAAAGTTAGGACTATATTTGGTAAAATTTTAACCTTTTACTCTCTTGTTATTTAAAAATTGTGGGGTGGTTCCGATGTCAATTTAGTTTTTAGTTATAGTTATCAAGTCTAGAAAAGAGAAAGGAGTTTTGTATGAAAAAAATTGTCAAAAAAATTATTTCTATGGTACTATCGACTACCTGTATACTTACCATGACAGCCTTTCCTGCTTTTGCAGCAGAAACGTCCTCTCCAGCAGATAGGCTGGAAACTGGACTTTCTCAATTAGAGGAAAAATATGATGTAACAATTAAAAAAGCTCCTACAGCAAGAAAAGCATCTGCACTTTCTCTTGAAGAAGTAAACAGCACTCTGACCGACTTGGAATCTTCTCTAATAAAAGGTCAGCAGGCTCGTATCGAAAATCATCAAGCTTATGAGCAGTACATGAAAGAATTAGAGGAATCCGGAAGAATGGATACTTCTGATTCTTCCACTACTCCTGATTCTCCTGCACCTAGAGCTCTTATTAGTCGTATTTACTATCATAGTATTGGTACTTTAGTTCCAAATGGTACTTCTATCCGTTGTAGTATGACTGGTAATACAACATCTGATGCCTATGGTAACACTGTATGGGCCTCTCTAAGTTCCCATTCTAGCCGTTTAAATAGTGGCTACGGCACCGACTGGACAGAAACTGACTTTTCTTATGATTTGATAGACGGACGAAGGACATATGTTTGCCACTTTATCGGTACACTTGAGGAACCTTATAAACAGTCCGGTTTTATTGAATATTATGTCTACAGTGAAGGCTGGGACATTTGGTTTGAAGCATATTCAACTTAATACATTCTCTCGATCATAACAGAATTGTAGGAAACAAAAATGGCTGGGAAATCTCCCAGCCATTTTTGTTTCCTACAATTCTGTTAGTCCAAGGTTCTGCAGAACCTTATTGTCTAATAATTTCTTTATTTCCAAAATTTCCACCAGTGCTTCTCTTCCGCTTTTTCCGAAACACCCTGTTGCATTTCTTCTTCCTGAAACGCTTTGTTGCCATCTTTCTGCTGTTGCTCTAATAACTGGAACTTCCGTTCTGTCACCATGCGGAGCTGTTGCTCCTGATCAATCAGCTTCTGATTTTTTGATAACTGTGCCTGCATTTCGGCAATCTGGCGGTCTTTCTCCCTGATCTGCCTGTCCTTTTCGCTTAACTGCTCGTTTTTGACTTCCAACTCCTTAATCAATTGCTCCAACAGCATTTCATTTCCGCTTTTTTGATGCGGTTCACTACTTCGTTCGCATGATGTAGTGATACGGTCAAAATGGCTTTTTATCAGCCTTTCAGCTGCTTCATCATAGAGTTTGGACTGCTTCACTTCACTTGATGCGGTGATGTGGTTCTTGACTATAAACCGATAGACTTTTTGCTTATTCACTCCCAGCTCGTCAGCGATCTGTTTTATCGTCTTCATACCCTGCCGCTCCTTTCTGCCACCATTTGTAGACGGTATGTTTCGCAAGCCCTGTCTCACGGATACAGTCTGCTTTCTTTCCGTCTGGGTGAAGCTCCTGCCATTCCCGGACAGTCTGCTCCTGTGATGGTCTGCCACCATTCGTACACTCTCCCAGCTCTACTTTGAAAGCTCTCTGATTATTCATATACTTGACATGAACCTCTTGTTTTCGATAATTCCGCTTATTTCTCGGGATTGCAATGCCGCTCCGATTGGCAATACTGTTCACCGGGTAAGTGATAAGCCCTTTGTCCTCAAAGCTCTGAAGAGCGTCCAGAACGTCCTTTTCCGTGAAATGGTTGTCTTCCCTGTCCGTCCGCTCCTCGAAGACTTCCATAAGCTCCATACAGTCTTCTTCCAGCTCAGCCCGGTCAATATCACATTTCACGGCATAGATTGCCAACATCATTAGGCAGTAATAGCGGTGACCGACCACAGCTTCTGCCCTGATTTTCCGCTTCCACCAGTCATAAAGGTCACGTTTGCAGATCCAGTGACCTTTCGGCTCCTTATGAACCACCCGTTTTTCGTACCACTCCGGATATTTTTCTTTCGCTTCTGCCCGTGTCAGGCAGCTCTTATAAACCTCTGTGACCTGCCGATCAGCGCTTACATACTTGTTTAGGTCATCCAGAGACACCCGGTCTCCAGTACGGAACGCCTGCACCCGGTCTCCCAGCTTCGTAATGGTTCCTACCATGCGAAACGCCTGAAAAACACTCTCCTGCTGGATGGTCTCCTTTGTGCATGACCATGTGACATGCCGGTTCCAAATTTTCTCTGTCAGCTCTCGTTTATATGCGGCAAGCTCCTTTGCCACATTCCCGAACAACGGAACAGGCTTTTCCATCAGATAATAGAGGTGTACCCCTGTTCCTGAAGCAACCAGATACGTCGGTCTCGGTATCCAGTGAACCCGGTTGCTCCACTGTGAAATCAGACTTTTCAAACCGATCTGCTCTTTCTTTTTATTGACGATCAGATTATCCAGCTCCACCACAAAAGCATACAGGAAACGAGCATTTCTGCTAATCCGGCTCTTTCCGGCATAGCTGATCGGGGCTAAGATACAAAAATTATCACTGTACTGCAAGCGGTCTATTTCATCCAGATCGTCCGTTACAGTATACCGACGGATCACCTGTTTACCGTTCCGTCTCTCGTTGGTAATCTCCACAGCAATCCCCGTATACCGCCCCGGCGTCAATTCATCAGCTCCGTCCAGTTCCCCCTCTGGGAACACTTCACGGTAAAACTCCATAGCCGGGACTTCCTCAAACCATTTTGCCAGTTCTTCAGCAAGGATATTCATACCCATCACCCCCTCTCCGTCCGTTATATTATCAATGAGTTTTTGCACCTTTTAGAAGGGGCTAACGCCCTCTCCGTCCGTTATATTATCAATGAGTTTTTGCACCTTTTTTTACTTGGATTATAAAGGATTAAAACAGGCTTTTCAATCCTTTACTTTACACATATACGTTGTATTGCAATACTCCTATTTGTTGTATCAGTAGTACCCTCTAGCTCTCCGCCAGCCTTTTATATACTGCCGGATACCCATACACGCCCCATGACAGATCAGCAGGAGCAAAAGAAGATTGACTGGCAGGGCTTCCCTGATCGGCTCCGCAAAGAACACCACCACGGCAAAGCTGATCAGAAGCTCCGCAAGGCTGATCTGGTCGGCAAAATGCTCCTTATACCCACTATACAGCTTTTCTCCACCGATAAAGAGCAGGAAACCGACTCCCACAGCCACGCCAACAACAAGTATGATCTGGATTAACCAGTGGACTATGGCAGAAACCGTCGGCTGTGGTATCATATCACCCACCTGTGCCGCCCATTTTGCCACCTGAAACACTTTATCTGCACATAACCGGATAAAACTCCATATAACGCCAAAAAACGCCTTAAAATCGCTTATAAAGGTTTCTGAGCGTGCCGCTGCAAAAAGAGTGCATAGTGTTCCGTACAAAAGACTTCCCAGCATGACACCCTCATACCCGGCTGTCTTCGCTTTATATTGGCTTTCCAGGCGGCTCCTTTCAGCCTTGCTCATAGCTTCCGCATTTGCCCGGATTAAAGCTTGTTGACGTGCCATAGCCACTTTTGCATCCTGCTCCATGCGTTCTGCCCTGTTTTTCTGCCGGTCCAGCTCCCTGACTTTTTGCTCATACTCGGCTTTACAGTTCTGGACCACGGTATCGGCTCTTTGAATGGCTTCTTGCTTTTCTCTCTCTAACCGCTCGTTCTGCTTCAGCACGTTGTCGCTCTCTGACAGCTTCCCGATCTGCTCGTTCAGCGATCTTATGGTCTCGCTTTTCTTCCGAAGCTCGCTCATCAGCGTTGAGTTTGTTGAGGAAAGTTCCGATATTTGCCCCTGCAGCTCCCCGATCAGGCATCTCTGTTCCTCGATGAGCTGACTGTCGGAGCTGTTCTTTGGCTCGTTCTGTATTCTCCTTGCTTCGTGAATTGACTTCAAACTCACGCTGCAGCTCCCCCTTTCCAAAATCCATATTGTAATACTTACTTAATTTGTTATCCCTGATTTTACAGGCTTTCTCCCCTGCCTGTTCCCTGGCTAAATCTGTAAAGGTAATGTATTTATGGTTGTCCTGCCAGTCCACCCGGTAACCCCTGTCTGCCATCTGCTCGATGAACTTCTCACGGCTGGTGGCTGTCTCCTTGCAGTCCAGGACAGCCAGGGCGATCTCCTGCACATAGCTCTTGACCTTGCCCTGCTCTGCCTGTTTCAGGAGCTGGTAGGTATCCTTTTTCCATGCCACAGTTTCTTCCCGTTCTGCCCCCTCAAAGGTCTTTCCCTTTTCCGGAACATGCAAGCCCTGTTCCCGGCTCTGCGTATTGCACCGCTCCTTTAAGTCTCGTAGGTCGGTACTGCTCCATTGGAGCTTGTGGCCGTCCTCATAATTCACGGAATTGACGATAAAATGTGTGTGTATGTGTTTCCGGTCTTTATGCGTGACGATCAGCACCTCAAACCCTTGCCATGCCTGGGTATGCTCCGCAAGCTCCACAGCGTTCCGGTGAGCTTGCTCCGGTGTGATCTGTTCGTCCGCATGATAGCTCTGGACAAAATGTTTGTACGTCCTTCCGCCGGTCTTACCCCACAGTTCCTTTGTTGCCTGCATTTCGTCCTTGACCGTTTCAGGCTCACAGTGCAGACCGCTTACCAGCTTTTCTTCGGTCTTTTCTCCTTTTGTCACATAATCCAATACCTGGCCTATGCCTGCTTTTGAAGATACTGCTTTAATAACCGCCATACTTCTCTCACTTCTTTCATGGTGTCAGGAAGTTCATGTTTATAGTCTACATACCCGTTTTCATTGAGCTTCTTGGCGATCTGGTTCAGGTTGTTTCCCTGCCGCTTCAGCTCCGGATAAATTTCTTTGATCCCATCCGTATTTATGACCTGTTTCTGCGTGAGTGCTTCAATGATGTACTGTTGCTGGCTCTTCCCAGATTGCTCCACCTTTTTTTTAATCTGCGCCAGCTCTTCCTCGCTCACCCGGATCACGATCTGCTTCGGTCTTGTCCTGTTCATTGCTCCCCCTCCAGATAAATACAGAGTTCCACCGGGTACATACCTCCGCCGATAATATTAAAATGGTGTACCTGCTTGCTCCTGATTTCTTTGAAAAGCTCAGACGCTTCAATTTTTTCCTGATCTGCTTCTTCAAAATAAGTTTTCATATAACCATGCTTCTCATCATCATATGGCAACAGGTGGATAGACACACACCTCGTAGCAGTTCCATCCTGATGAAGTTTCAAAAAATTTCTTAATGTCATCTGTTTTCCCTCCCTGATTTTTTCATGTAAACACTGTGGCTATCACTCATTTTTATGAGCCTTTCGGCTCGGTAAATGGGGGGATTGAAGGGGGGATTTCCCTCCCTCACAAGTTCTGAAGTGTAGTCTTTTGGCTATCACTTTAGGGAACTTGCAATATATCCGCTACACATATTATAGCATGATAGACACC
>ERZ779894.3365-NODE-3365-length-12483-cov-3.424525_pt1 | contig 12483 bp, 9 predicted proteins | sample MGYA00511587_ERZ779894 | MGnify/ENA primary metagenome ERZ779894 (study PRJEB29588, sample SAMEA2160490) | human gut metagenome | biome: human gut; feature: human-associated habitat; material: faeces | place: Denmark | collected 2008/2010 ... | reverse complement strand
TGAAAAATTTCGAAACAAGCTTGAAAGAACTACACGGGCATATGAAATATTGTTAGATAGAGAAATGAGGTTCTATGAAAAGATAGAACCTATCATTGCCGAATTGGTTCCACTGGAATATGATTTGCATTATTACTTGCAATATCACGAAGGTACTGAACCTAAACAAGAATATGAAAGATTAAGAGATCATATTAAAAAATACGCCGAATTAATTAAAACCTTGAAAAATGAAAATCTTGTTCACCAATCTTATATTCCTCTGGGAGTGTTTAGTGCATTTGCATCTGTCATTAAACAGATGCAAGATGATTTATCTTATTGGGTTGATATGGCAAAACTTGTATGTTCTGGCGAATACGAAAAGATAGATTACAAAAAAAGTGAAAAAATAGTGGATAATTTTTTAAGAAAACTTGCTGTTGCCAATACGCAAGTGCGTGTACGGTTGAACGAGTTAAGTGGCGAGGATTAATGTCGAGTAAAAGTGTATTATTGCATGGTTGGAGAAATGAGGTTTAGCTAAGGGTTTAATATGATTTTTTGTCTTTGTAGAAAGAGATGGTTATATGGAATTGATAGCAGGTGTAGTAAAAGAAGATTATTCAGACTATGTGCTTTATTTTATAGAGGTACTTTCTGCTGAATTGAAACAAGAAATACGAGATCGATTGGTTAAAGTTTGCCGTGGTTTTGATCAGGCTCAATCAGAAAGGAAGATTTATTCATATAAGGAGACTGTTAAAGAGTTTATCAAAAGATACAAGACGAATAATGATTTATCTGAAGATCGAAAAAAGGGTATGATTGGCGAGCTATTGGTTCATGTTATTTTAGATATAGAAGGACGATTTATTACTGCTTCTCCCTTTTTTAATATGGAAGAACGTAGTTTCAAAAAAGGCTTTGATGTATCGTTGTTTGAATCTGATACAAATGAACTATGGATTACAGAAGTAAAATCTGGAAAAAAGCAGAAACGGCAAGCTAATGCATCATCTGCTATTGTGGGACTAATCAATACAGCAAAAAATGACCTGAATACACGTTTGAATGAACAAAATACAAACTTATGGATTAACGCAATTCATGCAGCACAAGTTTCGATGAGTGGTAAGGGAAATCAAAAAGATGCAGTTGTCAGACTTTTAGAACAATGTGCCGATGATGCTGTTGACGGAAATAATTCGAGTAATTCCTTTAATGTTGTTTTAGCAGGTACATTGTTTCACCCAATGTCAGAACGTATGGAGGCATCTAAAGTTAAGCGGAAATATACAAAGATTACTAACGAGAATTTGTTCAAGAAAATTTTTATAATGGCACTTCAAAAGGAAACTTTTGAAGCCGTATATGATTTTTTGGAAAGTGAGGCAAACGATGAAACATGATTTAACTCTTGCAAAAATTAAGAATACTAACTTTGCTTCACTATATAATCAATTTATCATTGGTGAACAATTACATCATAAAGAATATGAAAGCTTGCTGGCAATTGCTATTTGTTTTATCAATGCTGATGATGCAGATGTCCAGCAACTAGGGTATAGAATTATTGTTGAATACTGCAATCAGACAAATGATTACATTCCATTGTATGAAATTTCTTTAAATAAAGGACTTTATCCGGTTAGTAAATTTATTGAGCAGCATTATATTTCTGATGAACGGAGAAATTTTTTCACAGAATGGAACGATGCATTCCTTGAACAATATGCTGTTGGTGACATTTATCAAAGTGAACAGCAACATACATTGGTTAATTTTTTTGATGATAAGAAATCGGATACAGTGTCTGTAATTGCCCCAACATCTTATGGAAAATCTGAGCTGATATTGTCTGCAGTCAAAGAATATGCCGGAAAGAAAATTTGTGTATTGACATCAACAAAAGCCCTCTTGATTCAAACAAAAAAACGAATTCAGAGTGTAAGTAAAGGTATTTTTCCTAAAATTGTGGTTCATCCTGAAATGTATAATTCAAACGATTTGTCATGTCTTGCTGTGCTGACACAGGAGCGTTTGCTCAGGCTTTTTAAGAAGGATTCTAAGTTAGCGTTTGATTGTATAATTGTAGACGAAGCACACGAGATTCTTGAGGATGATGACCGTAGTCATACTTTAGCAAATGTAATTATCGTTGCACAGAAAAGGAATCCGAATATTGTATTTAAGTTTTTGACTCCTTTTCTTGTAGATAGCGAAAATTTGAAAACGAGATATACAACATATGATATGAAAAGTTTTAAGGTTAGTGAGTACATAAAGTCTGAGAAATACTTTTTATATGATATCAGGAAGCATAAAGAATTACGCCTTTATGATCAGTTTCTCGATCAATATTTTCCTATATCTGGATTTGAACAGTTTGATTTTGAAGAAGAATTTATCAAAGAATATAGTGCAGATAAAAACATTATTTATTTGAATAAACCAAGAGATATAGAAAAGTTTGCATTGGCATTAGCTAAAGTATTGCCGATGATAGAATCAGAACTTATTACAAAGGCGTGTGAAAATATCTCTGATTATCTACAACCTCAATATAATTTGTTAACCTGTTTACGTAAAGGTATTATTTATCACCATGGTAGTGTTCCAGATGCAATTAGGATATATATCGAAGACCTTTATAAAAGAGAACCTGCTATAAAATATGTTGTTACAAGTTCTACATTATTGTCGGGTGTGAATCTTCCAGCGGACAGAATGTTTATTCTCGATAATAGACGTGGCAGATCCAATTTAAGTCGTGATGCATTTAAAAACTTGGTTGGTCGAGTATGCAGATTTAATGAAATCTTTGACCGATATAAAGGAACCTTGCAACGATTAGAACCACAAATTTATCTAGTCGTGGGTGAATATTTTGCTAAAAGTGCGAATTGTGAAAATTTTTTGAAAAAGGTTGCTAAAGTTGGGCTGAAGTATAAGGACGATGTTGAGAATGTTTTATTGAGTCAAGCGATAATTGATTCGTCTAATGAAGTAGATTTGCGTCAGGCATCAGAATTTATTGAAAATTATGAGAATGGCATAGTTGCAAACTATCAGGAAAGATACATACAAACTGATATTGGAAAAGCGTGTATCATGAATGGAATCAGTGAGATTGATGTTTTTTCCTATGAAACCGATATGCAACATAAGGCTGATATTTATCAATCTATGTATTTAAAGGTAAATACCACAGATAAATTATTGGATTTGATTGATGATTTGTTTATCCAATATCTTCCGAATGACAAAGCTGAGAATTTAAAACGTTTAGAAAATGAAGAATCACGTAATTTTTATGCAATGATGTTGGATTGGAGAACTAATAATAAATCTTATGCAGAAATGATTGGGCTTTTTTTGAGATATTGGAGGAAACTTTATAGGAAAAATAAAGAAATTATTATTTATGTTGGAAAGTGGGGGGATATAAAGCGCACAGGAAGTAATGTTGCTCATTATACGAAGCTAGACGGCAAAGGACGAACTCAACTTGTGAACTTAGCAATTGTCCGTATTAAGGAAGAACAGGACTTTATTGATAATATTTTGATTAAGTATGTTGAAGTACTATATGATCTTGGATTGCTTGAGGATTCTTTTTATGCTCAAATAAAATATGGAACTGATGATAAAACTACAATCTGTTTGCTGAAAAATGGATTATCACTAAGTGCAGCATCACTCTTACTTAGAAAGTACAGACATCATCTTAAAATCAATATTTTAGAAAGTACAGTTGTTTTTGATGAAACTTTAATTAGTGAGATGAAACAAGCAAAGGAAAATCAGATTATTGTTTATGAAGTGCAAAGCTGTATGTAAATAATGTACTTTATGATTTTTGATCAATTTATCGGATAATCGTGATTTAGCAATAGCTCAATCTAATTTTGGGTGAATTGGGCTATTGCTGTTTAACTTTGATGCCAGTTGGAGTTCCTGTGTTTGGATATGAGTTAAACTATCATATTCTGTTAATGTTGATTTTGGACTTTTGCACAAGTTATCTAGAAGAAAAAACGGAAGATCTGTTTTTATGAGGAAAGAAATTTTTATCGTTTGTGTGTAACTGATTGCAAATCAGCATGAAATAATACAAGAATCAAACAGAATAGACATATATAAAAATAAATATCTATCAGTCCTTATCTCAGACCAGCGGTCGCGTATTAGAGTCACGTTTCCGGCTCTTTGCAAAAAACAGTTAAAACCTTAGGTTTTAGCCGTTTTTTCATGTCCAAAATTTTTAGATGGATTCGGAAAACCTCGCCTCCTGTTTCTATATCGGTGGTTAGAACCCTTTTGATGAACTCGGCGGTCATGCCCTGAAAAAAGAGCTGTGCCACAGAAGAAAACAGAAAACGATGAAGGAACAATCTCTGGAAAGATTCCTTATATATACTATAAAAAAGTTTTTTTCACGAGTTTTTAAGACGGTAGAAAATTTGGTGTATTGTTACAGCCGAATTTCCTACCGTTTTGTTTGAGATTTTTTCAAAAAACTTGTAATGTTTTCAAGCTTCGATTGTTATTAAAGTGAAAGGTGGTGAAAATGGGTGGACTTTGAAAGTGTATATCAACGGTATTTCAAAGATGTTTTTTTATTTTTACGAAGCATCTCGGCCAGCGAGGATTTAGCGGAAGAAATCACACAGGAAACTTTTACAAAAGCACTGAAGGCAATCGACACTTTTGACGGCAGGAAAGATATACGCGCATGGCTGTTTACCATTGCGAGGAACACATACTATACCCATTGTAAGCGCCAGAAAATATATGTCGAAGAAGATATAGAGAATATGCATCTGGCTAATCAGGAGGCTTTCACCAGTAAAATTGTGGATGAAGAGAGTGCTTTGCTTGTTCACCGCTTTTTGCATCAGATGAGAGAGCCATATAAAGAGGTATTTACTTTGCGTGTATTTGGGGAGCTTCCTTTTGAAAAGATTGCTGCGTTATTTGGAAAAACACCCAATTGGGCTCGTGTGACATTTTATCGTGCGAAAAAAGAGATTATCGAATATATGGAGGGGATAGAGAATGGAAAAAATCAGTTGTAGTATTGTAAAAGATTTATTGCCGTTATATATAGAAGGAATTCTGAGCGAAGAAACGGCACAGGCCGTTGAACTGCATTTGCAGACTTGCGAAAACTGCAAAAAGGATTTTGAAATCATGCGCCAGGACTTTGTTTTTCCGTCTGCCCCAAAAATTCAGGAAGAAAATGAAAAAATATTAAAAGAACTGAAGCGTCAGTTAAAAATCAAGAGAATGCTGACTGCGGTTGTTGCGGTTTTTGTAACCATTGCAGTTGTCATATCAGGTTATATGGTATATACAAATGTGGGGGCAGTGTATGATTTTTTCACGGAAAACAACATGGTTGTATTGCGTGACATTCATACAGGGGATACGTGGAAACCACTCGATATTGATGGAGAGGAATATTTGAACTATGATCATCTGATTTGCAAAAAGGAGATGGTCGTCCACATTGATAGTGCATCGGCAGTTACTTTCAGAATCATTGACACAGAAGGGAATATCGTTATAAACGAGCAGACCATTGAACCGGGTGAGAGTGCTTCCTTGGAAGAACTGAAACGCAATACAGATTATAAAGTAGAAATAAAAGGAGATGGAGATTTTGTGATGATTCGATTTGTATAATTGCATTTGATAAAAAGATAAGAGGGTTCTTCTGTAATAAGTATTGCGGAAGAACCTTTTATCATTTTGGTTCCTTCTATAATTAAGAATTTTGAAATAGATTCCTATGGGGCTTTATGGTAAGATTGACACAAAAAAAGGCATAGAGAATTAAGGGGGAACGCGAATGAAGCGTATTATGAAGATTTTTATCCTTGGTGTTTGTATTGGCATCGTCGCATTGCTCATACAAAAATCATTTCATATTGATGTGGATGTTTTCATGCGTGGCTATTACATCGTTGCGATTGTTATTATAATTGGCGCTGTGTTATTTAATATATTGTATAACCAATACTATTTCAATAAGGTAAGAGAACTGTCGGAACAACTGCTTGAGGAGAAACCGCAGGCGTACATTGAAGGAATTCAGACATTGCTGAAAACAGCTAAAGGACGATATTTGCAGAATACCCTGCGCTTAAATCTGACAGCGGGATATATGGAACAAAAACGATTTGAGAAAGCCATTGAAATACTGGAAGGATTGTCCCATAAACAAAGAAAAGGCGCTGTTGTGAATGTGGTTTATTGTATCAACCTTTTCATTTGCTACTTTGAAACCAATCAATACGAAAAAGCAACAGCGTTATATCAGGCCAATACGCAGCTCCTTCAGAAATTCCGGGGAAGGAAAAGCTATGGTGCCAATATTGCGATCCTTGATACATTGATGGCCATCATGAAAAAAGATTATCAGGAAGCAGAAGATTTACTGGAAAAAGCAAAACAGACATATGATGCACCACAATTTCAGAAAGCCTTTCAAGAAATTTCCGGTAAGTTGGAGGCAATCAAAGGAGAACCTACATAAATATCAGAAAACTGTTGAGACTCATTTATATGTGGAATGTCAGCAGTTTTTTTATTTCCAAAAGAGCGGTGCAGGGATGAGAGCAGAATCAGAAAATAATCTCGGAAGGAGAATGCGGGCAGAAAATACGCTATATTTGTGCAAATAATGGAAAAATGCATAATAAATATTGATATTTTTCGGAAAGTTTGTGCAAAAAGTTTTGTTAGCACTCTTTACAAGTGAGTGCTAACAATGTATAATAATATCGTATTCAAAAGGAAATAACCTAAATTTTGAATAGATTCTAAATGGAGAAAGGTGGAATGGTTATGAACTTACAAAAATTTACACAGAAATCTCTGGAGGCCATTCAGAACGCCCAATCTATGGCAGTGGAATACGGTAACCCCCAGATGGATCAACAGCATCTGCTGGTTACATTGCTGACGCAGGATGAAGGTTTGATTCCCCAGCTGATGCAGAAAATGAATGTGAATGTAAACGGTTTGCTGCAGGCAGCAGAAAACGAAGTCAAAAAACTGCCTCGTGCAACAGGCGGACAGACATATGTTTCTTCTGACTTGGAAAAAACACTGACAGCAGCAGAAAAGCTGGCTGAAAACATGACAGATGAATATGTATCTGTAGAGCATATTTTCATGGCAATGGTAAACAGCCCCAATGCGGCGCTGAAAGACATTTTCCGTCAGTACAACATCACAAAAGAAGGCTTTATGAAAATTCTGGCAACCGTACGTGGCAATACCCGTGTAACCAGTGATTCTCCTGAAGCAACTTATGATGCTTTGAAGAAATATGGTACTGACCTGGTGGAAAAAGCAAGAAGCAAAAAACTGGACCCTGTGATCGGTCGTGACGATGAAATCCGTAACGTTATCCGTATCCTGTCCAGAAAAACCAAAAACAACCCTGTGCTGATTGGTGAACCCGGTGTTGGTAAAACAGCCATCGCAGAAGGTCTGGCACAGCGTATTGTCAAGGAAGATGTTCCCAATAGCCTGAAAGACAAAACCATTTTCTCTCTGGATATGGGTGCCCTTATTGCAGGTGCAAAATTCAGAGGTGAATTTGAAGAACGTCTGAAAGCTGTTTTGAATGAAGTCAAAAAGAGTGAAGGTAAAATCATTCTGTTTATCGATGAACTGCATACCATTGTTGGTGCAGGGAAATCTGATGGCGCTATGGATGCAGGTAACCTGCTGAAACCTATGCTGGCAAGAGGGGAACTGCATTGTATCGGTGCAACCACACTGAATGAATATAAACAGTATATCGAAAAAGACCCTGCTCTGGAACGTCGTTTCCAGCCTGTTATGGTAAACGAACCTACCGTCGAAGATACCATCGCAATTCTGCGTGGTCTGAAAGAACGGTACGAAGTATATCATGGTGTTAAAATTCAGGACCAGGCAATGATTGCGGCTGCAACATTGTCCAACCGTTATATCTCTGACAGATTCCTGCCAGACAAAGCCATTGACCTGGTGGATGAAGCTTGTGCCATGATTCGTACAGAAATGGATTCCATGCCTACAGAACTGGATGTTATCCAGAGAAAGATTATTCAGCATGAAATCGAAGAAGCAGCTCTGAAAAAAGAGGATGATAAACTGTCCAAAGAACATCTGGAAGAAATCCAGAAAGAACTGGCAGAAATGCGTGACCAGTTTGCAACTTTGAAAGCAAAATGGGAAAACGAAAAAGATGCCATTGGTGTTGTTCAGAAACTGCGTGAACAGCTCGAAGATGTCAATGCGGAAATCGAAGCAGCTGAACGGAAATACGATCTGAACAAAGCAGCTGAACTGAAATACGGCAAACTGCCTCAGCTCCAGAAAGAACTGGAAGAAAAAGAACGGGAAGCTGAAGAAAACGGCAATAAAAACACATTGCTGCGTGATAAGGTAACCGAAGAAGAAATCGCTCGTATCATCGAACGTTGGACAGGTATTCCTGTAGCTAAACTGATGGAAGGCGAACGCGAAAAACTGCTGCATCTGGAAGATATCCTCCACGAAAGAGTGGTAGGGCAGGATGAAGCCGTTCAGAAAGTTGCGGAAGCAATCCTGAGAAGCCGTGCAGGTATCCAGAGCCCGAACAGACCTATTGGTTCCTTCATGTTCTTGGGTCCCACAGGTGTTGGTAAAACAGAACTGGCAAAAACATTGGCAGAATGTCTGTTTGATGATGAAAAGAATATGGTCAGAATCGATATGACTGAATATATGGAAAAATTCAGTGTGTCTCGTCTGATTGGTGCGCCTCCGGGATATGTAGGTTATGAAGAAGGCGGTCAGCTGACAGAAGCCGTTCGGAGAAAACCTTATTCTGTCATCCTGTTCGATGAAGTGGAAAAAGCACACCCCGATGTGTTCAATATCCTGCTTCAGGTATTGGATGATGGCCGAATCACTGACTCTCAGGGCAGAACCGTTGACTTCAAGAATACCGTTATCATCCTGACAAGCAACCTGGGTTCTAATTATCTGCTGGAAGGCATTGATGCCAACGGCGAAATTACACAGGAAGCAAGAAATCAGGTAGAAGAACTGCTGCATCATTCCTTCCGTCCTGAATTCCTGAACAGACTGGATGAAATCGTATTCTACAAACCTCTGACAAAGGATAACATCACCCATATCATTGACCTGATTATGAAAGATCTGAACAAACGTCTGGCAGATAAACAGCTGAAATGTGAACTGACAGAACGTGCAAAAGATTATATCGTAGAAACTGGTTATGACCCCGCCTTTGGTGCAAGACCTTTGAAACGTCTGGTACAGCGTGACATCGAAACACTGCTGGCACGGAAGATCATTGCTGGTGATATTGATCAGGGCACAACCTTGGTAGTAGATGTAGAAAACGGCGAATACAGCATTACAGCGAAATAATATCTGTTCTTTGCAATGACCTCCAAAGAATAGAGAAACCCCATGGAATGACAGAAAACTGTTGTTCCATGGGGTTATTTTTTTGCAGGGAAAACTTATTTCTTTTTCTGTTCTACGGTACTTACAAAATTCCGCAGGTCTTCCATGGAGCAGATGGAACTGCTGTTGTTGGATAATGCGATTTGTGTGGTGTCAGGTAAGCCTTTGTAAAAATGTTTTGCACGTTCGTTGTGCAGCAGTAAATCTGCGAGATCCTGATATTTTTGTCCAGCCATGTCTGTATGCCTCCTTTTTGTTTGTCAGCATTATTCTGCGCAAAAAATATGGCTTTTATGCGGTTTCTTTCTTGAGTGGATTGCAGCTTTTTGGTATACTAAAGCAAGGTGATTGCTTATGTTGAAAAAATATAAAACCATTCTGGCGCAGGCAGAAGCGGAAATTGTGGAAAAGAAATCCCGTTTTATCGCTACTGTTCGTCCTGTAAAAACAGAGGAAGAAGCCAGAAGTTTTATCGAAGAATTGAAAAAGAAATATTGGGATGCAACCCATAATGTTTTCGCTTATCAGATTGGCGAAAGAAATGAAATCCAGCGTTTCAGTGATGATGGAGAACCGCAGGGTACAGCTGGTATGCCAGTGTTAAATGTCCTCAAAGGGGAAGATGTGAAAGATACCGCTATTGTGGTAACAAGATATTTTGGCGGTACACTTCTGGGAACCGGTGGTTTAGTGCGTGCTTATGGTAAAGCTGCAAAAGAAGGATTACTGGAAGCTGGTATTGCGGAATTGGTGCTGTATAGCCGTTATTTTGTGACGGTGGATTACACAGATTCTGGAAAAGTACAGTATGAAATTTTGCAGGACGGTCATGTGCTCCATGATACCCAGTATACCGATCAGGTGCAGTTTTGCGTGCTGGTAGAATCAGAACAGTCTGAAGCTTTTGAAAAGAAGATGCTGGATATTATGAAAGGCAAACAGGCTGCAGAAAAGCTAGACGAAGTCTTTGGTGTTTGGCAGAATGGAGAACTTCAGTTGACAGAATCGTAGTTTTATCTTGTTTTTTCGATGAAAAAATGATAAAATATTTTGGTGAATTTTAATCGAGGAGGGTTATGAATGTCTGGACATTCTAAGTTTGCGAATATTAAACATAAAAAGGAAAAAAATGATGCTGCCAAAGGTAAAGTATTTACCATGCTGGGCAGAGAAATTCAGGTTGCAGTAAAAGCTGGCGGTCCCGATCCTGCTGTCAACGGTAAACTGCGTGATGTAATCGCAAAATGTAAATCTAATAATATGCCTAATGATACTATTGAAAGAAGTATCAAAAAAGCAGCTGGTAACGAAGAAGGCGTAGAATACGAACTGGTAACATACGAAGGCTATGGCCCTAGCGGCGTGGCTGTTATCGTAGAAGCACTGACAGATAACAGAAACCGTGCTGCTGCAAACGTAAGAAACGCGTTTACAAAAGGCGGCGGTAACATGGGTACTAACGGCTGCGTATCTTTCATGTTCGACCAGAAAGGTCTGATCGTGATCGATAAAGAAGAAGTAGAAATGGATGAAGAAGAACTGATGATGGCAGCTCTGGATGCAGGTGCAGAAGACTTCGCCGCAGAAGAAGACAGCTACGAAATCACAACTTCCCCCGACGACTTCTCTGCAGTTCGTGAAGCACTGGAAGCAGCAGGCATTCCTATGGCAAGTGCAGAAGTTACAATGATTCCTCAGACATATACAGAATTGAAATCTGATGAAGATATCAAGAAAATGAACAAATTGCTGGATATGCTGGATGATGACGATGATGTACAGAATGTATATCATAACTGGGATGAGTGATCAAAATAGATGACATAGCCGCAAAGCCAGTAAAATCAAGGGTTTTAGGTTACAAGGAAGTATATTTTTCAATTAGGCGGTATAGCCCCGTTCAAGGGCTATGCCGTCTTTTCCTGTTTATTGGCTTTTTTCTGTTCTGTCTGCGGGTCAGTCGGCAAATGGATTTCTCCCACAAAGAAGTTAAAGACAATATCCACTTTCTGAAAACGCTTGCCGTCTATCTTCTCCGGCGCATGGACAACGATTTTTTTGATAAATTCATTAACGATAGTGGGAGTTAATTCGGTTATTCCCACATACTTGCGGATAATGGCGGCAAAGCTGTCAAAATCGCTTTTATTCTGTTCGTAGGTATCAACTTCCTGTTGTTCTGCCTTTACCTTTTCCGTCAGCTCTTTTTGTTCTGCTTCATACTCTGCGGACAGCTTCAAAAATCGCTCATGGCTGATTGTGCCGTTGATGTCGTCCTCATAAATCCGCTTGAAAATCCGGTCAAGTTCTGCAATCCGTTTTCTTGCCTGTCCGACCTCACGCCGTTTGCGTTTTATGTCCTTTTCCGCTTCATCAAATCGCTGTTTCTGTATCAATTCCATAAAAGCAGTGATGTCCTCATAGAACATGGCAGTTACGGCAAATATCCGGTTAAGAACGATTTTCCGCAAGACTTCTTCTCTGATGAAGTGTGCCGTACAATCTCCTGTATTGCTTTTATATCTTGCACAGCGGTAGTTGTCTTGTGAACCGTCAAAGCTCTTGCAGGTGGCAAAGTGCAGTTTACTTCCACAATCCGCACAGAATACCAAGCCGGAGAACATTCCCTGCCGCTCTGCCTTTGTGGGGCGGCGTTTATTTGCCCTTAATTCCTGTACCCGTTCAAAGACAGCTTCCTCAACGATTGCTTCATGGGTGTTGTGGAAAATTGCCTGCTGTTCCTTTGTGGTAGGAATACGCTTTTTCAGCTTGTGGGATTTGGAATAGCTTTTGAAGTTTACAGTATGCCCGCAGTAGTCCATGCGCTCTAAAATGCCAACAATCGTGCTGTCTTTCCAGTTATATGGATTGTCGGGCAAGGCTTTTCCCTTTTTCTTTGCATAATATGCTTTTACTATCAGCACTTTATCTGCTTTAAGTACTTTGGCTATTTGCGACGGCCCTTTTCCGGCAACACATAAATCAAAAATCCTCTTTACCACAGCGGCGGCTTCTTCGTCT